>Ga0181599_1001606_pt1 | contig 21677 bp, 21 predicted proteins | sample 041ome_3_FD_148658 | JGI IMG/M metagenome (GOLD analysis project Ga0181599, IMG submission 148658) | Coastal salt marsh microbial communities from the Groves Creek Marsh, Skidaway Island, Georgia - 041405US metaG (spades assembly) | ecosystem: Environmental > Aquatic > Marine > Intertidal zone >...
TCGAAAACCCATTGTTCTACAAAGAAAACACACGCATGTTCTATGGCGATGCAAAAGAGTCGTTGAACAAATTGTTGACCCTGATCAACTGATCAACGCAACAAGACTTGAAAAAAACCCGTCACAGCGTGGCGGGTTTTTTGTTGGGACATTTAAAAAGCGGCGTTCGTCGATTTTTGCCGTTTCGTTTGAGTATTTTTACAAAGATGAAAGGCCTAGGCGTTTTGTAAGGCTGTGATGATGGGGGCGAAATCCTGCGCAGTCAGGCTTGCGCCGCCCACTAATGCGCCATCCACATGCGGAACTGCAAAGATATCAGCCGCGTTTGAGCCTTTTACGGACCCACCATAGAGTAACCGCATATCAGCCGCCGTTGCCCCCAATTGCGCGGTCAGGTGTTCGCGTATGAATGCGTGGGCCTGTGCAATTTGGTCGAGGGTGGGGATCAGACCTGTGCCAATGGCCCAAACAGGTTCATAGGCAATCACGGTGTTCTGTGCTGTTGCGAGTGCGGGAACGGAACCGGTGAGCTGTTGTGCCAGTACATTGAGTGTCGCGCCGTTGTCGCGATCTTGCAAGGTTTCGCCGATACAGATGATGGCGATCAGCCCAGCATCCACCGCTGCGGCGGCTTTGGCGTTGACCGTTGCGTCTGTTTCGCCATGATCCGTGCGGCGTTCAGAATGGCCCACAATCACATAAGTCGCCCCTGTGTCGCGGATTTGAGGGGCAGACATGTCGCCTGTATGTGCACCTGATGCGTTTGCATGACAATCTTGGGCCCCGATCGCAACATGAGGGGACGCGGTAACCGCAGGGATCAGGAGCTGCGCCGGCGGGCAGATCAGGATATCGACGGAGGCGGCATCAAAGGCGGCGCCAATCTGAGTAATCTGTGCAAGGTCTGATTGGGTCCCGTTCATTTTCCAATTCCCTGCTGCCAATTTACGCATTACTTTCCCCGTCTTTCTAAATTGAAACTTTATTCGTTCTATCATAGTTAGACGTCAAAACAACGGATTAAACCAAAAGTGACGTCTATGATCCCCAAAATTGATGCTCAGAAGCTTATTGCGCGCGATGTCGCCACGATGGATCTGTTACAGGACGGAATTGCGCATTACGGGTTTTTGATTATCCACAACACCGACATCACGCAGGATGACATGGCACGGGTGATCGCACAATATCGTGCGTTTTTCCAATTGGATCCGTCTGAGAAATCACGCGTTGATATGGCCAAAACAGGATCCAATCGCGGGTGGGGTGCGCCGCAGTCGGAACAGGTCGATCCAAATGCCAATCCGGATTACAAAGAGGTGTTTGATTGCGGGTTTGACATTGATCCAACGGATCCAATGGCGTCATTGTCCGTCTATGCACCGAACAAATGGCCAGTGCGCCCCGAAGGCTTTGCGTCGGTCATTGGGGGTTACTATGATCACGCGATGAACGTCGCGATCGAGATTTTGCGTGCAATCGCAGATGTGTTGGGATTGGACACGGCATTCTTTGATGACAAGTTTTCCAAACCGATGGCGCTTTTGCGTGGGAATTATTACCCGACACGTCCGGATTGGGCAGGGGACAAGGATTTTGGCATCGCAGAGCACACCGATTATGGATGTGTCACCCTGTTGGGAACAGACGGTGTTCCGGGGCTTGAGGCACAAACCATCTCTGGTGACTGGATATCTGTCAACGCCAACCCAGGCGAATTCATCATAAACTTTGGGGAAATGCTGCAGATTTGGACCGAAGGGCGCGTCCGCGCAACGCCGCACCGCGTGCGTGGATCAAACGAGGAGCGCATTTCCGTCCCGCTGTTTTTCAATCCGAATTACGATACGAATGTCGCGCCGATGGGGGCAGATCATGTTGTCTTGGCCGGGGATCATTTGACCAAACGGTTCAATGAAACCTATGTTCACCTCAAGGCGTAGATCAATCACCAAATTTGATTGATTCACCGCATCCGCAGGCTTCGGTCACGTTGGGGTTTTTGAACTTGAAGCCAGATTCCAATAGACCGACCTCATAATCGATTTCGGTTCCAAACAAGAACATTTGTGCCATTGGAGCGATCAAGACGCGCGCGCCGTCTTGTTCGACGATCTCATCATGGGGATCGGCGGCATCGACATAGTCCAAGGTATATTCCATCCCTGCACAGCCGCCTTTTTTCAATCCCAAACGCAAACCATGGTGACCACCACGCTGCATCAAGGATGCAATCTGTTTGACCGCTGCTGGTGTCAGGGAAACAGGGGATTTACCGGGTATTGAAAACATATGCGTTATCCAAACTTAGCGGGTGTTACATAAAGCCCAGTTCAAGGCGGGCTTCATCGCTCATCATGTCCATGCCCCATGGGGGATCCCAGACCAACTCAACCTCGACATGCTGCACGCCTGCGATAGGTGTGATCGCTTCGCTGACCCAACCGGGCATTTCACCCGCCACAGGACAGCCAGGTGCAGTGAGTGACATCAAAACGCGCACGACGTTTTCATCATTGATATCAATGGTATAGATCAGCCCAAGGTCAAAGATGTTCACGGGTATTTCAGGATCGTACACCGTGCGGCATGCTTCAACCACTGAGTCATACAATGGATGATCGGTTGACGATGGTTCAATCAGTGGCGTGCCCTCGATCGGGTTCATAGCGCTGGTCATAGTGATGTCCGTCTTATTACCTGACAAAACATATAGGGTATTCAATGCCCAAGGTCCAGAGGTGGATAAAAGAAACCTAACGTGACGGTAGCGACAGGTTCGCCACCTGTTCCGCAATTGGAAGCGTGTTCATCGGGTGCAGTTCATTGCTGTAACTGTCATCCTCTTTCAAAGGTGTCCATTGATTGACCTGAAAGATTTCAAGCGCCGAGAATTTGCGTTTGTACCCCATCTTGCGGCTGCCGGGGACCCAATAGCCCAAATACACATAGGGCAGGCCAATTTCACGCGCCAATGCAATTTGGTTCAAGATCACATAGGTTCCAAGCGACAGTTTTTCATAGCTGGGGTCAAAGAATGAATACACAAGGCTTAGGCCATCATCCAAAACATCGGTCAAACAGCAGGCGATCAATTTGTCGCCGTCATAATATTCGATCACGCGTGTTTTGATGGGGGTTTCTTCGATCATCGCGGCGAATTCGAACACGTCCATATCGGCCATACCACCGTTCGAATGGCGATGTGAGAGATAGGTTTTGAACAGATCATATTGTTCTTCTGTGGCCCAAGGTGATCGCATAAACCGTTCTAACCCACTGTTTTTGCGCTCAATCCGGCGCTGTGTCGTGGTCGGTTTGAAATCATCCACACGAATGCGGGCAGACATGCACGCCGCGCATTCGACGCAAGATGGGCGATACAACACGTTTTGTGATCGGCGAAACCCTTGTTTTGACAGTTTGTCGTTCAAGATTTGCGCATCATCAATTTGAAGCGACGTAAAAAGCTTGCGTTCCTGCCGATCGTCCAAATACGGGCAGGATTGGGGCGCAGTTACATAAAACTGCGGCGCAAAGGGAAGCGTGTGTCGCATGTTTAAAAATGTAGCAAGGCCATAGGTCCTATGCAATTGGAATCTATGGCCCTAAAAATTTTGTGAAATAGGATTAATGGCGTTTATTCAGCATCACGGTGCCAAGGATCATGTCCGTCACCCCCTTGCCAGACCGTTGGGTTGCCATCATCACGCATGAGGCAAGTTGGATCAAGGGAAAGGCAAATGAAATATAAAGACCAAGGGTGTGTAAAAACGCGCTTGTGAGTTCAAGTTTTGATCCATCCCCTTGGCGAAGTTCGATGGCCATCAATCGCATCCCCCATGTAGCAGATCCCGATGCAAGCGTCATCACACGATAGACAAAGCCAACAATCATTACGAACGCCGGAAAAAAGAAGAGGGCGGTAAATGCGGTCAACGGGGTTAAGATTGCACCGACAATGATGATAACGGCCAAATCGATGATCCACGCGATCAATCGTTTTGATGCAACGCTTTCGTAAAACTCAGGATGGGTTTCAGGGGCAGGTAACATGTTCATGTCTCTTGGAAATGACCCCCTAGAATTAGGGGGTCGTTGTTGGGTGATATTAGCTTGCTTTCTTTTCGCGATCTTTCAAGAATTCGTCAAACTCGGCCTTGTCTTTGGCTTGGCGCAGACGATCCAAGAACGCTTCGAAATCTTGTTGTTCTTGGGCCAAGCGGTCAATTGTATCCTGACGATAGGCGTCAAAAGCCATGTTTCCGCTGGACCGCCAATGCTTGTGCGATTTACGGGAATGATGAGAACAGCATGATTTATTGAACATTTTTTTACTCCAGATCATATATGCAAGCAGGGCAAATCCGACGGGCCAGAAAAAGATGAATCCCAGCACAGTCGCACCAATCCACGCTCCTTTACCTTTGCGGTCAAGCCAGCCTTCGGATCGCTCAAACCAATTTGGCTTGTTAAACGAGGCTGGAATATCAGCGGCAGTCGACATTTTTTTCTCCTAAACTAAACAATGTGAATGTCTTTCACATTACAGAAATGGGAATAGAGATTGGACTTGCCAAGGCCCAATGTAAATAATTTTTACATTATTTTGTATTATTGTGTAAAATGAATGACTTGAGCGGAAATTATTTTTGATAATTGATCTGGATTGACCGAAAAAACATGGTTTGGCGTGCCTGCCGCGACCCAAATATTTTCAAATTCCAAAAGGCGGGGGTCCATAAATGGGATACTAGGGGTCAGATGACCCAAGGGCGACACGCCCCCGATGGCAAAGCCTGTTTTTGCCCGAATGGCGGATGCATCGGCCTTGATCATGGATTCGCCTGCGACACGCGCCGCTTTGTCACTATCCACCGAATTCCCGCCCGCCGTGAGGAAAAGATAAATGTTGCCCGTGCTGGCCCCTTGGAAAATGATGGATTTTCCAATTTGATCGACGTGGCATCCCACTTGATCGGCGGCCATTTGCGCAGTTTTTGCCAATCCTGTTTCCAAAATCGTATCTGGCAGACCCAAGGCGGTCATTGCTGCTTTGACACGGTTCAAACTTTTGCTCATTGTCGGACCTAACACTTAAAAGGATTTGTCATGAGTTTTGCCTCATCCCTGCGCCATAGTCCACATATCTATGATAAAGACATGGCATCTGATACGGTTGCCGATCTGGATGTGTCGGGCGCGGTCAAGGACTTTCTCGCTGCCGTCGGCAGTTGCAGCCCCTATCTCAAAACACTGATCGCGCGAGAAAAAAACTGGCTTTTGCCTGCATTGGCCGCATCCGATGACCCGCTTGTCGCAGAATTTGAACGGTTGAAAACCTTAGCCCCCGACGAAATTGCGGCGGGCTTGCGCCAAGGCAAGCGTCGCGTCGCGCTTTATGCGGCCCTTGCAGATTTGGGGCATGTCTGGCCGCTGGAACGGGTGGTTGGGACGCTGACCAATTTTGCGGATTTGGCTGTGCAGCTTGCGCTTAATGCGGCACTTGGATCCGAGTTGGCGCGTGGGCGCATTCCGGGATTTGATCGGGATCACGACCCAGCACAGATGGGATATTTTGTCTTGGCAATGGGCAAGATGGGGGCGCATGAGCTGAATTATTCATCCGACATCGACCTGATTTGTCTGTTTGATGAAACCAAATTTGATCCCGATGATTTTTTCCAAGCACGCAGCCGTTTGATCAAGGCAACCAAGGACATGTCAGGTCTGTTGAATGACCTCACGGGGGACGGATATGTGTTTCGAACCGATTTGCGCTTGCGTCCCGATCCTGCGGTGACGCCTGTGTGCATGGGCGTTGATGCGGCTGAGCGATATTATGAGAGCCTTGGGCGCACGTGGGAACGTGCGGCCTATATCAAGGCGCGTGTGTGTGCGGGGGATATGGAAACGGGGCAGGGGTTTTTGAAAAACCTATCGCCGTTTGTGTGGCGCAAGCATCTGGATTTTGCCGCGATTGAGGATGCGCATAAATTGCGGTTGCGCTACCGCGAACACAAAGGCACAGGGGGTCCCATTACCCTCTTGGGGCACAATATGAAATTGGGGCGGGGCGGCATTCGGGAAATCGAATTTTTCACCCAGACGCGCCAATTGATCGCCGGTGGGCGTGATCCTGATCTGCGCTGCCGTGGTACGTTACAGGGGCTTGGCGCGCTTGCGGACAAGGAATGGATCGACCGTGATACGGCAGATCGCCTTGGCGATCATTACCGCGCCCATCGCATGGTTGAACATCGCTTGCAAATGATCAACGATGCGCAAACCCATGATTTACCCGCGGGCGAAGATGGCTTTGCCCGATGTTCGGCACTTATGGGGCAGGAAACAACCGCGCTCAAACAGGATTTAAAGCAGCGACTTGAGGATGTGCACCACACGACCGAAGGCTTTTTCACACCGCAATTGCCCGTGGCGCAACAAGAGGTCAGCCAACACGAAAAGGACATTATTGCACGCTGGCCCAGTTATGCCGCGCTGCGGACAGAACGGGCTGAGGCCATCTTTGAACGGCTTCGTCCTGAAATCTTGTCCCGATTGCGCACTGCAGCAAAGCCCGATGACGCTTTGATCGCGTTCGATAAATTTCTAGAAGGTCTTCCTGCAGGGGTGCAGTTGTTTTCGCTGTTTGAGGCAAACGCATCCCTGATTGATCTTTTGATCGATATCATTGGCACGGCCCCTGCGCTTGCACGGCATTTATCGCGCAATTCCCAAGTGCTGGATGCGGTGATTGGCGGGTCCTTTTGGGACACATGGCCCGATATCGACAGCCTGGCCCAAGATCTGCGCGCGCGATTGCTGCGCGAAAGCGACTATGAACGCAAACTTGATGCGACGCGACGGTGGGGCAAGGAATGGCATTTCCGCATTGGCGTGCATTTGTTGCGTGGCATCATAGATGCGGCAACTGCATCGCGCCAATACGCGGATCTGGCCCAAGCGATGTTGCAAGGGCTCTGGCCCGAAGTGATCGATGAATTTTCGCGTAAACACGGAACCCCGCCGGGTCGGGGGGCGGTTGTTTTGGGCATGGGATCCTTGGGCGCGGCGCGGTTGCATGCCAATTCTGATTTGGATGTGATCGTGATCTATGACGCGCAGGGCGTTGACATGTCCGATGGCAAACGGCCTTTGGCGGCGCGAATATATTACGCGCGTCTGACCCAAGCCTTGATCACCGCGATGACGGCCCCCATGGCCGAAGGGCGCGTGTATGAGGTCGATATGCGCCTGCGCCCATCGGGAAACAAAGGTCCCGTTGCGACGTCATGGGACGCATTTCAAAGCTATCAATTGAACGAAGCATGGGTTTGGGAACATTTGGCGATGACACGCGCCCGTGTGATCGCCGGGCCGCCCGAATTGGCCCATGATGTGGAACAGTTTCGTGCCAAGCTGATGGGCCACCGCGACACAGATGTTGTTATGGATGCGTTGTCGCGCATGCGTCTGCGCATTTCGCTGTCCAAGATCGATACCGATCCTTGGCAGGTAAAAACGGGGGGCGGACACCTGCAAGATATTGAATTATTTTCGCAAATGGGTGCTTTGGTGTCGGGTTCAGATAAACGTGATGTTTTGTCTGGCTTAGGATCGGTTTGCGAAGTGGGCTTGATGACCAAAGACGATCAAAGCGTTCTAAGCGAAACCTATGATCTGTTTTGGCGTATTCAGGTGGCATCAAAGCTTTTGACGGAACAGCAGTTCGACCCTGACGCGGCAGGGGCTTCTGGTGTAGAATTTCTTTTGCGCTTGGCAGGTTGCGGTGATTTGACAGCGTTGCAGACAAAAATGAACGATCTAGCAGCGGCAAGCCAATCCATCATTGATGGGGTCTTGCCCGAACCAAAGGAGGATGCCGATGAAAGGGGACACGATTGACCCAAAGGCATTGATCAGGGAATCATACGCGATCGATGGTATCACCATCGAAGAATGCCGTTCCATCTTTTTGGACTGGGCGCTGAGCATTGATGTTGATTCTGACACCAAGGACTTGATCAGCAAGCTTTTGGACCGATATCAGCCACGCCATCCCAGCCACCCGATGACACAGGTCTTGACCGAAGGTTTGGACACAATGTCCAAACCGCGCCGCCGCGGTGGATGGCGCAGTCGTGATCGTGCGTCAGATGGATAGTTTGGTCGCGTGGCTTCCGCGTTCGCGGTAGGGGGTTGTGGAATAATGCGCGCGATAGCATTTTGAAAAATGCGACGGCGAGGCAAAGCCACAGGCCAATGCAACGTTGATCACGCTCATATCTGTTTGCATCAACAGGTTGCGCGCCTTTTGCAAGCGCAGTTCCATGTAATATCGCTTTGGACTGCGGCTTAGGTATCTGCGGAACAACCGTTCCAATTGGCGCGTGGACATGCCCACATTCTTTGCCAAAGTCGCGGGACTGATGGGCTCTTCTATATTTTGTTCCATCATTTGAATGACTTGGCTTAGTTTTGGATGCCGAACGCCAATCCGTGTCGGCACCGACAAACGCTGTGTGTCTTGGTCCGTACGGATCGAGCTGTAAATCATCTGATCCGCGACCGCATTTGCCAATTCTTCGCCATGATCATCGGCAATGATCTTTAAGATCAAATCAATCGACGATGTTCCGCCCGCGGTTGTCAAGCGATTGCCATCAACAACAAAAACAGATTTTGTTAAATTAACCTCAAGGAATTCTTCGGCAAAGCTGTCTTGGTTTTCCCAATGGATCGTCGCACGTTTTCCATCCAGCAGTCCCGCCTTGGCCAAGGGAAACGCGGCCGTACACAGACCGCCCATGGTCAAGCCACGCCGTGCTTCACGACGAATCCAGTTGAGCAATTTCTTTGTCGTCGCGTTTTGGATATTCATCCCACCGCACAAAAGCGCGATGTCATCGCGCCGTAGTTCAATCAGATCATCATCCAATTTAAACACAGTGCCCGCCGAACAGCTGACTTCAACGCCGCCTTCGCCGATGAATTTCCACACATACAATTGGCGGTTTGCCATACGATTGGCGATACGCAAGGCATCCAAAGCCGACGCAAAGGACAACAAAGTGAAATTTTCCATCAACACAAACACAAACTGCTTTGGCGGTTTGATGGGGGTGTCGATTTCAATAATTTGGCGTGTCGTTTTCATAGTATGACCATTTTGACCGAGTCGTAATTAACACTTGCTCAAAAGTTGTCGTTCGCGTCAAGGTATGTCGTAAATTTACCCATGGCCCTTTGGAATGGGACAGTATATAAGCCCGATATTGATATCGCTAACGTACTGGAGTTTAAGATGAGCGAATGGCAAAAAACCAATTGGCGCAACAAGCCACGGGTTCAGATGCCTGATTATACGGATCAGGAGGCGCTGAACGCAGTCGAAAGTCAGCTGTCGAATTATCCACCGCTTGTCTTTGCTGGCGAAGCGCGGAGTTTGAAAGAAAAATTGGCCGCCGCCTCGCGCGGGGATGCGTTTTTGTTGCAAGGCGGCGATTGTGCCGAAAGCTTTGCGCAATTTACCGCAGACGGCATTCGCGATACTTTCAAAGTCATGCTTCAAATGGCGATGGTTTTAACCTACGGCGCCAAAGTGCCAGTTGTCAAAGTTGGCCGCATGGCTGGTCAGTTTGCAAAACCACGCTCTGCCCCGACCGAAGTTGTCAATGGTGTCGAATTGCCAAGCTACCGCGGCGACATCATCAATGAATTGGATTTCACGCCCCAAGCGCGCATTCCCGATCCCAAGAAAATGTTGCAAGCCTATACGCAGGCTGCGGCAACGTTGAACCTGTTGCGTGCGTTTTCCACTGGCGGATATGCCGATGTGCACAAAGTTCACAGCTGGACATTGGGCTTTACCGAAACGGAAAAAGCATCGAAATATCGCGTCATGTCCGAACGCATCGCAGATGCGCTTGATTTCATCAAGGCCGCAGGCTTGGACAGCAAGATCGCCCATGAATTGCGTACAGTGGATTTCTATACCAGCCACGAAGGCTTGTTGCTCGAATATGAAGAGGCTTTAACGCGCCTTGATTCGACATCTGGCAAATGGCTGGCGGGTTCCGGCCACATGATCTGGATCGGGGATCGCACCCGTCAACCTGATGGGGCGCATGTTGAATTCTGCCGTGGGGTTCTCAACCCGATCGGCTTGAAATGCGGCCCAACCACAACCGCCGATGATCTCAAGGTATTGATGAACAAACTGAACCCTGAAAACGAAGCGGGCCGTCTGACGTTGATCGCGCGCTTTGGCGCAGGCTCGGTGGGTGATCACCTGCCACGCCTGATCAAAGCGGTGCAAGAAGAGGGCGCGAATGTCGTCTGGTCTTGTGATCCGATGCATGGCAATACCATCAAATCATCAACAGGTTACAAAACACGTCCCTTTGACAGTGTCCTGCGCGAGGTGCGCGAATTCTTCGCCGTTCACGCCGCAGAAGGCACCGTTCCAGGCGGTGTGCATTTCGAAATGACCGGACAAGACGTGACCGAATGCACAGGCGGCGTTGTCGCGGTCACCGACGAAGATCTGTCGGATCGCTACCACACAGCATGCGATCCACGCTTGAACGCATCACAATCTTTGGAACTTGCGTTCTTGGTCGCCGAAGAATTGGTGAAACGTCGCGGAACCGCAGCAAACGAAGCTGCCGCCTAGAATTTTCACAATACCTATCGAAAACGCCCGCGCTCTTGCGGGCGTTTTTTATTGTACTCTTTTCATCTTTGTCAAAATACTCTGGGGGTGCGGGGGCAAAGCCCCCGCATCTGTCGGATTGCGCAGCAATTCGAAAATCGATTACTCCAACGGTAACCCAACCATGTCGCGGATTGCTTCAACCGAATATCCCTGATCCCGATACACACGGATGGCCTTTGCATCATGACGCTTGGCCAATCGTTTCCCGTCATCATCTGTTATTAACCTGTGGTGGTGATAGGTTGGGGTTTCCAGCTTCATAAGATATTGTAAAACAACATGTATCTGTGTTGCTTCAAACAGGTCATGCCCCCGAATGACATGCGTTATCCCATGATCGGCGTCATCCACGACAGATGCAAGATGATAGGCTGCATAGCCGCGCCGCCACACCACAACTTGACCAATCGTTCTAAAAAAATCATCCAAGCTCACAAGGTGCCGCCCCGCTGACACGCCACATTCTTCAAACCCAAGCGTTAAGTCACCTGCGCCCCAATCCCGCAATCGCAAATTCACCTCTGACCAAGATAGCTGTTTCAGATCAACCGGACCTTTGGGCGCGCATGTGCCAGGATAAACAATCCCGTCTGGTCCCATTGCAGGCTCGCCATCTTGCGGGGCATTTGCCGCGGTCATAATATCGCGACGATTACAGACACACGGGAAAATATAATCGCGCAGCGGCCCCTTCAAGGCCTGCAGATATATTTCCCTGCGATCCGATTGGCGCAGGGGGACCGCATCCCATCGGATGCCCAACCACTCCAGATCCTCATAAATCAGATCTTCCCACTCTCGTCTCACCCGAGATTGATCCAAATCCTCGATCCGCAGAAAAAATTCACCCCCCGCAGCACGCGCCATATCATGGGCCAATAGTGCCGAATAGGCATGTCCCAGATGCAATGGTCCCGTGGGCGACGGTGCAAACCGCGTTTTAAATGTCATAATTTTTCAACAACATACACCGTTGCCATCAGGCCGATCCCTGGCAAATGATCCCCATGCTCACAAAACACCAAGGCAAGCTTACCAGTGTCAACAAGGCGCCTCAACGTGCTTTCATAACTTGGATCAGCAAGCGCATGATCATTGAAAGAAAACACAAATTTCGCGCCTTTTGACATGTGTCCAACAATCATTTCTAACACTGCTATCGGCGCGGCCCCCGGACTGATGACACCCACAGCCGAGATCGCGGAATACGATCCCAAATCAACGGGGGGCGGTGCGTCGATCGGATAAGAACACAGGTTCCGATAGATCGCTTTCGCGCGGGCGATGTCGATCATTTCGGGCGTGACATCTATGCCATCGATGACGTCAAAACCTTGCGATCTCAACGCAAGACCAGACAACCCTGTCCCACATCCAAAATCTAGAACCGCGCCTGATTTATCGTTCATCGCATTGGCTAGGGCCTGCGCCGCACGCATCGGTGTCGCATAGCCGTTTTGCGAAATCTCAGCGTCATAGCTTTGCGACCACTGCGCATAGATTTTGCGCGCGTCTGTGTCGCCTTTGTCATAAACTTTGCTTAAAAACCCTTGTGTCATAGGCCTATGCTACGACAAAGCTGCCTGCGTCGTCTAGCGTTTTTGACTTTCAACCCACGCGACAAAGGCGGATTTCGCGCGGTCCGTATAGGCTTTGTACCGATCTTTGCGACCGCGACGGCCGTTTTTCAAACCCTCAACAGGTTGGAAAAGCCCAAAGTTGACATTCATCGGCTGAAAGGTCTTTGCGTCCGCCCCACCGGTGATGTGATGGACAAGCGCCCCCATCGCGGTGTCTTGCGGGATCGGGTCTATGGTCAACCCAAGGATTTCTGCCGCCGCATAACGCCCCGCCAACAGACCCATCGATGCGCTTTCGACGTATCCTTCAACCCCTGTGATTTGACCCGCAAATCGAATATTGGGGCGCGATTTCAATCGCATCTGCGCATCCAAGAGCGTGGGCGAATTGATGAATGTATTGCGATGAATACCGCCCAATCTGGCAAAGGACGCCTCTTGCAAACCGGGGATTATTTTGAACACTTCGGTCTGCGCGCCATATTTCATTTTTGTTTGAAATCCGACGATATTGTACAATGTTCCCAATGCGTTATCACGGCGCAATTGCACAACGGCATAGGGTTTTAGATCACTATGCGGATTGGTCAATCCAACGGGCTTCATCGGCCCAAAACGCAGTGTTTCACGACCACGTTCTGCCATAACTTCAATCGGCAGACATCCATCGAAATACCCTGCGGTTTCACCTTCGTGGAATTCGGTCTTGTCGGCCGCCAACAATGCATCGATGAACGCCTCATATTGATCGCGTGTCATCGGACAGTTGATATAGGCGGTCCGCTCTTCCTCTGTCTCGCCCTTGTCATAGCGGGATTGCTTCCACGCTTGCCCCATGTCGATACTCTCGGCATAGACGATCGGCGCGATCGCATCAAAAAACGCCAAGGCATCGCGCCCTGTTTCGCGGGCAATCGCTGCCCCTAAATCCGCGGATGTCAACGGGCCGGTCGCGATAATCCAATGCCCCTCATCGGGCAGCTCGGTAATTTCTTCAAAACTTGTGCGTATATTGGGATGCGCATTCAATGCATCTGTCACGGCCTGCGCATAGGGATCTCGATCCACCGCCAACGCACCACCGGCCGGCAGCCGATGCGCATGGGCTGTTTTGATGATCAGGCCATCGGCCTGCAACATTTCCCAATGCAACAATCCTACCGCGTTTTGTTCGTGATCATCTGACCGAAAGGAATTGGAACACACCATTTCCCCGAAATTGCCTGTGCGGTGTGCAAAGGTTTCTACCTTGGGGCGCATTTCGTGCAAAACGACCTGAACCCCCATATTGGCGGCTTGCCATGCGGCCTCTGACCCGGCCATGCCGCCGCCGATGATATGCAATGTTTTATCCATGGCGCCCATCTACCTTATTTCGGGATAAAAGAAACCCCTCTTTCATCTTTGCAATAAATACTCATTCTCCGCATTTTCAAGCCATGCTCGACCCAAAGCGGATCATCCTCCGATCAATCGCGCCAAAAAAATCGCGCTCATGCCAAAGCCAACGACAATGACAAGCCACCGCACAGCTGCGCGGGGCAGGGCGCGGGCAATCGGGGCGCCCGCATATCCCCCAACGGTCGCAGCACCCATCATCACAAAAGCTTGGGGCCATGCCACCAATCCCCCAACGGCAAAAGCCACAACCGAGATCAAAGATAAGGCGAAGGACAGCCCATTTTTTAATCCGTTCATTTGATGGATATCGGTCATGCCCCACAAGGCAAACAGCGCCAACAACACGATGCCTAACCCGCCATTAAAATATCCCCCATAGATCGTGAAGATCACCAAACCTGTGATCCCAAAGGGCACAATCGAGCGCGCATTTTTCGTGGCCCATGTCCGCAATTGGTCCGAAAAAATAAAGATCATCGTTGCCGCCAGCAACAGAAATGGCACAATGCCGGAAAACGCTTTGTTTGATGAGATCATCAATAAAATCGCCCCAATCAAACCGCCGATCACTGTCCATATCGTCAGCCGCAGCAACTGTTTTCGATCAAATGCTTTCAATTCTTTTGAAAACCCAAGCGTGCCAGACAGATATCCGGGCAATACCGCGAACGCGCTTGTGGCATTTGCGGCGACCGGCGGCAGCCCTGCAAAGACCAGTGCTGGAAAGGTCAAAAATGTTCCGCCCCCCGCAATGGTATTTAAAACGCCTGCCAAAAACGCGGCAACGATTAATACGCCCCACTCAACCATGTTCTGAACCTCAAAGATGTTTTTTTTGACGGCGTATCTGCGCGAGAATGAGAAAACGACAGGTGAATTCATTTTTCCCGCCCCGTGGGGTTTTCTTTTGGTTACAATCGTGAAATAGAAAACCGCCAAGTGTTCCCTGCCAAAAAGGATGTCCCGATGCAGATTCGCGAGGCTCTCACCTTTGATGATGTACTGCTTGTTCCTGCTGCGTCTGACGTATTGCCGTCGACCGCAGATACAAGAACCCGTGTCACAAAGTCGATTTCATTGAATATCCCGTTGCTGAGCTCTGCAATGGATACCGTGACCGAAGCACGCATGGCGATTACAATGGCCCAAGCGGGCGGCATGGGCGTCATTCACCGCAATTTCAATGTTGAAGACCAAGCGCGCGAAGTGCGCCGTGTCAAACGCTTTGAAAGCGGGATCGTGTATAACCCGATCACCCTTCGGCCCGACCAAACCTTGGCGGATGCAAATGCTTTGCGCCAACGCTACAATGTGTCGGGCTTTCCCGTAGTTGATGAAAAGGGCCATGTTGTTGGCATCGTGACCAACCGCGATATGCGGTTTGCTCAGGATGAAAAAACACCCGTCGCGGTCATGATGACCAACACGGATTTGGCAATTTTGCGCGAACCTGCCGATCGACAAGAGGCGATTAGCCTGATGCGCGCGCGTCGCATTGAAAAATTGTTGGTCACCGACGCTGCAGGTAAATTAACCGGACTGTTGACCCTTAAAGATACAGAGCAATCTGTGCTCTATCCGACCGCGTGCAAAGACGATCTTGGGCGCTTGCGCGTGGCTGCGGCCTCTACCGTGGGGGATGCAGGGTATGAACGATCTGCGGCGCTGATCGATGCGGGCGTAGATTTGGTGGTGATTGACACTGCACATGGCCATTCCGAAGGCGTGGCGCATGCGGTCACACGCATTAAAAAAGAATTCAGCAATATCGAAGTTGTCGCGGGTAACGTTGCGACAGCCGCCGCAACACGTGCCCTGATTGATGCAGGTGCCGATGCGGTCAAGGTTGGTATTGGACCTGGCTCCATTTGTACAACGCGCATGGTCGCAGGCGTCGGGGTTCCACAGCTGACCGCGATCATGGATTGCGCACAAGCGGCGGGTGACATCCCGATCATCGCGGACGGTGGCATCAAATTTTCGGGCGATTTCGCCAAGGCCATCGCAGCGGGGGCATCCTGCGCGATGATTGGATCGATGATCGCAGGCACGGACGAATCCCCAGGTGAAGTGATCTTGTACCAAGGCCGTTCATTCAAGGCCTATCGCGGTATGGGGTCTTTGGGCGCAATGGCGCGTGGCTCCGCAGATCGGTATTTCCAAAAAGATGCGGCAAGCGATAAATTGGTTCCCGAAGGCATCGAAGGCCAAGTGCCCTACAAAGGTCCTGCGGCTGCGGTGCTGCACCAGATGGTGGGCGGATTGCGCGCATCGATGGGATACACGGGCTGTGCAACAGTTGACGCAATGCGCAAAAACTGTGACTTCGTCAAAATCACGGGCGCTGGTTTGAAAGAAAGCCACGTTCATGATGTTCAAATTACACGCGAAAGCCCGAATTATCGGATCGGATAATCAATGACCCCCGCTGCACGTGTCGCCGCTGCGATTACAATATTAGACGCCATTTTGGATGGCCATTCGGCAGAGGGGGCGTTGACCCATTGGTCCAGAAACAGTCGTTTCGCGGGATCTAAGGATCGCGCAGCCGTGCGCGATCACGTCTATTGCGCATTGCGTCGCAAGGCATCGTCGCTTGGCGTGACACGCGGGACGACAGGGCGCGATTGGATGCGCGGCTTTTTGTTTAATGCGGGCGAAGATTTATCAAGCATCTTTGGTGTGGGTGGCCATTCCCCCGATGCCCTGTCGGACGATGAAACAACATTTTATCCCGATCTAGATCCCGCCACTGCGCATGATATTCCGAACTGGCTCTGGGACCGTTGGGTAGAGGACCTTGGCGAAGACGCGAGCGCCACGGCCAAAAATCTGTTTGATGCCGCCCCAATTTTTTTGCGCGTCAATCTTTTGAAATCGACCCGCGATGCCGCAATTGCCGCGCTTGCGGCCGATGGAATTGACGTGGTCGCGCATGCGCATGTGGACACCGCCTTGCGTGTTCAGGCGCGTGGCGGAAAACTTGCACACTCTGCTGCTTACTCGGATGGGTTGGTGGAATTACAAGACGCCTCATCACAGGCGTCTGTCATGGTTTTACCGCGCGAAGATGGCGGCCCAGTGTTGGATTATTGCGCAGGTGGTGGCGGAAAGTCATTGGCGCTTGCTGCGTGGCTATCGACCGAAGTGGACGCATTTGACGTTGACAGCGCCCGCATGTGCGATATTCCCGATCGTGCACAGCGCGCCGGCGCAGCGGTGAATGTATTACATGATGAAAATGAAATAAAGCATTCGTATAAAACAATATTCATCGATTCGCCCTGTTCTGGATCAGGAACGTGGCGCCGCGATCCACAGGGGAAATGGGCGTTAACAGCGGACCGTTTGTCCGAACTTGTCCGTATCCAAGGTGACATCTTAAACGATATCTGCACACGCGTCGCTGAGGGTGGATCATTGATATATGCAACCTGTTCCGTGCTTGCCTGCGAAAACCGCGATCAAGTGGAACAGTTTTGTCGTCTGAACCCAAATTGGCAGGTCACGCAGATGATCCAATCTGTACCAAATGACGACGGAGACGGTTTTTTTGTGGCACGTTTGACACAAAAAAATAGCTGATACATCGGCGAAAATCTCGTTAGCTGATTAACGAGATTTTAAGACCTCACATGAAACATCAGACCATTCATGTAGGAGACCGCCCAAGTGCCCCATCGCGCCGTTTCAATGCAACACTTTCCCACGGACCATCACAGTCCTTTCAAATCCCGTATCGCGGCGATTTCGATGGTCTTTCTTTTGGCATTGGGGGTGACCGCGTTCAGCCAATCGAATGGTTTGCAACACTCTGCAGTTTTTCGTTTGATCGGCATGTTTTTGGTGTGCTTTGCGTTTTTTCCAATTTTGCACCTTGCCTTTGATCGGTGGATGCAATCCCGAATTTCACGCCATATCGCGTTGTTTTTCCAACATGATCGCGCCTATTGTATTTCGACCAACGATATCGGTGTGGTGATTGGGGCCAATCAATCGGCACAGGCTGCGACAAAAGCCAAAGTTGGCTGCAGTTTGACAGATTGGTTATGCCCATTTTTGCCCGATGCAGGGTCGGTTATTTCCAAAATGCGCCGCGCACTTTTGGCGCAGACCTTTGTCGAAGATATCATTTTGACGGATGACGGTCATTGGCGTCTGTCCGCGTGGAAACAAGCGCAGTCGCGGGTGCTCTGGCGGCTTGATCGGTTAAGTTTGCAAGAGGGGGATGTCACATTTCCCTCGCCGATCCCTGCGATCAAGGTATCCCATTCTGGCAGCATCCGCGAACTCAACCAGGCGGCACGCGACATTTTAGGGGCGCATGCATCGCAATTGTTCCAAATCACCGGCCCGCAAAATATGATGTGGAACGCTGTAAATACGCTTGAAACCCGATCCGGCGCTCGCGATTTTTTCGTTGTTCACCGAACACTCGACACAGGAACCGAGATTTTTTTATTGCCACCCGATACGGAAAACATCGTTCAGCCAGAAAGCAGCGATTTCGAAATGCTGCCTGTGCCCATGATCAAGCTGAGCGTGGATGGCACCATCGTTCAAGTGAATTCATACGCAAGCCAGCTTTTGGATATTGAGCCAAATCAAAATGTCATGATCCAAGACCTGTTAGAAGGGTTAGGCCGCTCAATCCCCGATTGGATCGAAGATGCGATTCAAGGTCGGTCGATCAATCATCCCGAATTTCTGCGCCTCGCGCGGCGCGACAAAGAGGTGTTCGTCCAAGTTATCTTGAACCGCATTAAATTGGGGCATGAAGACGGGCTGATTGCCGTTTTATCCGATGCGACTGAGCTCAAATCACTCGAGGCACAATTCGTTCACAGTCAGAAGATGCAAGCCATCGGCTAATTGGCAGGGGGCGTTGCCCATGATTTCAACAATCTGTTGACGGCAATCACGGGTCATTGTGATCTGTTGTTGTTGCGACACGATGATCAATCCCAAGATTTCGCGGATCTGACGCAAATAAACCAAAACGCCAATCGCGCAGCTGCGCTGGTGTCGCAATTACTTGCGTTTTCACGCAAACAAACCTTGCGGCCCGAACCGTTGAATATGCGGGATACATTGGCTGATTTGACGCATTTGTTGAACCGTTTGGTCGGGGAAAAGGTCGAATTGGATTTAACCCACGATCCGCGCCTACGCCATGTCCGCGCGGATAAACGACAGTTGGAACAGGTTTTGATGAATCTTGTCGTCAACGCGCGTGATGCTATGCCCGACGGCGGACGCATCGAGATCCAGACAAAAAATTTGCAAATTCTTGAACCCATGATGCGCGATCGTGTCACCATCCCAGTTGGCGAATACGTTAAAATCTCTGTCCGCGATCAAGGCTGTGGGATTGCCGCAGACAAATTGTCAAAGATCTTTGAACCGTTTTACACCACAAAACGAATTGGCGAGGGCACGGGATTGGGTCTTTCGACCGCATATGGGATCGTAAAGCAAACGGGCGGCTATATATTTGTCGACTCCGCCTTCGGACAAGGCACCGAATTCACGCTTATTTTCCCGGCAATCGACCCAGATCCAATCGTCGCCACTCCACAAAGTGATCCTCAGAAAAAAGCAAATACCCGCCACGACGTCGGTGTGATCTTACTGGTCGAAGACGAAGCGCCTGTGCGCACCTTTGCGTCACGCGCGTTGAAATTGCGGGGACATCAAGTCATCGAAGCCTGTTCCGCCGAAGAAGCTTTGGAAAAGCTAAAAGACCAAAACCTGCGTATTGATGTGTTTGTTACCGATATCGTTATGCCTGGGCGGGATGGTCCGAGTTGGGTGAAAGAGGCATTGATCGAACGGCCCAACACGCGCGTTGTCTTTGTGTCAGGATATGCCGAAGATGTGTTGGAAACCCAACAGGCAAGCGTTCCAAATTCGGTGTTTTTACCCAAGCCGTTTTCCTTGGACGCCTTGACCCAAACTGTGCAAAATCAAATTCACTAACGCCGCGCTGAATGCCATAGATCGAACTGATCGGCGCATTTCCGACGTAGCTTTGAGTCAAGTTTGGGATCAAGCGTCAACTGTGATTTTGGTGAAACATTCACTTGGGGCAGCGTGATTTCACGTTGAAACCGATCTTGTAAAAACGTCACCAGTTTGTCCATCTGCTCGTATTGAAACAGATGGGTGATTGCGGGGCCATCGGGATTTGGCTGTGTAAATTTGGCCTGATCACCGACCTGCGCCCAGCTTGGGCGATCTTTTGACATGTAGGTTTCAACGAATTAGTCAAAACTCACATGCGAAGTCGAATTCGGACGACCATGCAATTGTTCGCGACTGCGATACCGATACCAGCTGCCCAACCAATCAACAGGTTCACGCACCACACAGACCGTTTCGATGTCGCCATTTGCATGTGATTCAAAAGGTTTGCGATAAAACCGATTAAATCGTTGTATATTAGTGTGTTTTAGACCCGAAGGCGTGCGAAACACGGCATCGGCCCAAGGGTCCATCGCGGTTTCAATCGCCGTCGTGCCGGTCTTTGGCATTGCCAGAAAAACCAATTTTTGTGCAATAAAAACAAGCATATGTCTGCATCCAAATGTAACCCTGACCCTGTATACACTCTGTTAATGATTATATGCAAAAGTAATTTTAATAAAAATTTTCTTGTAATGTTCTCATTTTATCCGCATAAAGAGAACAAGAGTAGAACAAAACTGGCGATTGCCGAATGTCGATTGCTGTGAAATAAGAAAGGTAATTTAACAAATGGCAGACCTTCTTTCGATGACAGATAAAAAAAACGCAGAAAAGCAAAAGGCACTCGACAGCGCATTAGCGCAGATTGAGCGGCAGTTTGGTAAAGGTTCGATCATGAAATTGGGCGGGGATAACCCCATTCAAGAGATCGAAGCAACATCAACCGGTTCCTTGGGATTGGACATCGCTTTGGGAATTGGTGGTTTGCCGAAAGGTCGAATTATCGAAATCTTTGGCCCTGAAAGCTCGGGTAAAACCACATTGACGCTGCATTGTGTTGCGGAAGAACAGAAAAAAGGCGGTGTGTGCGCCTTTGTGGACGCGGAACATGCGCTTGACCCATTATATGCCAGAAAGCTGGGCGTGGATCTGGATGAATTGTTGATTTCGCAGCCGGATACAGGTGAACAAGCGTTGGAAATTACAGACACTTTGGTGCGCTCTGGCGCGGTCAGCTTGGTTGTGGTTGACTCAGTCGCGGCATTGACACCCAAATCGGAACTAGAAGGTGATATGGGCGACAGCAGTGTCGGCGTCCAAGCCCGTTTGATGTCCCAAGCGATGCGCAAGTTGACTGGATCGATTAGCAAATCGAAATGTATGGTCATCTTCATCAACCAAATCCGCATGAAAATCGGCGTCATGTTCGGAAGCCCTGAAACCACAACGGGCGGGAACGCGTTGAAGTTCTATTCCTCGGTTCGGTTGGATATCCGCCGCATCGGGGCCATCAAAGATCGCGATGAGGTGGTCGGCAACCAAACGCGCGTCAAGGTGGTGAAAAACAAAGTTGCGCCACCCTTTAAACAAGTCGAGTTTGATATCATGTACGGCGAGGGCATTTCCAAGACTGGCGAACTGTTGGATCTTGGGGTCAAGGCGGGCGTCGTCGATAAATCAGGCGCTTGGTACAGCTATGGCGACGAACGCATCGGACAAGGGCGTGAAAATGCTAAGAACTATCTGCGTGAAAACCAATCTGTCGCATTGGATATCGAAGATAAAATTCGCGCGGCGCATGGTCTGGATTTCGGAATGAGCGACGGAGATGATGGAGATGTCATGGAAGCGTAATCGCGTTTTCATGTGAAAAAAGAAGGGTGTTATCCGTGTGATACGCCCTTTTTTGTTGCGTGAATGCGGTGAACCCCGTGGACAAGACTTGGACAGCGGTATAGATGCAAAGAAAAGACGTTTTAAGGAAAAGAGCCGCCTCATGCCCACGTTAA
>Ga0181599_1001617_pt1 | contig 21582 bp, 18 predicted proteins | sample 041ome_3_FD_148658 | JGI IMG/M metagenome (GOLD analysis project Ga0181599, IMG submission 148658) | Coastal salt marsh microbial communities from the Groves Creek Marsh, Skidaway Island, Georgia - 041405US metaG (spades assembly) | ecosystem: Environmental > Aquatic > Marine > Intertidal zone >...
CGAAGTCCAAGTCGAGAGTGGCAAGCCAGGGGCTGAAGGTAGCAAAGCCATCCAAGAATATCTGTCTATGGAGTCTGACGATATCTTGCTTATTGTTGCCGGCAAAATTGATAAACAGTCACAACGTGCTAAATGGTACACGGCCCTAGATCAGCGCGGAGCCATTATCACCGTATGGCCAGTAGGTCGCCGTGAGATGCCCTCGTGGATTCAAGGCCGACTCAAGCAAAGAGGAATGTCTGCTGATCGCGATGCTGTTGCATTACTTGCTGAGCGGGTAGAAGGCAACCTACTGGCAGCTGCGCAGGAAATCGAAAAACTAGCGCTATTGACGGGTGACGCGCACCTGTCGGTTGAAAAAATTGCAGCATCGGTGGGTGATAGCGCTCGCTACAATACATTTGGCATGGTCGATACCGCGCTCGCAGGCGATGCTCGAAGCGCACTGAAAGCACTGCGCGGATTACAAGCGGAGGGAAATGCCGCACCGGTTATATTGTGGCCACTGTCGAAAGAATTGAGACTCCTTATCGACGCTGAAGCGGCCGTACGAAAAGGCACCTCACCCGCCAATGCGCTCGACCGTTTAGGCGTGTGGCGAAGCCGAATAAACTTATTGCAGTCTGCACTGGCACGACACAATCGCGAGTCTCTAGAAGCATGTTTGTCACTCAACTTCGCAGCAGACGGAAGCGCGAAGGGCTACATGCCTGGTAACTGCTGGGACTACCTCGAATCGCTGGTTGTGACGTTGGCCACAGGCGCCGCGCCAGTCATACCGAGACGTCGCGCGTGAAGCCCTGCAAGCCCCAGCACGCCCACCACTGCAGCAAGGGCAAACGCCACAACAAAACCCAGCCACTCGGCGACAGCGCCATGAGTAGCGGCGCCCAGAGCCGGCGCAGCCATCATTGTCATCGACCACAAGCTCATCACTCGACCGTGATACTGCGGGTCTATGATTAATTGCGCTAAGGTCTGACAGGCCGTTCCTGCAAGCGTGGTCGATAAACTCAATAATCCCACCAAGATAAACAAGCTTGGTAACTGAGCTACCCAAACAAGATTGGAGAGTAGGCAGGCTGCAAAAAACATCGCAGCCAGACTCAGATTAAAAAGGTAGCGAACATCTGCCTTCATACGACTCATAATCAAGCCACCCAAGACCGCGCCACTGCCCGCGGCAGCCGTCAGCCAAGCGAGTTCCCCAGGACCACCATCGATTAATCGGCCCGACACTGCTGGCAATAACTCAATAAAACTTCGACCTAGAAATCCGTTGACTAAAGTCAGCGAAAGAATAGTGACGAGCGGCGCCATACTCAGGGCATAGCGAAGTCCATCAATAAATTCACTATTTACACTGCCGTGTGCCCGCTTTTGACGCGCACCCACACCGCCCAATGAATTTAGGATCAAACCGGACGTCGCGAAGATGAAAACCGGGATCATCCAGGCCCAAGCGGCACCGGCTCGAGCAATAACCGCCGCACAAATAGCGGGGCCTAAAATGCGGGCAATATTAAAGGACATAGCTGTCAGCCCCACCGCACTGGGAAGCGCCTCGCGTGGTACGAGCATAGGCACGAGAGCCAAACGCATAGGACTGTGCATTGCCGAGACAGAACCCAGTGCCGTCGCCAAAATCAGCAACACAGCCACATTAAGAATGCCGAGATAGCTCGCCAATGCGCCACTCAGCGCAATTGCGCCGTGGATGAGCATCGACCACATCAAACCATGTCTAGGATTAATACGATCAGACTGAACACCAAAGTAGGGCGATAGAATAAGTGCCGGTGCGAGCATGAGTGCACTAACAATTCCAACCCACAAAGCGGACTGGGTAAGCTCCCATGCGTTCCATCCCAGCAGGAATCTCAGCATCCAACTACCCAAACCTGAGCACCAGCTGGCCGGGTAATAGCGCCTAAAACGCGGTTCATTTAACGCGGAATGCTTCACCTGTCGCTTTTCACGACACACAAATGGCGCCTCTCTTGCTTTTCAACAGCAATAGAACTACTGTTTATTTATACAGTATTTTTACTGGTGCTCTCGGGCAGCACCACATCAACTTTGCGGAGCACATCATGAACTACTCTATCGAACAGATCATTAATCGTCCGGATACTTGGCAGGGTGTCGATAACAACACAAATTCGCGCGTTATCTTTACCACCAAATCCGCCAATACAGATTGGCACAATAGACAGAGTGTACCAACGGGTTTCACCTCTCTCGACGAAGAATTGCAGCTTGGCGGTTGGCCAAAGCATGGCGCTGTCGAAGTTTTAAGCGATCACGATGGCTCTGAATGTATGGGGTTGTTTCTGCCAGCCATGCAGCGGCTTTCCAATGAAAAGCGCTGGCAAGCATTTATCAATTCGCCGCACACACCGTACGCACCACTATTACGTGCCCACAACATTCCCTCAGAACAAATATTGATGGTTCACCCTAAGCACCGGGATGAAACCTTATGGGCGGCAGAGCAAGCTGTTCGCAGCACCACCTGCAGTACGGTATTTGTGTGGTTAGGGAGCACTCACTACCGTTACGCCGAGATACGCAAGCTACAACTTGCAGCGGCGAGTACCGATACGTTGCTTTTCCTATTTAGATCGAGCGATGCGCTAAAAGATGCAACACCCGTCTCTCTCAGACTGCATATCAACGCTTATCGCGAAGTCACCGTCGTTAAACAGCGCGGCGGTAAGCGAGAAGTCGAGATACGACTCCCTGAAAGTCACCTATTAAAAGTACAGACAGCGCAATCACACACCAAAGCCGTTGCCACGAAAACCGGCACTTTCCTGACACCTGTCGCCTAATCCATTTCTGCGTCCCGCTTCCCCTTCCCCGGGCTCGGCTCCCCTCCGAGCTTCCGGGGTAACCTCTTTATCGCACTTTTTGTTTTAGAAGCATCAACTTTGGGAGATGAATTTTTAAAGCGCTGATTTCCCCTACCCACTATCTCCTGCTATATGCTTGGGAAACATCTGAACACTGTTAGCCAATGCCAGACTTACCGATCAGTCTCGATATTCTGACCATTTTGATCATAACGAGCTTTGTTGCATCTCTGCTGACTGCATCAGTGGGTATTGGCGGTGGCACACTCGTCCTCGCCGTGCTCGTCGTTACCGTTCCTATCGCTGCAGTCGTGCCTCTGCACAGTGTCGTTCAACTCGGCTCGAATACAGGTCGAACGGCCATGACACGACACCACATTTCGAGGCCGTTATTTTGGCCGCTGGTGATAGGTGCCATTATGGGAACCTTACTCGCGGCACCACTTTCCGCATTTTGGTTGAACGAACTACAGTTAACCCTGTTGCTCGCGACATTCACACTCATCGTGACTTGGGTTCCGATACCGGTCGTGAAGACCCACAGTACGCGCCATAACCTACTGTTTAGTATCGCGGTGAGCTTCATTGGTGTTTTTGTGAGCGCTACCGGCCCATTAATAGCAGCCTTTCTGCGGCATCAAGTAGCGGACAGAAAAGAGCTAGTCGCTACCATGGCAGCAAGCGTGTCGACTATGAACTTTCTCCGCATAGTCCTCTTTAGCAGTCTCGGATTTTTTTGGAGCGAGTGGCTCATCACACTCGCTTTAATGATTGCCGCAGGCTTTGGCGGAACACTCATCGGCTTACAGCTTCTCGGCAGACTTCCCGAGAAACTGTTTCAAACCATCCTTAAACTACTTTTAACCGTACTCGCGCTGTCGATGATCGTACGAGCCTTTTAAACACAAGGTAACACCCTCAACACCAGCGCAGTGCTTGCAACACCGAGCCAGTTACCACTATCCCTGGGCTAGTTGCGAAACCACCATCGCATCGATATTTTCCGCCAGCTTGTTCAATGGCACCGGACCGCTCCCCAGCACCGTATCGTGGAATAATCGTATATCAAATCGATCACCCAAACGCGCTCTCGCATCCTCGCGGAGCTCGACAATGCGTAACTTACCAATCATGTACGCCGTAGCTTGGCCTGGCATCGCGATATAACGCTCGATCGCTTTTATGCAGTCATACTCAGCATTCGGTGTATTCTCGACGAGATAGGCGATGGCTTCCTCACGACTCCAGCGCTTACTGTGAATACCTGTATCCACGACCAAACGCGCTGCACGCCAAAGCTCCATAGCAAGCTGTCCAAACCGTGAATATGGATCCTCGTAGAACCCCATCTCGTAAGCAAGCTGCTCCGTATATAAGCCCCAGCCCTCGGAGAACGCAGTAAAACTTAGATATCGCTGAATATCGGGCACCCCTTCAAGCTCAGCCGTTATGGCCCGCTGAAGATGATGACCTGGCAGCCCCTCATGAAAAGCCAAGGCCTCTAGATCGGTTTTTGGCATCGCAGCCATGTCATACAAATTGGCGTAAAAAATACCTGGGCGCGAACCATCTGGCGGCGGGCTTTGATAAAACGCTTTACCCGCGTTTCGCTCACGGAAAGGCTCGACACGCTTCACGATCAGCTCAGCTTTAGGCAGCACGCCAAAGTACTCAGGAAGTTTTTTCTCCATTCGAGAGAGCGCATCGCGTGCACTGACGAGATACGCCTCTCGCCCTTCATCCGTATTCGGAAAACGCAGCGACTGATTTTCGCGAACAAACACGAAAAACTCCTGCAAGCTCCCTTCGAAACCAACCTCGGTCATGATCTCCAGCATTTGACCATGGATGCGCGCAATATTTTCCAGACCTAGCTGGTGCACCTCGTCCGCGGTGAGGTCTGTCGTTGTATACCACTGTAACAATTGCTGATAGAAAGCTTCGCCATCAGGCAGACGCCATATCCCATCATTGGGTGAGGCTAATTCACTCTGCTTCTCAATCACACTGATGAAGCGCTTGTAGGCCGGCTTGAAGGCGTCAATAAGCGCTGTTCTGCCCGCATTTACTAATCGAGCAGTTTCATCCTCGGGCAAATCAAGCGCCGAGACCTTCTTTTGAAAATCCGCCCAAACCGGTGAAACTGCCTCTGAATTATCAAATGGTTGCCCCGTGATCACATTGTTAGACGATTCGAGAATCGCCGGATACATCCAATCAACGAGATAAAGTCCTTTCTCGGCACGCAGTTCGAGCTGCTCGATGACCTCCCCGAGGTAGCTCTGTACATTTTGGATTCGATCGACGTAGGCCTCAGCGTCACTTAGATCCGACACACGGTGAATATTGATGAGCGAGCTGGGAATTTGAGTATGTGCACCACCGAATTGGTGAAGCGCGTAACGGTGGTGCCGAAAGTCGTCCATCGCCAATGATCGCTCTAATGACATGCGGTAGAGATCAAGAGAAAGCTTTCCTGCATCGGGTAACGCAGCTCTATCGAACGCAGCCAGATCGATGAGACCCTGTTCCATGCGGACACGCTCTTCATCATTGAACGCCTCAGACTGAGGATTCCATTCACCGTGCCGATCCTTGACACCCAAATAGCTTGCGGTGAAGGGTTGCCGCGAGAGGTTGTCAGCAAACACCTCGGCGAGGTAGGCGTTAAGCCGCTCGTGTTCCGAAATCGAAGCGTCTGCCGTATCACCAGTAAGGTTCTGACCTATTTCCGAAACAGCAACCTTCCCCTCTGATTGCTCTGAATCAGCTTCGCCGCAACCCACGAGCGAGAGACTCAAAAAGCTACCAATGATAAAAAGCAGAATATTTCGGTTCATCACGATTTCTCACACAAAAAAATAGAACGCGATGATAGCTCAGTTAATACCGAAAATTGGCGCTGCGTTTGTGCTTGCCTGAACATGGCTCGAACCTTAAGGTCTAATGACGAGACGTGGAGAATAAATTGTGTCGCAGGGACCTATACCAACCGATGCGCAAAAGCATCTCGATGAGAGCATAGCAGAGACGCTTGATGCCACTCGCACTCGCGCGAAAGAAAAGCGTCACAGTAAAGGTTATCGAACAGCAAGAGAGAATTTGCAGGACCTGGTCGATGAAAACAGCTTCATTGAGTATGGTCAGTTAGCCGTTGCCGCGCAACGCGACCGCCGCGACCTATCCACGCTTCGCGTTGATACCGCTGCTGATGGCGTTATCACGGGTACTGCCACCATTAATGCCGCACTTTGCCCGGATGAGCGCACCGAGGTTGCCGTTGCGGTATACGACTACAGCGTTCTTGCCGGAACTCAAGGCTTTTTTCACCACCAAAAGCTCGACCGTATCTTCGAAATCGCCGAGCGAGAGCGCCTGCCTTTTGTCATGTATACCGAAGGGGGCGGCGGACGACCTGGCGATACAGATGTAAAAGTAAACATAGCGGGCCTGAACAGCACTTCCTTTAGCCGTTGGGCTGGCCTCACGGGGAAAGTACCTCGCATTACTGTGAACAACGGTTATTGCTTTGCCGGCAACGCAGCACTCTTTGGCGCAGGCGATGTTCGCATTGCAACAAAGAGCTCATCTATTGGTATGGCGGGACCTGCCATGATTGAAGGTGGTGGACTAGGCGTCTTTCACCCTGACGAAATTGGTCCGGTTAATACACTGTGTAATGTCGGCGCCATCGATCTACTTGCAGAAGATGAGGCTCACGCGACTGCACTTGCTAAATGGACCTTAAGTTATGCACAGGGAGTCACCGCGTCAGGCGCAGTCGCAGATCAAACCGCGCTGAGGACCTGCCTTCCTGAGAACCGGCGAATGGCTTATGACGTCCGAAAAGTAATGAATATCTTGTTCGATCAGCAGTCGGTACTGGAACTACGTCCTGTCTATGGCCGCGCTGTGGTCACTGCATTTGCACGTATTCAAGGCCATCCTATCGTCGTTATTGCCAGCGATTGCCGCCATTTAGGCGGTGCCGTTGACGTCGACGCGGCTCGAAAGGCCGGGGAAATGATGGAGTTGGCGAAGCGGTGGCGGTTACCGATTGTCTCTCTCGTTGATACTCCCGGTTTCATGGTTGGCCCCGAGAGCGAGGCCATGGGCGCGGCAAAGGTCATGCCTGAACTCTTCAACACCGCAGCCGGCGTCACAACGCCTTGGGTCGGTCTCTTCCTACGACGCGGTTATGGCTTGGGGGCGATGGCACTTGTTGGTGGCTCCTTCGAATTCCCAACACTCACAGCTAGCTGGCCGCAAGGCGAGTTTGGCGGCATGGGCCTTGAAGGCGCTGTTCGATTAGGCTTCAAAAAAGAGCTGGAAGCGACGCCTGCCGGTGAAACGCGCGATGCGCTGTATGAAAAACTCGTTGCGGAGATGTACCAAAAAGGTCGTGCCACCGAAGCGGCGGCCTACCTCGAGATCGATATGGTGATAGACCCAGCGGAAAGTCGCGCAGTTATCCTGCGAGGGCTTGGTTTATGAGCCCCGGGGGCTATGAGTCTTGGAGTTTTTAAGCCATAGACTTATTAGGCCCTGGCTTTCAAGGCCTGAGTTTATGAGAAATGAGTAAAACGCAAATCCGCGCGGCAGGCTAACAAATGTAATGCACCACTTGCTCTAAAGAACCCACCAATATACTGTATAAATAAACAGTATATTGGCGCCCCAAGTGCTCTGGCTTTGCTTACACTTCCCAAAACTCCCTCTTGAAGCATTGGCATCCAAGCCCATGTGTAATGACGATATTTTACGTGTGGTCATTGAGGGACAGCGCGCCGTTACCTGCGACGATGAGGTCGAGGCACTCGGGGTAACACCGGGGCTCAAACAATCCACTGTAAGCGGTTTACTCAGTGGTCACCCGCTTAAACTGCTATCCAGAGCCCCTGAAGAAGAACTCAACGTGCTCAAGCGCCTTCGGCAATGGGCCTATTCAATTACTCCTACCCTTACGCTATGGCGAGATAACTGCCTTCAACTAGAAATCGGTCGCTGCTTATTGATCCATGGCGGTTTAGAGCACTTAATCGAAAAGATCACCGCCGAACTCGACCGGCGTGGCTTTACTACACATATGGGTATAGGCCCAAGTCAGGAAAGCGCCTGGCTGTTCAGTCAAACCAACCTCACCTCCGAAGCATCGCAACTCGATGATGGTGCATCGCTAGAGGCACGGCTGGGGCCCATTGCCCTTCTCCGACTTGATACATTTGAGAAAGATATCTCTGCGCTCAACAAAGCCGGCATTCATCGCTTCGGTGAACTCCTAGCACTCCCTCCAGAGAGCCTAAAGCGACGCTGTAGTCAGGCGTTCTGCAACTGGGTTGATCGACTTTTATGTCGGGTTGAAGTCGCAATAGAAGACTTCCACCCCGAGCCTGAATACAGTGATATTGCCTGGCTGGGCTACGGATCTACAAACAATCAAGAACTCATCTACCCCATGGAGCAATTACTTCAGGGCTTCTCGCAGTTCTTGAGAAATACTCAGCTGCAAACACAGCACATACGCTGGAATTTCATTGCAGTCCAAGGTGAAAGCCCGCAACTACACGTGCACAGCAGTGAGTGTCATAACAACCCTAATCGTTGGTTAGAGCAATCACGCTTAAAACTAGAAAGACTTCAATTTGATGATCTGATCGAAGGCATTTCACTCACAGCCTGCGAGCTCAGCTCGGCGCAGCTCACAACGCAAGATCTGTTTCTCGAGTCCAAAAACCAAGAATCTTTATCGCAACTCATCGACCGTTTGCGCAGTCGATTGGGCTTCCAAGCAGTGTCACATGTTTATGAACGTACAGAGCACTTACCTGAGCACTGCTCATTTGCAGATTCTAATCAACTCGACACAGCGACAGCCAAGACAAAAAACTTGCGTCGACCTTTTTGGTTACTCAAGTCACCGCAACCGATTAGCCAGCGCGGTAACCAACTGTATTGGATGGATGCACTGGAGATTATTAGTGGACCGGAGCGTCTCGAAGACTGTTGGTGGAGCCAACCCACAAGTCGAGATTATTACATTGCAAAAACAAGTGCAGGCCAGCCGGTCTGGATATTTCAAGACCGACACAATCGCTGCTGGTTTCTACAAGGAGTCTTCGAATAGTGAAATATTTCATTAATATGACTATTTTATTTCAAAAATATTTCATTTAAGTTACAAAAGTGGTACTAAGTAAGTGTGGAAAACCAACACAACGCTGTGAAGCGATAGTACGCCGTGAGGCGTAAGGAGATAAAAATGAAAAGAATTAAGAACTTAGCAATAGGCCTCTGCGTTTTAGGGGGTATGCACATCTCAGGAGCATCTGCTGAGGTAGTGCAAGACTGCATACTAAGCGGCGAAGTCGTCAGTAGTAATCAGCAATCCTCTGAGAAAGTGCGCGTCCGATTCCATAAGATGGAGCACGGCGAACTCGCAAACTGCAACTTAAAAGGTCGGGCTAAACGCGGCCGAGTCGATGCAGACATTACGATGACAGGTCTTGATCTACCAAAGGGCAGTAAGGTCACTTATGCCTTCCAACAGACACGATCAGAGGCTAACTGGCAGCTTCTCAGTGTTCAGCGCCCTGTTTTACTGACGTCCAAAGACTAAATAGTAAGCAATCTATACAGCGTCACCTGGATCCTTTTCAGGTGACGTTTGTCTATCACCAATTAAGCTGAAATCTTTTGAACAGGCTTCTAGAAATCATTACCCATGCGGTAGTAAATCTGAAGCAACGCCTCAATCTGCACTTTTATCCTGTTCGTTTGTCTCATCGTTTTATCTCGCTTTTACCCTGGCACTGCTTGGCACCTTTGACGGCGAACTTAGACCTACAAACTCAAGATAAGCCTCAAAAAACTCAGTGATAAAACGTTAAAGGGTCGAAAACTCCGACCCCAAGCTGCGACCATTACAGTTGTAACAAACGCACTGGCAAATCTATCGGCATTATTGTGTCGCCGGCCAAATTAGCTCAGACGTATCGAAACCGAGTTGCTCGCTTTGTGTCAGGAACGCCTCTCGCACCGACGCACTTACCTCAGGCTCGCGTGATAACAACCATAGATAGTCAGTGTTATAGCCGGCAACAAATGCGTAACTATAGTCTTCAGCCAGCTCAAAGACCGCGTAGGTTCCATAAAACGGCCCAAAAAATGAAACCTTCAAATGAGCAACGTCTTCGGCCCCCATCGGCTTGGCAACGCCCTCAGCTTGACGCCATTCGCCTTTCTTCGTGTTAAACCCTTTGTTCAATACCGAAATCGACCCATCTTCATTAGCCGCATAGGTCGCTGTAACACGCTCAAGGTTTCGCTCGAAGCTATGATCCAAACGCGCAATTTCGTACCAAGTACCCAGATAGCGCTCGGAGTCAAAACCGGTAACTGGCGTCACACCATCGGGCAAGCCAGTACAAGCACTGAGTAAAAAAAGCGATAACACGCCAAGTCGCTTGAGCATGTGATGCCCTCCTTTTGGTAAATCACTGACAGAGTATGAACGACTACTCGGAGTGATATGAGGATTATTTCAAAAAGCCCTATACTGTATAAAAATACAGTATTTTTAAAATGTCATACGCTGAACTTCACTGTCTGAGTAATTACAGCTTCTTACGGGGCGCTTCGCACCCACAAGAGCTCGTAGAGCAAGCGGCGCACCTTGGTTACTCCGCACTCGCCATTACCGACGAATGCTCACTAGCTGGCGTCGTTAAAGCACACGTGACTGCCAAAGAACTCAACTTCAAACTCATTATTGGTAGTGAGTTCACGGTCAGCGAAGGCTTGAAGCTCGTTGCTATCGCACCCTCACGGGTGGCGTACGGTGAATTATCCAGTCTTATCAGTCGATCTCGGCGACGCAGTGAAAAGGGGCACTACCTCACCCACTTAAGGGATATCTACTTTCACTTAAAGCGCTGCTTCATCATTTGGCTACCCGACGATATTGATACAGAACGCCATCACGCAGAGGCCCTTGCACGACGCTGCCCGGACCGATTTTGGATTGGCATCCATCAACTCTTAAGACATGACGACTTGCTGAGACTCGAAGAAATACAAGCGCTTGCTGATGAGATACATGTTCCAACACTTGCTTGCGGTAGTGTTGAAATGCACTCCGCGAGCCGGAAAATGTTGCACGATGTCGTCACTGCAATACGCCACAACACGGCAATACACGATTTAGGTCAGCTTCGACTGCCGAATAGTCAGCAACACTTGCGACGGCTCGATAAACTCATACCGCTCTACCCTCAGACGCTTATTGGCGAAACGCTGCGTCTAGCCCAACGCTGCAACTTCAGTCTGGATGAATTGCGGTATGAATACCCTGAGGAAGTTGTACCCAAGGGCCACACTGCAAATAGCTATTTGCGTGACTGTGTAACGCAGGGAGCGTCTAAACGCTGGCCACAGGGAGTCCCCTCTGCTATTCACGAACGCATAGAGCGCGAACTCGCCCTCATTACCGAGCTTAATTACGAGTACTACTTTCTGACGGTGTACGACATTGTCAATTTTGCGCGCACGCGAGGCATCTTATGTCAGGGGCGAGGATCAGCAGCCAACTCGGTTGTCTGTTACTGCCTGCACATTACCGAAGTCTCACCCGAGCAGGTCTCTTTACTCTTCGAGCGCTTTATCTCTCGCGAGCGCGATGAGCCACCTGATATCGACGTTGATTTTGAGCACGAGCGACGAGAAGAAGTCATCCAATACATCTATCAGAAATACACGCGCCGCCGAGCGGCGCTTGCCGCGACAGTTATTACCTACCGATCTCGAAGTGCCGTACGTGACGTTGGTAAGGCGCTGGGTATGGACGCGGTCTTCGTCGAAGACTTAGCGAAGTCGCTCGCCTGGTGGAATCGAGAGCGTGAGCTCACAGCAAAGTTTAAGGAACAGGGCATACAAGCTAGCAGTCAGCAGGCCGATATTTTCTTGCGCATGACACAACAAATATTGGGGTTCCCCCGACACTTATCTCAGCACGTTGGTGGTTTTGTCATTAGCCGCGGCCCTATTTCAAACTTGGTGCCGGTGGAAAATGCCAGCATGCCCGATAGGACTGTTATTCAATGGGACAAAGAGGATATTGAATCACTAGGGTTGTTGAAGGTAGATATCTTGGCATTGGGGATGCTCTCTGCCATCAAGAAATCATTAGCGCTCGTCCAGCGAAGAAATCCCTCGATAACACGCATCCAAGATATCCCTAGCGACGATCAGGCAACATTCCGGATGCTTCAGACTGGCGATTCATTGGGTGTCTTCCAAATTGAATCACGCGCTCAAATGTCGATGCTCCCGAGGCTAAAACCTAATTGCTTTTACGATCTCGTCATTGAGATCGCTATTGTTCGGCCTGGCCCGATTCAAGGCGACATGGTGCACCCATACCTTCGCAGACGTACGGGGCTAGAGCCGATCACTTACCCAGATCCCGCCATCAAATCTGTATTAGAGAGCACCCTAGGTGTGCCTATCTTTCAGGAGCAGGTGATTCGACTCGCCATGGTCGCCGCAGGATTCAGCGGAGGAGAGGCTGATTCGCTTCGCCGTGCCATCACGAACTGGGGTCGTAACAGCAAGCTGCTGACCTTTGAGCACAAGCTAAAAGCGGGCATGTTGAAACGGGGTTATAGCCCCGACTTTGCCGATCAGCTGTTTAATCAAATCAAAGGTTTTGGTGGCTATGGGTTCCCTGAATCACACTCGGCAAGTTTTGCCTTATTAGCCTATGTCTCAGCGTGGCTGAAACGTCACTACCCCGGTGCTTTTTACGTCGGCCTCTTGAACAGCCAGCCTATGGGCTTTTACACCCCCTCACAGCTTGTACAAGACGCCGAGCGACATGGCGTTAAAAGCCTACCCATTGACGTTAATGCTAGCGACTGGGATCACCGCTTAATAGACGGTGGACCACAGCAAGGGGAGGTAATACAGCTCGGCTTGAGATTAGTGAAAGGACTAACTAAGCGCGGCGCAGAACAACTCATCGACGCACGTCGTAGTGGTCAGTTTGTCTCTATCCTCGATATTAAGCGGCGCGCAAGGCTCGACAAGGATGATTTAGAGGCCCTCTCTGCTGCCGATGCGTTACGAGCGCTTACGGGCAACCGCCATCAAACGCATTGGGCAATCATGGCCGTCAAAGATTCACGCCCTTTACTGCCTGAAATCCACACATATGACAACGATGACGCTGGCACGATTACGGCACCATCAACCACAGAGAACGTTATCTTTGATTATCAGAGTACAGGCCTAACCTTACGTTCGCATCCGTTAGCACTTCTTCGCCAGCAAAAGCCGTTTAGTCAGTGCCGTAAACAATCAGAACTGATAAATATGGGGAGTCAGCGCTTTGTCCGCACCGCAGGACTGGTAACCTGCAGACAACGCCCCGGAACTGCATCAGGCGTTGTCTTCCTAACGCTGGAAGATGAAACCGGAAATATCAACGTCGTCGTGTGGCCAAAAATTCAAGAGCGCTTTAGAGCGGCTCTGATGACCGCACAACTGCTATTAGTAAAAGGCACCGTAGAGTCACGCGACGGGGTCACACATGTCATTGCGAGCGGACTATACGATCACAGCAGTGCCCTTAGCGAGCTCGCGGTTAAATCACGAGATTTTCACTAACGGCAAGCCTACTGCCTTTGGCTCTGTAACGCTTAGTTCAGAGGCTGGCTAAATATTACTGAAGAAAAAAATGTCTACGGGCCAGCTTTTTCCAAACGTAGCTAGATGAGCAGACTCCTGCGACCAAGCTGCGCCTTATAACTCCCAGGTGACCCTAAAAAAATCATGGGTGTCGTGGCCATCGTGAAAGAGACCGTCGAGAACGTGATTGCTATGAACCTACCCTCATCTACTTAATAGAAGGTCTAGTTTGTTTCCGCCTATTGACGTGGTCTCACGAATCCAGCGTTGCAAGGGATACCGTAATAGGCTGCCCCTCGATACCGGCGTAAACAACCAAAATAATGGCGTCGTCATCGCCAATATTAGCGCCACCGTGCGCTTGATTAATGAGCTCTATAACCGCATCACCGGCACGAGCAATGTGTGTGTCACCGGAGTCTGTGCGAACCTCAATCGTCCCCTGTACAACGACCCCCGCAGTCATAAAGGGATGTTTGTGGAGGGGCAAGGCTTGCCCTGCGGGAATAGTGATCTTCGCGACCGTAACCTCAGGCGTTCCCTCTGAATAGTGAGGTAACGCATTACCCTTCCAATCGACCGTCGACTTGGCTAACACATCAACCTCAATGGACTTCCCGGCCGTTGCTGATTCCTGTGCGACAAGGTGATGACTCGCAGCTAAAAGTCCCGCTGTTAGTAACAGCACCCACCCTCGTTGTAGTCGATTGATATGTGTTAGTTGGAACAGTTCAAACAACACCATTTTGTCACCTATTAAAAAAGACCCGCTATAAATTAAAAAAGAGGATGCTCATAGCACCCTCTTTTGCAACATGGCACGCACTATACGCCTAGCAGGAAGTCCAACGAAACAACAAAATACGCTGGAGTTAGGCTTCGAACTACCCGAGGCTGGATACCTAATTTGTGAGCATGTCGTCCACTGCTCACCACACTTTTTGCGGCTAGCATTCTATTGCGAAGTTACGTTAGCTTAATCCTGAGCCCACTAATGTCGAAGCTTTATTAACGCTGATGCTTTAGTCAATCGCCCCGCTACTGGTTAGCTTGGCATAACGGGCCTTAACGTAATCCAACATTGTGTCAGCGTCAGACACCTCGAAAGGATCCTCTGTGTGATTGTCCTCAAGCCCCGGCTCGACAAATGTCTTCTCAATAGCGCCATCGTTGACCAACATTGAATAACGCCAAGACCTGAGTCCAAACCCGAGATTTGATTTATCAACCAGCATTCCCATCTTTCGGGTGAACTCGCCGTTACCGTCAGGTATCAGCCGAACCCTATTCGCGCCCTGCTCTAAACCCCATTTGTACATAACGAAGGCATCGTTAACCGACACGCAAACCACTTCATCAACACCATACTTTTGAAAGTCTTCAAAAAGCGCCTCATACCGCGGCAGGTGCGATGTGGAGCACGTAGGGGTAAACGCACCTGGCAGTGCAAACACAACTACGGTTTTCCCAGCGAACAGCTCAGCAGTTGTCGTTGGTTGCCACTTGAATGGGTTTGAGCCCGCGATCGACTCATCGCGAACGCGTGTTTGAAAAACGGTTTTAGGGATATAGCTTGTCATGCACTCTTCCTCTCTGGTTAGTGATAGGAGAAGTGTGCTTCATCTAAGAAGAGTGGTAAAACCGATTAAAAAACAAAAATAGATCGATTTTTTAGATTGCTAACCATCAGAGGAAACCGATGCCTGCAGTTCCCCCATACCTGTCTGCTGGACCAGAAACTCAATGGGACGGCAACAAACCTGACAGTCTTCCACGTATTCTTGCCCAACATCCTCGGGGTTTAGCAACACGCAGATCGACTCCCAGCAGTATGGGCAGTCAATCCACGTCTCTTGCAGAGCACGATCCAAAGTGACTACCCGGCCGCTCTCAACTGATCGCCCTCGACCTCTCGTGAGGTGAAGATGAGTGCCCCGTCGGCAATTGCCGTGTCACGGAACATCTTCCGATCTTTACGATAGTTCTGAGGATTAACCCATGGCATTTGAGTGCCCTGCCGAGGCATCTTCGGCAACATGCGTTGCATGTAGCCCGCCGAGAAATCGTGAATCCAGTATCGCTTCTCCATCGTCCGTTCAAGGATTTCAGGAATACGCGGCGTGGCCTGATCGTAACCAAATTCATCCATATGATTGAGGACGCGACAAACCCATTCGGCTGTAAGGTCTGCGCGCAACGTCCAAGACGCATTAATATAGCCAAAGGTCTGGACCATATTGGGTATGTTGGAGCACATAACGCCTTTGTAAGTCCACTCGTCAGCAAAGTTGATCGGCTTGCCATCCACGACGAAGTCCGCGCCACCTAAATTTAGGAGCTCGATGCCCGTTGCCGATACAATAATATCCGCCTCAACATGCTCACCGGAGTCAGTCACCACACCCGTCTCATCGATATGGGAGATTGTGTCTGTCACGACGTCCGCTTTTCCCGAGCGTAGCGCCGTAAACAAGTCGTCATCAGGCACTAAACACAATCGCTGATCCCAAGGATTATAGGATGGGGTAAAGTGCTTTTTCACATCGACAACATCACCGATAGCTTTTTCAACCTCATCAAGCAGCATCGTTGCCACTTTCTCGGGCTGGGTGCGCGTTCGGTTATAGATAAGTTGTTGCCACAACGTGTTTCTGAATCGAATCAGACCATAGGCCCAGCTCGAAGGCAGAATCTTTCGCGTGAAATTAGCGATTCGATCCACTGAGGGTCGCGACACCACATAAGTGGGCGACCGCTGTACCATTGTTACTTTCTCGGCCTTTAGCGACATGTTTGGCACCAAGGTCATCGCTGTCGCGCCCGAACCAATTACAACGACCTTCTTGTCCGAATAATCCAAGTCTTCTGGCCAAAACTGCGGGTGTACCCAGATTCCTGTAAAGTTCTCACGTCCCTTAAACTCGGGTTGATGCCCCGCGTCATAGTTGTAATAACCCGAACACATCAGCAGAAAATTGCAGGTGTAGTAAACAGTCTCGTTACCGGCCTCTACGGTTAATAACCAAGTCGCAGACTCCGATGACCAAGAAGCCATAATCATCTTTTGTCCAAAACGGATCTTGTCTCGGATGCCATGCTCGTCAGCGGTTTCATTGACGTAATTCCAGATTGCGGGGCCGTCTGCAATAGTCTTTTCATCTAGCCAGGGCTTAAAGTTATAGCCGAGCGTGTGCATATCTGAATCAGACCGAATACCGGGGTAACGAAAAAGGTCCCAAGTTCCACCGATGGCCTCTCTGCGCTCGATAAGCATGTAGTCTCGATCAGGGCAGCTCCTCTGTAAGTGGACCGCTGCACCAATCCCAGAGAGTCCAGCGCCTACGATCATGACATTGGTATGGATAGCCATTTCCGGCGACGTATTGGTATTCATAGCTTCTTCCTTACAACTCCAAGCACACGATATTGCGGACGAAACTAATCACCCAGCGCTGACCGTCCTCGCTCTGCGGCGATCCTTAGGCGAAGTGCATTGAGCTTAATGAAGCCCTCCGCATCCGCTTGGTCATACTTTCCCGCGTCATCTTCAAATGTCGCAATCGCATCATCAAACAACGAATCCGTCGACCGCCTTCCAGTTACCGTCACATTACCTTTATAGAGCCGTACACGCACATCACCGTTGACCACAGTTTGCGAATCATCAATCGCCTTCTGCAGCATGAGACGCTCGGGTGCCCACCAGTAGCCGTTGTAAATCAACTTGGCATAGCGCGGCATGAATTCATCTTTCAAATGCGCGACTTCTCGATCGAGTGTAATGGACTCAATGGCGCGATGGGCACGCAACAAGATTGTTCCGCCGGGCGTTTCGTAACAACCGCGAGATTTCATACCCACGTAGCGATTCTCAACGATATCTAGGCGGCCAACACCATGAGCGCCGCCCACCTGATTCAAGTACGCGAGTACGCTAGCCGGCGACATTGCCTGACCATCGACGGCTACCACATCGCCTCGCTCAAACGTAAGTGTGAGCTCGTGGCCTGATTCAGGCGCCTCCTCGGGAGACACAGACCAGCGCCACATTGATTCTTCCGGCGGACACCAAGGGTCCTCGAGAACACCGCCTTCATAGGAGATGTGCAGCAGATTAGCGTCCATCGAATAGGGTGACTTTTTAGATGCACTTGAAAAGTCGACCGGGATATTACGCTCAGCACAATAAGCCATCAGCGATTCACGGGAGTTGAGATCCCATTCTCTCCAAGGCGCTATCACCTGAATACCGGGCTTTAACGCGTAGGCACCCAGTTCAAAACGAATTTGGTCATTACCCTTGCCAGTAGCACCATGAGAAATCGCATCAGCGCCCGTCTCATTAGCAATTTCCACTAAGCGCTTCGCGATGAGGGGGCGAGCAATAGAGGTGCCCAATAAGTACTCACCCTCGTAGATCGTATTCGCCCGAAACATGGGAAATACGAAGTCGCGAACAAACTCTTCTTTAAGGTCATCGATGTAAATTTCTTTAACACCCAACGCTTCGGCCTTCGCTCTGGCTGGCTCGACCTCCTCACCCTGTCCAATATCGGCGGTAAAGGTTACTACCTCACAGTCATAAGTATCTTGAAGCCACCGAACGATGACAGAGGTGTCCAGACCACCCGAGTAGGCCAAAACGACCTTATTAACGTTACTCATTAATTACTCCCAAACTAAGCGGTGAAGTTTACGCGCGCTGATGCTCGATGGACAGCCGATCACTGTTAAACTACGCGAGCAATTCGCAAAAGGGCGTTAAATGTCTCGTATCACTATCACCAAACCCGACGATTGGCATATTCATCTAAGGGATGGCGCCATGCTCGACCGTACGGTCAATGATGTCGCCGCTTGGGCAAATCGCGCGGTCGTTATGCCCAATCTCACGCCTCCAGTAAAAACGCTCGAAGATGCTCTAGCGTATCGAGATCGTATTATATCTGCCCTTAACAGTGACCGCGGTAACCCCCGCTTCGAACCACTGATGACGTTGTATCTCACCGACGCCACATCGCCTGAGACTATCAAGGAAGCGGCAGCGTCCCCCTCGATCTGCGGTGTCAAGTTGTACCCCGCAGGTGCCACAACAAACTCCGCTGCGGGTGTGACGGGACTGGAAGCGCTAAAGCCCACTCTCGCCGCGATGGAGGAATGTGATTTACCGCTATTAGTCCACGGCGAGGTTACGGACCACGATATCGATATCTTCGATCGGGAGGCGGTATTCATCGAAAGAACATTGGCCCCGCTGGTTGAAGAGTTCCCAAATTTACGAGTTATCTTAGAACACATTACAACAAAAGATTCTGCTGATTTCGTAGCCTCTGAGAGAGAAGGTGTGGCGGCGACCATTACACCTCAGCACTTACTTTTTGATCGTAACGACATGCTGGTTGGTGGCATACGGCCACATTTGTTCTGTTTACCCATCTTGAAGCGCCGTCAGCACAAGGAAGCACTTAGGGCCGCGGCAGTATCCGGCAATCCTAAATTCTTCCTAGGAACGGACTCGGCACCACATACGGTTGAGACGAAAGAGTCCTCCTGCGGCTGTGCCGGCTGTTACACAGCACATGCCGCCCTGCCGTTTTACGCCGAAGTATTCGAGGAAGAAGGTGCTCTCGATAAACTCGAAGGTTTTGCTAGCCACTTTGGTCCCGACTTTTATCGCAAGCCAAGGAATTTAGAGCGTGTCACCTTAGTAAAAGTCGACCATCCCTCACCCCAAAGCCTGAGCTTCGGCGACAGCACGGTAACGCCGCTTCGCGCGGGTGAGACACTAACCTGGCGTTTGGAAGCCTCAGAATGAGTGAGTCTGCCTCTATCAAAATGAAGCATCGCTTCAGAGGATTTCTACCTGTAGTCATTGATATCGAGACCGGTGGCTTCAATGCGGCCACGGATGCAATGTTGGAGATAGCCGCCACCTTCTTCACTCTTACAGACGAGGGTCACCTTGAGGTGAGTCACTCACTCGCACGAAATGTAGACCCCTTTGAGGGCGCAAATCTCGAGCCGTCCGCATTGGAATTTACGGGCATAGACCCAGAAAACCCGCTACGCGAGGCGGTACCCGAAGCCATTGCCTTGGGAGATATATTCTCTGAAGTTCGCCGCGAAGTGAAAGAGCACGGCTGTAACCGTGCCATTCTTGTTGGCCATAACGCACACTTCGATGCGGGTTTTCTAAATGCCGCAGCGGAACGTTGTGACATAAAGCGGAATCCCTTTCACCCGTTTTCACACTTCGACACATCAACGCTGGCCGGTCTTGCCTACGGACACACGGTATTAGCACAAGCCTGCAAGCGAGCAGGCATTGACTTCAGCAATAGCGAAGCGCACTCGGCGGACTATGACGCCAAGAAAACCGCTGAATTGTTCGCAGGGATCGTAAACCGCTGGCAAGATTTGGGTGGGTGGATTTGGCCCGAAGAGCCCCCCGCAGACGCCGAATAACTCAGCCTGAAAGCTCACTCAAGATTGCGTCGAGTGCCTCGACGAGCTCGTGAACGTCAGTGATACCAAGTAGGTCGTACTTCGTTGCACTGTCGACGGGTAAAAGCTGCAAAAGCGCAAAACAAACTTGCCAAGCATCACCTGTATCGACTGTCATCCCCAACTTCCTCACGTCGGGGTGCCGCTGTAATCCCGCAAGCACATCGATCATGGAGCGCCCCGTCTCTGGCAGTGCCACTGAGGGGAGCGTAGGGTCGACCTCAACCGAGGCCATGTTTAAACCCGAGTCCTCTCGCCAAGTCTCCTTGACATGGAAGCGTTCACCTCCCTCGATGGTAATCCCGAGAAGCCCATTGGGTAACTGGTCCCAGTCAACAATGCTTGCCACAGTGCCATAGGCGCCCAAATCGAGACTCGTTTTAGAGGCCTGAGCTACTTCCGACCCTTTTCGAATCCAGACAACCCCGAAACCCGTTCCCTCGCGCATACAAGCGGAAATCATATCGATGTAGCGACGCTCAAATATTTGTAGCGGTAATCGCCCATAAGGTAGTAACAAGGTGCCAAGAGGGAAAAGGGGCAGATCAATCAAACTTATCTCCTTGCGGATCGCTAATTGTTTCGAGATCGAGCAGCAACAGTAACGCTTCCTCTCGTGAATTCCCGCAGAACTCTAGCTCTGCACGAAATTGACTACAGCACTGGGGACGCCGTGGGTCATTAAAAAGCGCGCATAAACCATCACTGTCATGATGAACACAACGCTCTCCTTTCGCTTTGCCCTGCGGCATTCCGAAAAACGGCGTATGGATGGCAGGTATAATGCAACACGCACCACAACCAGCTCGGCACTCCATCAACACGCCATTAACCGCGCTCTGGGCCTAATGGCTGGAACGCGAGTATCAATTTAGGCAACAAGAGAAGCGCGCCCATTACAGCTGCAAGCATCGCCATAACAGTTAGCACACCAAAATAGATGCTAGGCGTAAAATTCGAGAGCGTTAACATAGAAAAGCCAACAACGACTGTCAGAGTGGTGTAGTACATCGCGCGACCAATACTCGAGTGGCTGCGGTACATCGCTTCGCGATAGTTTCCATCGATTTCAAACTCGCGTCTGAACCGGTGAATGTAATGGATGCAATTATCGACCCCCATACCCACCACAATAGCGGCAATCGTGATCGTCATAATGTCTAGCGGAATCCCAGCCAAACCCATTACACCCAGCACCAAGCCCGCCGCTAAGATATTGGGCGCCAGTCCCAATAGGGCGAGTGAAACAGATCGAAATAGTGTCAAGAACATGACTCCAATGGCCAAGAATACAGCGCCCAACGTCAATATCTGTGAAGCGTAGAGGCTTTGCAGTACATTGTTGTACAGCACAAGTAGCCCGGTAAATTTGACGCGGGTCGCATCCAGGCCCGTCTCTACCAGTATCTGATCGTATAGCGACTCCAGATACTCTGCGCGACGTAATGTTTCACTTGTTTCCATCGCCCGAACCGTGACCCTGGCCTGTTGTTCAACGGGGTCGTAATAGGGTGCGATCAGCACATCGGCCACGTCTGAG
>Ga0181599_1001620_pt1 | contig 21554 bp, 22 predicted proteins | sample 041ome_3_FD_148658 | JGI IMG/M metagenome (GOLD analysis project Ga0181599, IMG submission 148658) | Coastal salt marsh microbial communities from the Groves Creek Marsh, Skidaway Island, Georgia - 041405US metaG (spades assembly) | ecosystem: Environmental > Aquatic > Marine > Intertidal zone >...
AAACATCTCTTCCCCCCCCACAATATTTTCGGCCGCTTCTGTCATAAGACCACACATGTTTTCATGTCTTAATGACTAGCGCTACGCTTTCATTGTCATTGATGGCAACTGTGTTATAGTTTTGCAAGGCATTTCAGATATACAATAATTTACTAGGGGGGGTCATGCCTAACGATGCCGCCACGCCTGCGCGCTCTGGTCGCCGCAGAAAAAGCCATAATCAGAACCCACAACATGGCCAAAGGCTAAAAGCACAATCCGGTGGGTTAACCCCTTTGAGCTTAGCCCAGTGTCAGATCATTCATGATACCGCCTTAACCATCCTTGCTGAGATCGGATTGATGGAGGCCCCGAATGAAGTCCTTGATCTGCTAAACCCCAAAGGGGCACAATTATCAGAAACAGGTCGGCTTCTCATTCCTGCTCATTTAATAGAACAGGCTATGTCTGATTTACCAAAAACCTTCACCCTTCATGGGCGCAATCCTGATTATGATATGCCGCTTGGTGAAGGCTATGTCTTTCTTGGTAGTGGCGGGGCTTCACCACAAATCTTAGAATATGATGAAGCTGGAAAAGTATGTTATCGCCCTTCACAGCTATCAGACCTTTATGACGCGGCAAGGTTGGTCGATCATCTGCCACATATTCATTTCTTTTCTCGGTCTTTGGTCGCAGGGGATATGCCAGATGCCAAAGCCATGGACATCAACACCGCTTATGCGTGTTTTTCAGGAACAGCTAAACCGGTTTTGACCAGCGCGTCTTCAAATCATACCGCCACTGCTGTGATCGCCATGGCATATGCTATTGCCGGATCAGAAGACGCTTTCAGGGAAAAACCCTTTTTCGGCTTTAACATCAATCATGCGGTACCCCCTTTGCGCTTTGATGCGGAATCTTGCCAAGTGATCATTACGGCTGCTAAGGCTGGCGTTCCAGTAATGATTAACACCTTTGGTCAACTTGGGGCATCTAGCCCGGTCACTATGGCTGGTTGCCTTGCACAAACCATGGCAGAAACCCTTGCTGGAATGGTCATTGCCTGGGCTGCTAACCCTGAAGCAAAAGCCGTGTTTGGCCCGCGCCCAATGATCACGGATTTGCGCACTGGCGGCATGAGTGGCGGCAGTGGTGAGCAAGCGTTGCTAACCGCCGCCTCTGCCCAAATGGCAAAGTTTTATGGTTGGCCGAGTTCCACTATTGCCGGGGCAACCGACAGCAAAGCCCTTGACGCCCAGAGCGGTTATGAAAAGGCGCTCAATGTGACGCTTGCGGTTGAAGCCGGCATAGATTTGGTTACTCAAGCCGCCGGTGCTCAAGCCAGCCTGATGGCTGCCTCTATGGCGGCTTATGTGCTGGATAACGATATGCTGGGGGCCATTATTAGGGCCAGTCAGAAACCACAGATCGACACTGACACACTAGCCCTTGATGATATTCGCGCGGTGGCATCAGGTGAAGGGCATTTCCTTGGACAACCCGCAACCCTGGCCCGAATGAACAGTGATTTCACCTATCCGGTGGTGGCGGACAGGACAAGCATTGAGGAATGGCAGGCTAATGGCGGCACCAGCATTGATCAACGTGCGCGAAAAAAAGCCACTGAAATTCTGGCTGAACCGCCAACATTCCACATCCCTGCTGACATTGATCAACAGCTTCGTGAGGCGTTTGATATCCGCCTGTCCCCACCAATGGCCTGATGCTAATCACGCATCAAACCCACTGCCTGCCTCTAACCAAGCACAGAGAAACTCGATTCCGCATTAATCGCTCGATTACGTGAATAAAATCCGGCATCAATGTTGCGCTGAATATAGGGAAGGGTAAATGGCATGGGGTTGGTGTCATGATCATGACCAGATTCGCAATATGAAATCAATTCCGCCATTAACTTTCCTGCGATTGGGGCATTTTTATACTGATTGCCGCTGCTGCCGCAGGCCATATAAAACCCACCCAAGCAGGATTTGTCATAAATCGGTATCCAATCGGTCGAAGCATCATAAAGATCAACCACGCCGCGCGTCTGGGAAGGGATGCCTAAGGAGGGAACACGCTGGGCATAACGCATGGCTTGGGTTGTCCATTGATCAGTGAAATCACGAGGATAATCCTTATCATTGTCTGCCCATTGATGGGGGTCACATTCTGGGTCTTCGCTTCCGATCAGGATATGATTGCCATGTTCTGGGCGACAATAACAAGCGATGTCACTATCGGATACAATCGTACCGTTATGTTCAAAATCAAACCCTTTAGGGGCAGGGACATGAACAACCTCTTGGCGGAGTGGCCGGGTTTTGATGGCCATATCGTGATCAACACCTGCTAGGGCATTAATATGTGCTGATCCAGGCCCAGCTACATTAATGACCACAGGGGCCGAGATAGTCTCACCATTAGATAATGTTAAGCCGGTAACACGGCCAGATTGCTGAAGGATTTGAACCACTTCAACCCCCATTTTAAACTTTGCACCATGGCGCTTGGCGGCGGCGGCAAGGTTTTGGGACGACAAGGCCGGATCAGTGACATAGCCAGCATTGGGCCAAAAAACCCCGCCATGCAACCGATTGCCGTTAGGCTTGCCAAAATCTGTGTCATTCATACGCCGGGGCGGGGTGAAACTCTCCAACGCATAGATTGGCAAACGATTGGTAATGGTTTCTGCGTCCCATTCTTCAAACGGGCAATCCAACGCCTTACTGTTGAAAATATGTTTTTCCAGATGCCCGTTGGCATCGGTTTTCATCACTAAACAGCCTGTTTCCTTAAAAACAGCAAGACTGCTGGCATCATTTTCTTGCAAATAATCCTGCCAATCACGCCAGTAATGATAGCCTTCCCACGCAAAAGCTGTGCCGTCAAAAGTAGAATAATGCATCCGAATAATGGCACATGATCCTGCGGTTGAACCGTGACCGATCTGTTTGTTTCGGTCAACAGAAAGGGTGCAATAACCCTTTTTTGACATTTCATAGGCGATTGCGGTTCCAATTACGCCTGTTCCAATAATGATGGCATCTGCTGATGTTGTCATATGTTGCTCATATCATATCTACATTTGATGTTCGGTGTTTTGGTTATCGCATCAATCCTATCACAGAATCAATGATATGCTCAAACGCTTCGGCTATTTCAACGCTTTGGTGACGGCCTCGCAAATAGCCGTGCGGCAATCCTTTTTCTACTATCACGCTGGCGTCACCACCTGCGGCGCTAAGGCGATCACAATAGGCGGCGGCATCATCCCTTAAAGGATCGCATTCAGCAGCAAAGGCTCGTGTAGGCGGCAAGCTAGAACCCCCCATATCTGCCGCATTTGGATAGGCCAAAGGTGGCGATACGGTTTCATGATCATAAGCATCACCATAAAGGGCCTTGCCACAAGCGATAGCTTCATTAAGGGACAACAAGGGCGCGTTTGCGTGTTCTATGTAACTGCCTTCTGTCGCCGCGCCCCCAAGCCACGGATAGATCAACACCTGCCCGGTTATTGGCAATTCTGATGCTAGGGCCCTAGACACCATAGCAGCAAGCCAAGCGCCAGCGCTGTCACCAATGATGACCAAGCGCCGATCTGAATAAGCCGCAGCCACCCATCTTAAAGCATCTTCAGCATCTTCTAGCAAAGTGGGGAAGCGATATTCCGGAGCAAGCCGATAATCCACCGCCACCAATTCTGCCCCGCAGCGATAAGCAATATCTGCACATATACTGTGATGGCTATCCAGACCACCTAACGTGAAGCCGCCGCCATGCAGATAGATCAGAATATAATCAGCATTTGATTTTTCTGGCGAATAGCATCTTATGCCTATCTCATGATGACCATCGCGTCCTAATACCGCCTTATCCTTAATAGCCATATTTTGTGGGATTGGAGCTTCAAACGCGCGACACAACTGATCATAGGCTTGGCGCGTTTCAGAAAGGGCAAGCGTAGCGGCACCAGGGGCATAAAACCGTTCTGTCATCTGAATAAATTTCAATACGCCAGCAGGCATGACAGATGGATAATCCATTATGATGACGCTTTCTTCCAGTCCGCTTGGCGTTTATTGATAAAGGCGTCCATGCCTTCTTTGGCTTCAGCGTGAAGCATATTTTCAACCATTACCCCTGCGGTATGCGCATAAGCATCTGATAAAGACATCTCAAGCTGATCATAAAATGCGGCTTTACCCATCCGCAGTGTCACTGGTGGTTTGCTTGTAATCTGTTTTGCCAGTGCTAGGGCTGCTGCATCAAGTTCTTCTGCTGGTACCACTTGGTTCACCAGTCCCCACTCTGCCGCCTGAAGGGCTGTGGTGGGGATGCCTGTCAATAACATTTCCATCGCACGCTTACGCGGAATATTCCGGCTTAGGGCCACCATTGGCGTAGAACAAAACAACCCAATATGAACGCCTGGGGTGGCAAAACTAGCCTCATGGCTGGCGACCGCAAGATCACAACTGGCCACCAACTGGCATCCTGCAGCGGTGGCAAGACCGCCAACAACCGCAATAATGGGTTTAGGTGAACGGGTGACCGCCAGCATAAGCCGGACACAATCCGCCATAGTCGCTTCGAAAAAGGCTTTGCCCCCATCGCTATCCTGACGTGCTGCCGTAATTTCTTTGAGATCATGGCCAGCTGAAAACACCGTACCCTCAGCCCGAAGCAAGATCACCCGAGCATCAGGATCATCATTAAGCGCGTTAAGGGCATCTTCTATTGCCGCCATCATCGCACGCGAAAGGCTATTCCGGCGATCAGGGCGATTAAGCGTTAATGCCACCACTCCTGACGGATCAAGATGATCAATTTTGACCAAGGGCAAATCGGTATTGGCATCCGTTTTCATTGAGGTTTCCATCATAATCATGATCCCTTTTTTTAATTTACTTACGATGCCACACAAATCATGAAGGTCAAGCCTAATACCGAGAGCAAGTTAATGCTTGACTTGATCTGTAAAAATGACAAAAGTCAGGTGTTCGGTTCTAGTCAGGCTAAGCCTGCTGGATGAAAAGGGAATACGGAAGGGGATGACCCAAGATTAGAGGGCCCTAGCCGTGACTGCCCCCGCAACTGTGAGCGTGAGCCCACATCCGTTAATGCCACTGGATTTTTCTGGGAAGGCGGGATTGGGTGGTTGAGCGCAAGTCAGGAGACCTGCCGAGCATAATATTAACCGCATTTCTGTCGGGTGTGACAGGAGATGGAGCCAAATATGAAGACCAATTATTCTACAGCAACGACCCTTTCCCAAAACGATGTTTCTAGCAACCTATCTAGCCGCTTGGTGACTTATGTTGCTGTGATGCTGTTGGGGGTTAGTATCCTTGCAGTTGCTGGCCATGCCCAGACACCAACTCTTCACGGTGCTGCGCATGACACACGTCATGCCACAGGTTTCCCCTGTCACTAATCCTTTTTTATCGGTATCTTTAATAAGGTAACCAATAATGTTCATGCGTCTTTTCACAAGCGCAATATTTGCTGGTGCCTTAGCAGGGCTAGTGGGTGGAATTTTACAGCTAGGTTTTGTTCAGCCTGTGCTATTGATGGCAGAACTTTATGAAACTGGTCAGCTAGTCCATTTTGGGGCAGAGCCTGAAGCCATATCCATAAGTTATGCTGGCATTGATCTCACCCGCGATTTATGGAGTCTGGCTTTTTCCATTCTCATCTATTGTGGCTATGGCCTTATGCTTGTAGCGTTGATGGGGATAGCGTCTGAACAATCCTTGATATCGTCACGCCCTGGTTTGCGCCATGGCATTATGTGGGGTATTGCCGGATTTGTTGCTTTGCATCTGGCCCCAAGTTTTGGATTAGCACCAGAAGTCCCCGGGGTCGCTAGTGCTGATCTCGAAGCCCGTCAAATCTGGTGGTTTGCCACGACTTTAGCCACCTCTGTTGCGTTATGGCTTTTTGCCTTTGCCCGAACCCGATTGATGATCGCTCTTGGGGTGATATTGCTATTGGCCCCACATATAATAGGGGCCCCAGCGGTTAGCCAATTTCGTGGGCCCGTTCCCCCTGAAATTGCCGCCCTTTTTGCGTCACGCGTGCTGGGTGTTGGTCTTGTGGCTTGGGTGGTTCTTGGTGCTACTGCCAGCTATATCTTTAGCCGCTTTTCCCCATCACATTAGCCGAAGTTTAGACTTTTTCCCGACGGCGTAACACCAATTGACCTTGTGCTTTTGCTACGATGATCCCACTGATGATGATCAACATCATGCCTGCCCACGCCAAAGGGTCTGGCCAAGTGCCAAACATGATCAGCCCAAGACAAATTCCTGAGACAATTTCAAAATAAGTGAACGGGGCAAGCGACCCTGCCGTTGCCCGTGCCAGCGCCATAATCATCAATGTTTGTGCCAATGCGCTAATGATCGCTAATAATGCTAATGTCCCCAACGGCCAATCCAACGGCGACACCCACACAGCAGGCAAAAATGGAATTAAACAGATCATTGCAGCCATACCGCCCCACATCGACATGACGATAGGATCAACCGAAACCCCAAGCTTGCGATTGATGATCATCTGCATTGAGACCATGACCCCCGCCAACACAATCAACATCGCATTGGTATCCAGATCAAATGGATCAGGGCGCATCACCAGCAGAACCCCGGTAAATCCGCCAACCACCCCTAACCATGCGGATGTCACGACTTTCTCACCCAGAAAAATAGGCGCTAAGATGATCATTAAAAATGGGTAAATATAGAGAATGGCAATCGCATTTTCAAAATCAAGGTTTTGCACCCCAAAAATAAAGGCGACATTGCCAATCGCTAACATTACCCCTCTTAGCACTTGAATTTGTGGTCGCGGCGGGGCAAAAGCCTTCCACCCTGTTCGCCATATGGCGATGGGCAAAAGGATACTAAAGTAGCCAACAAAGCGAAGCCATGCCACCAGCACGGGTTCTAACTCTGCGGTTAACATTTTCATAATGGCCCCAGTTAAAGCCGCCAATGACAAAGCAAGAATTATCAAAATGATGGCGCGTCTTTGTTGGCCGTGCGCCTGTCGATTGGCTAGGGCAAAGGTCAGGAACGTAACCCTTTAAGCGGCACCTTAAGATAGGTTTCCCCATTATCTTCTGATGGGGGGAAATAGCCTGCTCGCATATTAACCTGAATCGATGGCATGATAAGTTTTGGCATATCTAGCGTGGCATCGCGCGTCTCACGCATCGCAACATATTCGTCTTCGCTGATACCATCCCGAACATGAATATTGTTGGCCCGTTGTTCTGCAACAGTGGTTTCCCAAGCGATCTCACGCCCGTTAGGGCCATAATCATGACAAATAAAGATACGTGTTTCGGGCGGTAATTCTAGCAGGCTCTTGATAGACCGATAAAGGGTGCGCGCATCACCGCCAGGGAAATCTGCTCTAGCTGTGCCGCCATCTGGCATAAAAAGGGTATCACCAGCAAAAATCGCATCGCCAATAATATGCGCCATGCACGCTGGCGTATGCCCTGGCGTAGCAATGACCCGCGCGGAAATTTCACCAATTTGATAGGTGTCTCCATCAGAAAAAAGCTGGTCAAACTGGCTACCATCACGTTCAAACTTAGTGCCAGCGTTGAACACTTTGCCAAAGATATCCTGAACTTCAGTAATTTTTTCAGAAATGCCGATTTTACCGCCAATCTTTTCTTGAATATACGGCGCGGCAGATAAATGGTCAGCGTGAACATGGGTTTCTATCAACCAGTCCACATCAAGGCCTTCAGCTTTGACATAAGAAATGATTTCATCTGCATGAGAGTAAAAAATTGTGCCGCTAGCGTAATCAAAATCTAACACGGGGTCGATAATTGCGGTTTTTTTTGTGACAGGATCAACAACCACATAACTAATGGTGTTGGAAGCTTCGTCAAAGAAAGCCTTAACGCTTGGCACTTGTCTCATATCAATTTCCCCCAAAATCAATGCAAACTTAACCTATATATCATGATATGAATATAAGGATTTTTTCCTCTCTTGTTAAGAGGGGGATCAATATGGGACATCATCCTTAGCCATCATGGCGCCACGACCACATTAAAAAGGCTTTTCCCCACCTGTCACCCAATCCAGCAATTCCACCGTATGCCGAACAGGCAAATCAGAAGCATTGAGTTGACTGATACAGCCAATATTTCCTGCCGCCACCACCTCTGCGCCTGTCGCCTTTAGGCTCTCTGTCTTACGTGATTTCAACCCATCAGCTAATTCTGGTTGAAGCAAATTATAAACCCCTGCTGAACCGCAACAAAGATGACCGTCACGCGGTTGAACCACTTGAAATCCAGCTTGCCGCAACAACCGCAAAGGCAAATCATGTATCTTCTGGCCATGCTGAAGAGAACAGGCAGAATGATAAGCCAGTGTCGTTTCTGCTGCAGTCTGGCGCGTTTCTGGAGTTGTGGCCGCCTGCCAGTTTAACCGATCAAGCAATTCTGTGATGTCACAGGTCGCCGCTGATACTGCCGCCGCTTTCGCCGACCATTCCTGATCATGCTGCATCATATGGCCATAATCTTTCACCATAGTCCCACAACCTGAGGCGTTAACAACAATAGCATCAATCGCCCTTTCTTTCAGGGCGCCGTGCCAATGATGAACCGCAATTTTTACGCTTTCATGGGCGGCATCCACAGCCCCGATATGATGCGCCAAGGCACCGCAACAATGGGTTTCCGCATAAACCTTAACCTCAACCCCTAACCGATTAAGAAGGCGTATCGTGCTCGCGTTGATATCAGGATTAAGTGCTCTTTGAGCGCAGCCTGCCAACAAGGCTACGCGCATCACAGTGGGTTTTGATGGCGCATATACCGCTGTTTTTGCCCCGATAGGATCAGGCCGACGCGGCATTTTTTCTGGCACTTTATCAAGCATTCGGCGCAGACGTGCTGGCATGGCCCAACGAAACCATCGCCCTATTTGCGCTAGTCGCATCATCGCATGAAAGCGGCCAGCATAAGGAATGGTCTTTGCCAGAAAGCCACGCATCAGTCGGTCAGGCATCGGTCTTTTGACCTGTTTGTCCAACTGTGCCCTGCCAATATCTAAAAGATGAGGGTAATCCACCCCTGATGGGCAGGTGGTGGTACAAGACAGGCAACCAAGGCAGCGATCCAGATGAATACCGGTATCTGCCGTTACGCTTTCAGGGCGTTCTAGTAATTCCCGCATCATCCAAATCCGGCCACGAGGGCTATCCCGCTCATCCCCGGTCAACACAAAAGTCGGGCAAGTCGCGGTACAAAATCCGCAATGGACACATGCTCTCAAAATCGAATCCGCTTCGGCTATTAAGGGGTCTTTTAATTGGTCAGGGGAAAAATGGGTTTGCATAGCCAGTCCTAAATCCCTTGATGCATCCGGCCGGGGTTTAATATGCCAATAGGATCAAACGCTGCTTTGATGCGCTGATGCAACGCCAGCCGTCCAGCATCCAGCGGTTGAAATGGCGGCACAACATCATGGCTTAGTCCCTGATTGGTGTCAGCTGTTCGAACCCGCATAGCAAAACCGCCACCATGCTGTGCCACTACCTCGCGCATCATGTCCCCAAAATTGCCACCTGCTGAAGTGTACTGCGGTGCTGCCATCCAGATTAATCCTCCTGCCCAATCTGCATAATAAGGACAGGATTTATCAGCGGCTGTCATTTCAGCCATAAGTGATGCTATGACCTCTGCCCCGCTAGAAGGAGCGCAGGATATCTTCCAGATATCAGCATCCTCATCCGCCAGCAGATGCGTGTCCCGGATATCTTGCCATAGACGGCGACTTTCGGTTTCATCACGCTTTTCGCCCTGATCAAATGCCTTGAGCAAGTGCTCCGCCCTGTCCGCTACCGAGACGGCAAAGCCTTCAAGCCTGATCACCACTTGCATGTCGCCAGAAAGCCCTGCTTTTGCGGCCATGTCCGAAGGCAGAATTGCCGCCGCTGATGCTTCATAAGGGGTGGCAAAAATGGCAGAAATCATGTTTTGAGCCGCAGAAAAATCAGCGGCTGGAAAAGTTAAACTTATTGCTGTTTCTGGGCGTGGCAGGGTTTTTAATGTGACCTCATCCATCAGGGCAAGCGTGCCAAAAGACCCAACCATAAGCTTTGATAGATCGTAGCCCGTCACATTCTTAACGACTTTTCCCCCTGCCCGAAAACGTTCGCCGCGGCCGGAGGCCGCTTCAAAACCAAGGAGAAAATCGCGCGCCGCCCCAGCCGTCAGACGCCGCGGCCCAGACGCATTACTGGCCAGCACACCGCCCAATGTGCCCTGATGGTCTCCACCAAATAAGGGCCGAGGGTCGGGCGGCTCAAAGGCTAGCATTTGATGATTTGTTTCTAGCAAATCGTTAATTTCCGCCATTGGCGTGCCTGCCCGTGCCGTCAGCACCAGTTCTTCAGGCTGATAATCTAATACACCTGTCCAACGATCCAATTGCACTAGGGTCGCATCGGCAACGGCATAACCTATTGCAGATTTCGTGTTAGCCCCAACGATCGCAAGAGGCTGCTGGGTTGCCATAGCCTCTGCCATAATTGGCAGAATCTCAGCCAGCGTTTCAGGGCGTAAAGACGGTTTTGTCATCGTCAATACCTAGAACCGGGGTAAATCAGGAAACGGCATCTTGCCCTGATGAACATGAAGCCGTCCCAATTCCGCACAACGGTGCAATTGGGGGAACACTTTACCCGGATTAAGCAAATGGTTGGCATCAAACGCACATTTTAAGCGTTGCTGTTGCTTGAGATCATCTTCGCTGAATTGGATTGGCATCAGATCACGTTTCTCTACGCCAACACCATGTTCACCTGTCAGCACCCCGCCCATTTCCACACAAGCCCGAAGGATATCCGCGCCAAAGTCTTCTGCTCGCTGCAACTCCCCAGGCTCATTAGCATCAAATAGAATCAGAGGATGCAAATTCCCATCACCAGCATGAAAGACATTAGCGACCCTTAATCCATATTTCTGGCTCAGCGTCGCCATGCGTACCATCATATCTGGCAAAGCGCGGCGAGGTATTGTGCCATCCATGCACAGATAATCTGGTGAGATACGGCCAACTGCTGGAAAGGCTGCTTTACGCCCCGCCCAAAACCGCATGCGTTCTTCTTCGGTCATACTGATCTTAATAGAACTTGCCCCTGCTTGATTGACAATTGCATCCACACGGCCAATCAAGGCATCAACCTCAACTTCTGGGCCATCTAACTCAATAATCAAGAGAGCGGCCGCATCTCTTGGATAGCCAGCATGAACGAAATCCTCTGCTGCGTTAATAGCCAGATGATCCATCATTTCCATTCCTGCTGGAATGATGCCCGCGGCAATAATATCCCCAACCGCTTTTGCCGCGGTTGCCGTTTCATCGAATCCCACCAACAAAGCACGGCGCGTCGCAGGTTTTTGTAAGATCCGCAGACTGACCTCAGTTACAACACCCAGAAGCCCTTCTGAGCCTGTCATAATGCCCAAAAGATCATAATCCCCGGCATCAAGATGTTTGCCGCCAAGCCGCACCACTTCACCTTCCATGGTGACCATCTCAACCCCAAGCAAATTATTGGTAGTCAGACCGTATTTAAGGCAATGCACACCGCCAGAGTTTTCAGCAACATTGCCGCCAACCGAACAGGCAATTTGGCTTGAGGGATCAGGCGCATAATAAAACCCTTCATCCTCTACTGCGTGGGTGATGGCAAGATTTGTAACCCCCGGCTGTGCCACAACACAGCGATTAGCGTAATCAATATCAAGAATGCGATTAAACTTTCCCATCGCCAGTAACACCGCATCAGCTAATGGCAATGCCCCGCCAGACAATGAGGTGCCAGAGCCGCGCGGAACAACCTTAATGCCTTCCCTATGACAATAACGCATGATATCAGAAACCTGTTGAACAGTTTCTGGCAACACCACTACTAATGGCAACTGTCGATAGGCTGAAAGCCCATCAGCATCATAGGCGCGGCGACCTTCTTCGCTATCAACGACAGAAGCCGCAGGGACGATCTTTCGCAATGATGTTAAAATGGCCTCTCGGCGAGCAATCACAGAGGCATCAGGTTCAGGCATTTGCATGGATCAACCCTTCTCAACACGACGTCAGACTACAGAATCATGTGATCATTATTACCTTTAAAGATAACTGAATTTGACCCAAATCAGGCGCAATAGCAAGAGAGCAGCATTTTTTATTAGGGGAAAAGCAGAATGCCACATTCACCCAGATAAATTTTACACCCTAGCAATTTGATTTTGCTATTGCTTTACGGATCGTTAGGCTTAATAAATGCTACTTAGAATAACCTAACGGCATGGAGAAAAATTGTGAAAAACATCGCAACAAAACTAGTGCTTGTAACCGGCCTTTGCCTTAATCTTGGCTTTACTATGATCAGCACCGCCAGCGCTGAAACCAAAGTCGGACTTCTGTTACCTTATACAGGCACTTATGCCTCACTCGGTAATGCTATCACTGAGGGATTTGAACTCGCCATCGAAGAAGCTGGTCGCACAGAAGAATTCACGATTGTCATTGAAGATACGGAAATGAAACCGCCTGTTGGCCTCGCCAAAGCACGCAAGCTTGTGTATCAAGATGAGGTTGATGTCATCGCAGGGGTCGTATCATCAGGGGTTCTTGGTGCTATGCGTGATTTTATACACCAATCCCAAGTGCCGCTGATTGTTGCCAATGCTGGGAATAATCTGGCAACAGGCGAAAACTGCTCACCTTATATTGTGCGCGTATCGTTTTCTAATGGTCAAATTAACCGTCCCATGGGAACTTGGCTTTCCGAAAATGGGGTTAAGACCATCTATACCCTTGCACCTGATTATGCTGCCGGACATCAAATGATTGACGCCTTTACCGAAGCCTTTACCGCCGCTGGGGGTGAAGTCATCGGATCAGAGTTTACACCCTTTGGTCAAACTAAGGATTTTGGCCCTTATCTGACCAATGCCCAAGCATCTGGAGCAGATGGCATTTTTGTTTTCTACGCAGGGGGTGAAGCGATTAATTTTGTCAAACAATATGGCTCATTTAATATCAAAACGCCTCTTTATGGCTCTGGGTTTCTGACTTCCCCTCTTTATGTAGAGGCTGAAGGTGATGCCGCGATTGGGGTCAGGGCGTCTTTGCATTATATTCCCACCTTGGATACCGCCGAAAATAAAGCCTTTATCAAGGCCTTTCAGGCAAAGTATAACACCATGCCGTCCGAATATGCTGTCCAAGGATATGATGCGGCGCTAGCCTTAATGGCGGCGGTTGATAATGGCGGTGTTGATCGGGCAACATTGGCATCACAACTTCCTCATGTCAGCTATGTTGGGCCGCGTGGGCCATTGGAAATTGATCCAGCCACGAATAATATCGTCCAGAACATTTATATCTATGACACCGTTATGGAAAATGGGGCGTTAACCCAGAAGATCATTGATACCGTTCCTGCTGTCCGCGACGACGTGGCAGGGTGCCAAATGTAACACAATACGGATGGCTTGGGTGTTCCAAGCCATTCCTCTTTTTCCCATGATCAGGAGACCATCTCCATGGATCTGTCGTTTTGGATACTGCAATTTCTTAATGCCATGCAGTATTCCATGTTGCTATTTCTTTTGTCTATTGGCCTAACCGTCATTTTTGGGCTGTTGCATTTTGTCAATTTGGCACATGCCTCGCTCTATATGATGGGGGCTTATATCGGCATTTCAGTGGCAGCAATGACAGGTAGTTTTTGGGCCGCTTTTTTCCTTGCCCCTATGTTTGTGACCCTGATCGGGGCGGTGCTCTATTTCACCTTGATTGACCGCATGCGAACCGCAGGCCCTATGAATCAGGTGCTGGTAACCTTTGGGTTGATATTCGTGTTTCTAGATCTCGTTCGCATGGGGTGGGGGGATATTGCCCTTGGGTTAGATGGCCCAGCGTCTTTGTCGGGCACAACGCGTTTGCTTGGCGTTGATTATCCAGCCTATCGTCTTTTTATCATTGCCCTTGGGTTAGGGGTGATGGCGACAATGTGGTTGGTGCTGGCCCGCACCCAAATCGGGGCGATGATTAGGGCCAGTGTTGAAAATACCAATATGGCTGCCGCTTTGGGGATCAATGTCAGCAAATTGTTTTTTCTGGTGTTCTGTTTTGGCTGTGCGCTGGCTGGGCTTGCCGGGGTTGCTGCTGCGCCCATTCTTTCTGCAACAACAACGATGGGGATCACCATTTTAATTCCAACGCTTATCGTCGTCGTGATTGGCGGACTCGGAAGCCTAGAAGGTGCGATTGTGGGATCAGTCATTATCGGGTTTATGGAAACTTTTGGTGCTGTAATGATACCGTCTTTTTCAGCAGTACTCACCTATGCGTTGTTAGCAGTGGTGTTAATATGGCGTCCGCAAGGGCTTATCCCAGCGCGAGGTTAACATGTTTTATCAAACCAAGCTTCGTAGCATTACGCTCATCGCTGCGCTGATTTTTCTGGCCTGCTACGCCAGTTTTGGCAGTTACTTTGCGCGTGAAATTGTTGTTGAGATTATCATCCTTGCCATTCTTGCGATCAGCCTTGATCTTTGTGCGGGATTTGGCGGCATGGTTTCGCTTTGTCATGGGGCGATGATGGGTGTAGCGGCTTATGGTTTCGCTATTATGAGCGCCAAATTAGGATGGCCTCTTTTCCCTTCCGCCCTAATCGGCTTATTTGCGGCAGTTGTGTTTTCCGGATTAGTGGGGTGGGTGACATCTCGCACTAACGGCATTTTCTTTATCATGGCGACACTCGCCTTTGGTCAAATGGCCTATACGTTCTTTTTCAAATCCCGCTGGCTGGGCGGTGATGATGGTTTTGGGGGGATAAGCCGTTTTGATCTTAGCATGATAGGGTTAGAAACCAACGACTCCCTTGTTTTTACCTATATCGGATTGGTCATACTTTTGCTGGCTTATGGATTAACCGCCATAGTAATGCGTTCAGGTTTTGGGCGCACCTTAAGCGGCATTCATGTGAACGAAGATCGGATGAAAGCGCTTGGCATTAATACTGCTGCACATCGAGCTAAAGCCATGGCTTTTTCCGGATTTATTGCTGGTTTAGCGGGGATTATTGCTGCCCAACATACGCTTTATATTTCCCCTGAATTACTCATCTGGACCACATCAGGTGAGGCTTTGATCGTCGTGATATTGGGCGGCCTTGGTACGCTTGTTGGCCCAATTATTGGGGCTATTTTGTTAGTATTAATGAAGCATGAGATTTCTAATTACACTGATTACTGGCATGCTTTTATCGGGTTAGTTTTAATTTTCACCGTTTTGGCAGGTGGGCGCGGCGTGTTTGGTCAAATAGAATATTGGTTTAACAAATTGACGCAAAAGCATCAAAGCACAACAAAACCACATGGTGACGACCATGCTTGAGGTTAAGAGCTTATCCAAAGATTTTGGAGGCTTGCAAGTCATCCATGATTTATCGTTATCAGTGACACCTGGTGAGCGCCGAGTGATTTTGGGCCCAAACGGGGCGGGCAAGACCACCTTATTTCATCTGCTGGCAGGGACACTAAAACCTAGCAACGGTGAGATCTTTCTCGATGGTCAACCCATCAGCACCTATGATGCTGTTAAACGTGCACGGTTAGGCATTGCGCGTAGTTATCAGAAAAATAATCTGTTTGAAACCTTGACGATCAGAGAAAACCTGATGCTTGCCGCCGCCGCCGCTTTGGGCAAATCTACCCATATGTTCAAAGATACCAGCAAGCATGCCGATATCCGTCAGCGCATTGATGAGATTGCAGAGCAAGTTTTCTTAGAGGATCAGTTGGATCAAACGGTTGCAACCGCCTCTTATGGTAACCGCCGCCAGCTTGAGGTTGGTCTTGCCCTTGCCACACGCCCAAAACTGTTACTGATGGATGAACCAACATCTGGTGTTGGTCCAAATATGATTGATCGGTTTCATCGCCTCTTAGAACAGCTTCCCCGGGATATTACCGTGCTGATCATTGAACATGATATGGATTTGGCCTTTGGTGTGGCGGATCTGATTACGGTATTAAACTTTGGTGAAAAAGTGTTTGAAGGCACGCCCACCGATACACGCGGCAATGCCACAGTTCGGGATATCTATCTGGGGACAGGGGGGGATCATGCTTAAGGTATCATCTCTTGAAAGCGGCTATGGTGAGACGCAAGTTCTGCACGGTGTTGATATGGATATTCGCAAAGGCAGTGTTCATGCCCTTTTGGGACGCAATGGTGTTGGAAAATCCACAATGCTTAAAACCCTAATTGGTCAGCTTCCTGTGCGCCGCGGCCGCATCACTTTTCAGGAAACAGATATCACGGCTTTACCCTCTTATGCTATTGCCAGACATGGCATGGCGTATGTTCCGGAAACCCGTGATATTTTCGGGGCTCTGACTGTGCGCGAGAACCTGCAACTAGCTAGTCGGCTGGCACCATCAGAAGGGGCATGGAGCATGCAAGATACCCTTGCTTTTTTTCCCAATCTGGAAAAACGGCTTAACAATGGGGGTCATCAGCTTTCAGGGGGAGAGCAACAAATGCTAGCGATAGGCAGAGCTCTGATGACAGACCCTAATATTCTCATTTTGGATGAACCAACAGAAGGCTTAGCGCCTATCATTATTCAGCAGATTTTTGAAAAGCTATTAGCGTTGAAAGCGCGCGGAATGACCATTTTGCTGGTTGAACAGAATTTACATTTTGCCCTTGGGCTTGCGGATGATATCAGCCTAATGAGCAGAGGTGAAATTGTCTGGCACGGGACGTCTGAGACGCTGGCTCATGATACCGCCGCACAATCGCGCTGGCTTGGGGTGTAATTAACAGAAACCGCTTTCTTACATCGCATTCCTTGACATTCCTGGCCAGTTCACATTGAGTAAATCATTAATGGTCAATTGGAAAAGGTTGTCTGATGCGGATTATAACATTTGAACATAAGAATATGATTGCTGCCGGAGTGCTAACCCCTGACCATCAGATCATCGTTAAAGCCGAAGGCAAGGATGCCCTTAACGCTGTTCGCCACTTTATTGAAAGCGGCGAGGATATCGCAACTTGGCACGGCGGTAAGGCCAGCCTTAGCTTGGATGAGGTTCAGCTTCTGGCTCCTATCCCTGTTCCAGCACGCAATATTTTCTGTGTCGGCCTAAACTATTATGATCACGCCGAAGAATACAGCAAATCTGATTTTGATAAGTCTGATAAGCCTGCCATACCCTCTGTGCCTGTGTTTTTTACCAAAGCCACCACCAGCGTGATCGGGCCAGATGCCCCCGTGCGATCAAGTCTTGATCCCACCCAATCGGTGGATTACGAATGTGAATTATGTTTCATCATGAGCAAAACCGCGCATCAAGTGCGTAAGGCGGATGCCTTTGATTATATCTTTGGTTATACGCTGTTGAACGATGTTACCTCAAGGACGCTTCAGCAGCAGCATAACCAGTGGTTTCTTGGAAAAAGTTTGGATAGTTTTGCGCCGATGGGGCCGTCAATCGTCACCAGAGATGAGTTACCGGCACTTGATCACCTTTATATTTCCACCACTATCAATGGTGAGGTTAGACAAAAATCACCCATTTCTAATTTAATTTTTGATATTCCGACCTTAATTGAAACCTTGACGGCGACTATGACTTTATTACCAGGAGATATTATTGCCACCGGCACACCTGTTGGCGTCGGATTAGGATTTAAGCCGCCCAAATTCCTCAAGCCTGGTGATATAATGACGGTGGCGTGCGATGGTATTGGCGAATTGACAAACCCGGTCATCTGAAAATGACCGAACGGATAGGGAGAAATAAGATTATGACAAACACTAAAGCGATATGCGTTGATCACCCCCTGATCCAACATAAACTAACCATCATGCGAAAAAAGGACACGCCTTCCTTTCTTTTCCGTCAGCTTTTAAATGAGATTAGCCAGCTTCTGACCTTTGAGGTTTGCCGCGACCTTAAAACCGAGCCTGTCACTATTGAAACCCCTTTGGAGACGATGGAAGGGCAAAAATTAGCGGGCAAAAAATTATGTCTGGTATCGATATTAAGAGCAGGAAATGGTCTGTTGGATGGCATGCTTGAGGTTATACCTTCAGCGCGGGTTGGTCATATTGGTCTTTATCGGGACCACGACACGCTTAGGCCTGTTGAATATTATTTAAAACTACCTGAGGCAATCGAAGACCGATTAACCCTTGTCGTTGACCCTATGCTTGCTACGGGATATTCCGCCATTGCGGCGGTAGATCGGCTAAAAAAGGCTGGAGCAAAGCAGATAAAATTTATTTGTCTTCTGGCTGCACCCGAAGGCATTGACGCCTTTTTTGAGCATCATCCCGATGTGCCGATTTATACCGCGTCTATTGACCGACAGTTAAATGACCTAGGCTATATTATGCCGGGGTTAGGCGATGCAGGTGACCGCATTTATGGCACCAAATAAATAGGCAATCCGTTACCGGGAATGATGCCCGATAGTGAAATTGTTTCCGGCTCTGTCTGTCCCATTAATCAGATAAAGCGGCCTTGTCCCATAACCTTGTTTGGGATGTTTTTTTCCAATTTCGGCCCCTTGCGCGTGATCATAAAAACTTGATGCAGGCATCAACCGAATAATAAAGGCCGCTCTGCGTTTATCAGTGCGATTGGCGGTCGACCCATGGATCATATAAACATCATGAAATGATACCTGCCCTGCCTTAATAATAAGCGATTCGGCTGTATCCTCATCAAAATGATCAGCATCAGTGACAAGATTGATCGTTTTGTCGTTACCTTCAACCCAAGAGTGGCTGAACAATTTATGTGCCTTATGCGAACCCGGAATAAACTTCATTGGCCCGTTATCTGGCGTCACATCATCAAGCGGTATCCACACCGTTAGCACCTCAAGCGGTTTAATGGGATAATATTCCCCATCTTGGTGCCATGGGGTTTCTTTGCCGCTAAAAGCAGGCTTGCCAAAAATCGTTGTTCCCCAAAGGATAATATCCTCACCAATCAGTTGCGAAGCGATAGAAATCAGTCCGGGGTGGCTGGCGAACTCCAGCCATTTTTCTGACCCTATAACGCCCATCGAGCCACCATCTGTTTGATGGGGCGCCATCATAATATCAGATTGCAAATGGCTGTTCCGTTCAAGCAACTGCTGATATTCTTCACGCATGTCCGCGATCAGCTCTTGCGGTAATTCCCATGTGGGAACAATCCACCCTTTATCGTGATATTGCGCCAGTTCAGCATCAGACAACCGCGCATCAGTCATGATAACCTCCCTCGTATGATGACATACTATAGCCTGACGGTTTCAGGCTTGTTCCATGAATTTTGACTGAAATTTCTGTCTCGGCAAGTCTTTTTGCTATTCTTGGCAAAGACAGGACCAAAACGCTGTCGCTTCATCTTAACAGCCTGATTGTTTTTTTAACTCAATCAGGCGATCAATCAGCTGGCGTTCTTGGCGCAACACACTATTAAGGGTTAGCGTGTCTTCTAACGAGGCGGCCTTGGTTTTTTCTTTTGCTAAAATCTGAAGCGAAGACCGAATGGTAGCCATTTCGGCATCAAACTGATCCTTTAATTGCTGTATCTGTTTTTGCTCTGCTAGGCATTCTGCGTGAGCTGAACTACCAGCTTGAAGCCCAAACCCTTGCTCACAGATAGCTTGTGGGGAAGGCCCTTGATCACGGCAGGTTGTCGCCATGGCAGATCCAGTTATCCCTCCTATTGCTGCAAGCAAAACAACACCTGATATGAGGTTCATTTTCGCCATTTTCTGTCTCGGTCGCGGTTAAGGCTTGATGTAATCATGGCACTGCAATGCTGTCAAATGCGCCTCAAGCACAATCCCTATTGTTGAAAAGTCTTAACAATAACCGCAAAGGGGTTGATCCTTTGGGTATCACAATGTTTTATGGATAGGGCATAGTTAAGGAGGCATTCATGAAACCGCTCAAAAACTCCGTGAAGGCCATGGTCGCCGCCGCACGCGAAAAGATCACTGAGTATTCCGTCAGCGAAGTAATCCCAATGCTGGATCAAGATGATGTGGTTATCGTTGATATCAGGGATATCCGCGAGCGGCAAAAGCTGGGCTTTATTCCTGGCAGTTTTCATGCCCCACGCGGAATGTTAGAGTTTTGGATAGACCCCGATAGCCCCTATTTCAAAGACATTTTTGCCCAAGATAAACGTTTCATTTTGCATTGTGCCTCTGGGTGGCGATCAGCCCTATCAACCGCAACTCTTCAAGATATGGGTTTTGAGGCCGCACATATCACCGAAGGGTTCAATGGCTGGGTCGATGCTGGTGGCCCTGTTGCCTTTCCTGATAACAAGACTTCCTGACGAAATGCCCAACTCAACCCCCGACGCCCCAATATCTTATATCGATCGCACAACAACCTATTACCTTGGTCTTGGTTACGATAACCCTTACCAATGGGCGCAGTATGATGACGTCCCTTTTGCTGCTGTTAATAAACCCTTAGCAATGATGCGTATCGGGCTTGTGACAACGGCGGCTCTATATCAAAACGATAAAGGGGATCAAGGGCCAGGGGCGCCCTATAACGCAGCGGCAAAGTTTTATGACGTTTACCGCCAGCCCATAAATCCTATGCCTGATGTTCGCATTTCACATGTGGCGATAGATCGTGATCACACCACCGCCGAAGATATGGGCAGTTATTTCCCGTTAAAAGCCCTGCTAAGAGCAAGCCGCACCGGAACCATTGGTGAGGTGGCGGATCATTTCTATGGCTTTCCAACCAACCGTTCTCAGCGCACGCATTTAGAACAAGATATCCCACAGCTCGTTGATATGGTTAAGTCTGATCATATTGATGCTGTCATTGCTGTACCGAATTGCCCTGTCTGTCATCAGTCTGTTGCCTTGGCCATGCGCGGGATTGAGGCGGCAGGCATCCCTACGGTCATCATGGGCTGTGCCAAAGATATCGTTGAACGCGTAGGTGTAGCGCGATTTTATTTTTCTGATTTCCCCCTTGGTAATGCGGCAGGCCGGCCAAATGATATCGCCTCACAGGATAATACGCTTGCCGGGGCCTTAGAAATGTTAACTGCTACAACTAGGCCGCGAAGCACGGTAACCTCACCCTTAAAATGGCATGGCAAAGCGGACTGGAAAACCAATTATTCCAATATCGCTATGCTTACCCCAGAAGAAATCAGCGCTCGGCGGAAGGCGTTTGATCAAGGTAAGGCAGTTGCGGCAAATAAGCGGGAAACCAAAGATAAACGATAAAGAAAACCATATGGTTCTTAGTAATCTTTTTCATAAGGCAATTTCACAGAGATCATGACCAATGATAAGCTCACCCTGATAGGTTTTTCTCACAGCCTGCTCATAATCTGAGCGACTGGCCAACGGGCCTATCTGTGGAACAAAATGATTAATCACCAGTTGCTTACATTTTGACATTGTGGCGATACGGCCAGCGTCCTCACATGAGGTATGACTGGCACTGAAATGCGA
>Ga0181599_1001633_pt1 | contig 21450 bp, 12 predicted proteins | sample 041ome_3_FD_148658 | JGI IMG/M metagenome (GOLD analysis project Ga0181599, IMG submission 148658) | Coastal salt marsh microbial communities from the Groves Creek Marsh, Skidaway Island, Georgia - 041405US metaG (spades assembly) | ecosystem: Environmental > Aquatic > Marine > Intertidal zone >...
CGGTGCGTCGGTTATTCGCGCGGTAAGGCGGCGTCGGCGTGTGCCGCGACAAGGTCGCGTCGGCGACGGGATGTCGCGGCACTGAACCCGGTATTCGAGTGGGTGCGTGCGTGCCTGATCGTGATTGGTCGAGGGTGGGGATTGGGGAATCCACGCGCGCGCGCGCGCGTCGCGCGCGTCACGCGCGCGCGTTCGTGCGCGTTCGCGCGCGTTGGCGCGAGATCGCATCACGTGCGATTGGTTTCGCGCGCGCGCGCGCGCTGGGTGCGCGCGCGTCGGGCGCGCACGCGCGTGATTCGCGATCGCGCGATGGTGGTGCACGCGATGTGGCGCGCGCGAATGCGCGCGCGCATTCGACGCGCGCGCGCGAGCGCGAATCGCACCGCGGCGCGCGCGCGCGCGTGCGAGCGGTTTTTTTTCTCGAGACGTTTTCGCGCGCATCGTTGTCGCGCACCGTCTTCGCGACCGCGATCGCGCATCGCGAGACGCGCGAAGAATGCGCCCGTAGAATCGCGCGCATCGCGAGACGCGCTTTAGTCGTCGCGCGATCGCGAATGCATTCGCGCGCCGTTCGCGCATCGTCGCGCGCGCGCGCGTCGACGCGCGACACCAACGCCACCGCGCGCGCGTCGACGCTCGAAAACCTATCGCGCGATCACTCGCACGCGCACGTGCGCGCCACCGCGCGCGCGCGCGACGACGACGACGACGAGGCGCAACACCAACGCCATCTCTCGCGCGCGTCGTCGTCGCAGACACTGTTTCGCCAGGGGCTGGGCGCGAGGATTCAAACCGTCACATTTGACATCCACGACGTCGCGCGTCGCGCGCACGCATAAACCCCCGAACCCGCCATTGGAGGCATGCGTACGCCCAGACGCACATCACATCGATGACACCCATCGTGGATTCAAATCGACACCTGAACCGCACCCCATACATCATCGCCATATGCGCCAATTGAGGACCCACACGCGTGCGCGCACATAAAACGACTATGTGTCGTCACGTGATCGACGAATATTCTAGTCCAATACACGTGTGTACAATGATAAAAACATCGACGACGCCCGCGAGGTCGACGCCGTTTGGCTCGATCGAGCGATCGCGACGTCACCCGTGGTCGTCATCTGGTGTCGTTCATGTCGCACGCCGCCGACGCGCAACGCGCGATGAGCGCCGCCACGGCGGTGAAAACGATCACGGTGCGTGCGATTATGTACGATGCGCGAGACAGGACGCGCGACGAAGGGCGGTGGATTGGATGGTTTTGTATTTATCCACTCTGGCGCGATCGCGCATCGATGGGATGAAAGATGCGATCGCGCGCGGAGTGACGCGTGCGTGGGGGGATGTGGGCGTGACGTGGGCGCGTATGGTGTGTACTGACATCGTGATGTGTGTTTTGATGCGTGTGATAGAGTGGGAAGAGCCGTGTGAGACGGAGCGAGGCGACGACGACGCGCGCTTTGAATCGCGCGTCTCGCGTCGAGGCGCCAGCGGGCGATGAAGGCGTTGAAGGGTCGGCGATTCGTCGCGTTGGTGCGGCGAGCGTGGTTGCGCTTTCTATCTTTGCTGGTGTTGAGGGGGTGATTGAGCCGGAAATGGCGAATGCGGCGCCGATGGAGGCTACGCGTAGCGCGTCGGCGTTGCCGGAGGGCCTCTCCGTGCCCGAGCCGAAGAAGCGCTCGGCGACTCCGGCGACTAAGACGGCGTCTGCGGCGACCAAGACGAACAACGTTGTGAAGTCTACGGTGGTGAAGACCGCGCCCAAGGTCACGAAGGGTGCGTTGGCGAAGAATGTGCAAGATTTCGACGGCGAGTTTCAAATCAAGCTCAACGGCCCGGTGACCAAGCCGGCGGCGACCGCGGCGACGAAGAACGGCCCGGCCCCGCTCCCGTCTGTGTCCAAGGACGTGAAGCGTCAAACCTTCGATGAATCGACGTTCGAAACCGTTCGCTCCGAGGCGAAGAAGGGTCAAAAGGCTGGTGTGCGTGGCCTCGCCAAGGCGCCGACGCCGGTGTACGCCGCCGCCGCTGGAGGCGTCGGCGCCGCCATCGCGGGTGCCTTTGGCGTCGGTGCCAAGGGTGCGGCGTCAAAGGGTGCGGCGTCTGCCGCCGCTAAGGGCTTCACTGCGGTTGATGCCGTCGAAGCTGCGGCCGTCGTCGTCACTGGTGCTGCCGTGGGTGAAACCGGCAAGGGCGTCGTGAAGAAGAACTCGCGCATTTTGAACATCAGACGCACGCCTGAAGGCGAGCTTCCTCTCCCAGTGCAACTCGTCACCGCGGCCACGATTCCGGCTGGTTTGATCGGTACCATCGTCGGTGGTCTCGCCTCCGTTGGTGCCGATGGTATGTCCGCTCCGGCGGCTAGAGCCGAAGCTGAAGCCTCCGTCGCCGCCGCGATTAAGGAAGTCGCCGCGGACAAGCCGCAATCCCAGTCGGCGCCGCCGGTGGAATCCGCAGAAATCGCCGCGGCCAAGGCTGAAAAGGCTGAAAAGGCTGAAGCTGCCAACAAGGCCAAGGCTGAAAAGGCTGCCGCGGCTGCCGCTGAAAAGGCTGCTAAGGCTGAAGCCGCGGCCAAGGCGAAGGCGGAAGCTGACGCCGCCAAGGTTGAAGCCGCCGCCGCCAAGGCAAAGGAAGCCTCTGAAGTCGCCGCTGCCAAGGAAGCCACTGCGGTTGCTGAAGCTAAGGCTAAGGCCGAAGCCATCGCCAAGGCTGAAGCCGAAGCTGCGGCTGCCAAGGCGAAGGAGGAAGCCGCGCTCGATGAAGCGTTGAACGCCGCGCTCGCGAAATCCGCCAAGGTTGAATCCAAGCCCGTGGCAAAGGCTGAATCCAAGCCCGCCCCGGCCGTTAAGGCTGCCGCACCGGCTAAGGAAGAAGCCAAGAGCCCGATCTCTTCCAACGCCAAGACGTACACCAGCGAACTCGGCGAAGGCCTCTCTACCGTCGATTACGCCGCTGCCACGTCAAAGACGTACAACGTTCGCGAACGCCGCGCCGTCAAGCCGCAAGCCGCGCCCAAGCCCAAGTTTGAAAAGAAGATTGTCGAGAAGAAGGCTGTCACCAAGGCTCCGTCCGCGTCCTCTTTCGATTTCAAGATTCCAGAATTCAAGGCCCCCGAGTTCAAGGCGCCGAGCATCCCGAGCTTTGACTTGAACTCCGTCGTCAAGGCGCCGGAAGCCAAGGAAGCGGCGCCGGCGGATACCTCCGCCGCGGATGCTAAGAAGGCCAAGGAAGAAGCCGCCGCCGCTGCTGCCAAGGCCAAGGAGGAAGCTGCTGCCGCCAAGGCTAAGGAAGCCGCCGCTGCTGCTAAGGCTAAGGAAGAAGCCGCTGCTGCTAAGGCCAAGGAAGAAGCCGCCGCCGCCAAGGCCAAGGAAGAAGCCGCCGCTGCGGCTGCCGCCGCCAAGGCCAAGGCTGTCGTCGTCGAAGCCCCGAAGCCGAAGATGGCTGTGTCTTCCGCCGGTAGCAACGATTTGGGCTTCGACTTTGGCTCTTTGTCTCAATACATGGAAACTCCAGCGTCTTCGGCGCCCAAGGTTGACAAGAAGGCTGAAGCCGAAGCCGCGAAGAAGGAAGCCGCCGAGAAGGCTGCCGCTGAAGCCAAGAAGGCTGCTGCCGAGACTGAAGCTAAGGCTAAGAAGGCTGCCGCCCCGATGGCTGCGTCTTCCACCGGTAGCAGCGACTTGGGTTTTGACTTTGGTTCTCTCTCGCAATACATGGAGACGCCGTCTTCGTCCGCCGTGAAGGTTGACAAGAAGGCTGAAGCCGAAGCCAAGAAGGCGGCCGAAGCCGAAGCCAAGAAAGCGGCAGAAGAAGCCAAGAAGGCTGCGGAAGAAGCCAAGAAGGCGGCCGCGGCGAAGAAGGCAGCCACACCGATGGCTGCGTCCTCGGGCAACGGCGACTTGGGCTTTGATTTCGGCTCACTTTCGCAGTACACGACGGCGACGCCGACGACGCCCGTCATCAAGTCTGACCGCGCTAATGAAGCCGCCGCGGAGAAGAAGGCGAAGGCTGATGCCGCCAAGGCGAAGCAGCAAGCTATCGAGGATGCGAAGAAGGCTGAACGTGCCGCCGCCGAAGCTAAGAAGGGCAAGTTGGCTGCGCGCGCCGCCGCCGCGAAGAAGGCTCCCTCGCCCAAGCAAATCGCCGCTCCGGTGCCCAAGGCTTCTTTGCCGGGTGCCAAGGTTGATTTCAAGGCTGTCGAGGCGAAGCAATCCGAGAAGGCGTCTGGAATCAAGGCTAAGGCGGAAACGAGCCGTAAGGGCTCCTTCATGGGCGCGACTGCGGATGCCGCGTTTGCCGTCGCCGCCACGCTCGGTTTAGTGTTCGCCACAAAGGATGACAAGTTTGACGCCGTGAAGAAGATGGAAGTGAAGAAGGCTGCGCAAATCACGACGTTATCTAACAAACCCACGCCTGCGGCGAACGCCAAGGAAGCACAGTCCTGGATGGACAAATGGATGAAGAAGAGCGCGAAGCCCGCCGCCGCGGCGCCCGCGCCCGCGGCGCCGAAGGCGGCCCCGAAGGCCAAGTCTGACCCGGTTAAGAACGCCAAGGAGGCGCAATCATGGATGGATAGCTGGAAGAAGAATGTCAAGCCCGCTGCGGCGGCCGCTCCGGCCGCTGCGCCGAAGCCGGCGGCGCCCAAGTCTGACCCGGTGAAGAACGCCAAGGAGGCGCAGTCTTGGATGGACAACTGGACGAAGAACGTCAAGCCCGCCGCCGCCGCGTCAAAGCCATCTGCCGCGCCTGCTGCCGCGAAGGCTGACGCGCCCGCGCCCGCTGCGCCGAAGCCGGCTGCCGCGAAGCCTGGCGACGATTTGACCGCTGAACAACGCGAAGCCGCGTTGCAATGGATTAAGAAGTGGCGCGACGAAGGTCGCCCGACGGATGAATCCAAATTTGACGAAGCCAAGAAATGGTTGAAGGATCGCAACTTTTGAGATAAAAATATACATTCGCGCGCGTGCGTAAACACAAATTTGTTAAATGATGATATATCCAATCGATACATAACGTTTGATACTAAAATGAACATCTACATCTCACTCGAATTCCCCGTCGTCGACTCGGGTCGACGTTCCCTCTCCAACCCGTCGCAACAGTGTACGTGAGGCATGTTCGCCTTACCGCACACCCGACACCGCACAACTTCCTCAATAAACGGTACGCGTTTAAACTGATTTCGACGTTTTCGACGCGATGGCGTCACTTTACGCTTCGGAACCGCCATCAACCACGTCTCGAGCACCTTCGACCCCAACCCGCCGTCGCTCGGACACACCATCACATCCTCGTCCTCCTCGTCCTCCTCGTCCTCCTCCTCGTCGCGCACGCCCGAAACCGCGAAACGAACGCACGCGACGCTCGCGTCCTCGCCCCCTCGCACCGCGCCCACCTCGTCCGGCGTCACCAACGCGCGATGCAACGCCGTCACGCGGCCCATCGTCGTCGGCATCGACTCCCCGCGCGCGCCCGCGTGCCATTCGCGCACCGAGCACCCACACCGAGACGCCTGACGCACCGAACGCGCGATCGAAGTCGTCGCGCGGCGCATCGTCACCGCACAATTCGCCCGTGCGGGCGACGACGTGTGACGCGTCGACGACACGACGACGAACGACGACGACGACGACGACGCGCAAGGATTCATCGAGACGTCACCCTAAACCCTCCCATAAACCCTAGTCGACCAATCACGAACCGTAAGAAAACCCGGGTCCGACGCCCCTTCCCCACATTTCTCGTACTGTATCGATGTAAAGATCCATCAAGAGGTCCATACGCCCGTGAGGGTACACACACGCGGAGGTACATACACCACGAAGGTTATCCACACGCCCCGCCCACGCTGCGGCGTATCGCGCGTCACAGCGCGTCGACGACGGTGCCTCTCGCGCGTTTCGCCACGCACGCGCGCGCGTTGTGTGGTGTTCGTCTCGCGCGTCGCGTACGTGGTGGCGGTGCGGACCGGCGCGAGGCGGTGCGGGGCGATGAGCGCGCGCGCGACGATGCGCGCAGCGGTTGAGGTGCGCTTTTCGAGCGGGGCGCGCGCGGGTGCGGGGCGTGGGGCGACGAAGGCGGCGTCGCGCGGGAGATGTGCGCATGGGGGAGGGTGGCGCGCGGCGCGCGTGGGTGCGCGCGGACGGGTGCGTGGGAAGACGGTTGGTGCGTTGTCTGGGGCGGACGCGGTGGCGTTGGCGGACGCGGCGCGAGACGCGTGGGGTATTTTTGAAATCAGCGACGCTGGTGCGCTCATGGATGCCGCGAGTGCGTTAGCGAATGCTAGTGGTGGGGTTGATGTAGGAGATGTCGTGGCGAGTTCGAGCGGTGGGGTTGATGTAGGCGCGATGGTGGACGGCGCGGCGTTAAAGGATGCCATGGACGCGGTGATGGCGGATGAACGCGCGGCGAAGATTGCGAGCGGGGAGATTGTTGTGCCGCAACGCATGGAAGGTTGGCTCGCGCCGGTGTCCGATGCGCTCGAGGACTTGCTTTTTGCGATTCAAGGACAGTTGAAGAGTATGGGTGTGCCTTATTCAACGGGGAACGCGATTATCATTCTTACAATTTTAGTCAAGGCGGTTACTTTTCCGTTAACGAAGGACCAAGTCGTGAGCTCGCTGAACATGAAGAACTTGCAGCCACAAATTAAGTTGATTCGTGAAAAGTACGAAGATGATTCCGAGCGCATGAATGTCGAAATCAATCGATTGTATGAAGAAAACAACGTCAACCCGCTCGCCGGATGCGGGCCGTTGCTCTTGACGTTTCCAGTTTTGGCTGGCTTGTATCGCGCGTTCAACAACGCCGGCATCGATGGTGCATTCGATGAGGCGTGGTTTTTCCTTCCCTCGCTCGCTGGCCCGACGGATGCGAGAGATTTGAGTTGGTTGCTTCCGTTGGATTCAGACTTTGCGCCGCCGATTGGCTGGCACGATGCGTCGCTGTATTTGATTTTCCCAATCTTGACGACGATTTCGCAATTTGTCAGCATGGAGGTACTCAAGCCCGCAGAAGAAGAATCCACTGAAGAGATGAAGAATCAGTCTGTGCTTCTGAAGTTGTTACCATTCTTTATTGGCTACATTTCCCTCACCGTGCCCGCGGGTTTGGCGTTGTATTGGTTTTGGAACAACGTCTTCACGTCTAGCATTCAAGTGTTCTTGCGCAACGGTGGCGCCGTGGCGACTGTCGAAGCCCCTGACAACATCGCGCTGAAAATTCCTCTCGGGTGCGTGGTTATTCCGGAAGGTGCCGAATTCTTGGCTGCGGACGAGGAGTACACCGGTCCCAGTATTATTTGGGATGAGGAGTGGTTGGCGAAGTGGCAGGCAGAGCAAGCGGCGAACGCTCCGGCCGAAGCAGCGCAGGACGCGCTGGCTGCTGGCATGAGTGAAGAAGATGCCAAAGCAATGGAAGAAGCGTTGCGCACGCGTCTCCCACGTAAGAAAAACATAGCCGAGCGCAACTTAGCTACAGAGACTGAGTTGAAGTCAATCATCAAGGATTTCAAGGCGCGAGGCGAGGACCCTGAGACTATTCAAGTGCTTGAACAAGGTCTTGTAGCCTTGCGCGAATACAAGGCTGAGTTGAAAGCAAAGGCTAGCGAAAGTGAAGCCGCCGCAGCGAAGTAAGTGATTATGCTTGAAAGTAGTCTACACATGTCATAACAACGCGAAATTCTAAACTAATCTTTTCACGTTTCTTTGACGAGGATGTACGCCTTGAAGTTTTGTCCACCTGTGGTGCGCATCGTAAAAGAGTGCACGTGTGCAACGTTGCGCAAACCTAAACGTTTCCACAATTCCACGCGCTGATACGTCACCATGACTTTGAACTTTGACTTGTTGAGTTGTTTCGCTAACAGCTCAATCGTCTTTTCGTTGAACACTCGATCGTACATGTAAATGTGCGAAAACCTAAAAGCACCGTATGTTGTAGCATCTCCTTGTTCTAGCACGCATCGCGGCGGCGACATGAGCTCGACAGACTCTTCCGTCATAAAGGCTCGTGAACCGTCGAGGAGATCCGCTTGAACTTCCAAAGCCTTCGTCGCGCGCGACGGCACATATTCAATCCCGAGCGACTTGGAAACTTTAGCCGAGAGCGCGGCATGAAAGACAACCTTACCGTATCCACTTCCAATATCCACGAACGAGCTCTCTTCGCACAAGTCCAACCCGTTTGACGCCCACGCGGGCTGCCCTTTCACTGGCGTACGCAACGGCAAAGGCGAATCCAAATCCGCCGTGGATAACTCTTGTAACAACTGTAACAATCGCTCAATCGATCCTTCAGTCATTTCACCATACCCTTCACTCGCAGCGTTCTCTTCTTCTCCAGGTGTCTCCGTCTTAGCCTTTTTGATCGGCGACGCCTCCGCGCTCTTCGCCTCTGGCGTCTCCGACCCTTCGCCTCCGATCGATCGACGCTTCCGCGGGCCTTCCACGAGCCAATCGCTCGTCAAACCCCAATCCAAGTACGTCTTTTTATCAATGTATCGATACACGCTCTGTGTACGGTCACGAACACCATCGTCAGTCCACGCGCTCGCGCTCGCACAGCCTAAAAACGCCTCCCACAGGACGACGATCGCGCACGCAATGCGCGCACTCGCCTCTACCAAAAGCGCGCAAATCGCGCACGAGCGTACGACACGTACCTTAATCACTGGATCAACGCGCACGGGCGTGCCCTTGATCGGCGTGACCGGCGGTGACACCGCCGCGAGGCCATCGTGAAATTCTGCATTGTCAACGATCGGCGCCATCGATCGTTGCGCTTTGACGGGCGTCGACGGCGCGTCTAACGCGCTCGCGCGGCGTTTGCGCGCGCGAGTGAATGCTAACATACTATGCACGCGTTGTCGTTCGTGCGCGCGTGGTCGGTACGTCACCGCGCGTCGCGTTATGTCGCGCGCAACGTGTTTTTTCCAGTGTCGTTTTGGCGCCAAAAATCATCCCGAAACTTGCGCCGCGTCCGCGCGCGGGTACGATGCGATGTGCGGTGCACATGCAATACGGTAAATGTAGCGGTGGATTACAATGGCGAAGGGTGATGGAAATAATGCCGTGGACGTCGACGACGTACGGCTCACGGCTGGTCGACGTATTGCGCGAACGGCACCATGCGGTCGACGGTGGGCTCAGCCAAGAGCACCTCCGCGGGCACGAACGCCGGTGCCCCGTAGCCCTCGCCCGAGTGAATGAAATCCGACCCAAATAAAAGATACGTCAAGCAAAACACGACGGAAATGGCGGCGATGAATGGCCCAAATCCGAGAAATGTGGCGAAACCGAGTTTGATTAATTGCTCGGCGCGCGCCGGGAAACCGGCGAGACCTTCGGATTGCAACGCACGCGATCGCGCGAGCTGATCGCCGTCATCCACTGGTCGTCTATCCGCCTTGCTCGGAGCGAACCTCGGAGGCGCGTTGGCCGCGGCACCGAGCTTTTCGAATGGATTACTCGGCGTTCCGCTCGCCTTGGCGCCTCCTCCGCGTCGCGCGAGCTCATCCGCGAACGACGAGCTCAACGCGCTGTCCGACCCTTCGTCTTCGTCATCACCCCCGTTGTCGTCATCGCGCGATTCCTCTGCGGCACGCGCGCGTACAGACGCTCGCGCATCGCGCCACGCCACCGACGTCGTCGTCAGCATCATCCTCTGGCCATCGCGACGACACCTATATCCACCCCTCGCCGCCGACGCGCGCGCCGCCGACGCGCCCGCCCGCGCCGCATCGATCGCCATCGTCGTCGTCATCGCACCCTCGATCGTCGCGCGCTGTCGGCGTCGTCGATCGTCGCGAAGAGGCGTGGAGTGCGGCACACGTCAGACCTCACAATCATGCGCGCCGCGCTCGCGTGCGCCAAGACGCGGTCGCTCACTGTCGCGCCCTCGGTGCCGGTGCCTACGATAGGACGACATGACGTGCTCGTCGCCGTGCGCGCGGCTGGGGTGAACCGCATCGACGTCGGCGCCGTACGCGACGGCTACGCCACGGATGTGTTTACCGCTGGGACGTCATCATCGACGTGGATTCCAGGGCGCGAATTCGCCGGCGTCGTCGCCGACGTCGGGCGGGACGTGCGCGGGGTGTCTATAGGCGATCGCGTGTACGGCGCGATGTCGCCGACGACGTCGAGAGGGGCGTTCGCGGAGTACGCGGCGAGTCCGGCGCACGCGTTGGCGCGGACGCCAAACGACGTGACGGATGTCGACGCCGCGGCGATCCCGTTCGCCGCGCTCACGGCGTGGCGAGCGTTGCGAGATAAAGGTGGCGCGCGAGCGGGCGAGCGGGTGCTCGTGCTTGGCGGTGGGTCGGCGGTGGGCACGTGCGCGGCGGCGCTGGCGAGAGACTTGGGGTGCGAAGTGGCGGCGACGGCGCGCGCGAGGCATTTTGATCGTTTACGCGACATGGGCGTGCGAAATGTGGTGGATTATACCGTGAAGCATGCGCTGCGAGAGACGGCGGAGCGCGAGTCTTGGGCGCCTTTTGATGTGGCGGTGGATTGCGTGGGCACGCGGTCGACGGAGGCGCAAGCCATCGAGCGGTTAAAGTTGGGACTGGGACGCTACGTGACGCTGCATGGGGATTTAGGCAAACTCATCGGAGATGAACGAGGGATGATTGTGGGTGCGATGAAAGCTTTTACGGAGTACGCAAAGAAAAAGACGCTCAGTCGCTGGCAAAAGGATGTCGGTTACGAACAGGCGGTGATGCGAATGGATCCAGACGCGATGGTTGAAATAGCGCGACTAGTTGCCGACGGCGCTTTGCGCGTGCCCGTGGGCAAAGTTTTAGATTTAGATGACATTGAGCACGCGTTTGATGCCGCGCGTGATGGCTCTGCTGGAGGGAAAGTGGTGTTGCGTATCGCCAAAGATTAGATGGCGACGACGACGCATCGAGTAAAATTAATTATGTGTATTGCAATATGGAAAACTACTATCTGTTACTACTGCCTAGCACCTCACGCGGTCGTTACGAGTGTATGCGATAAACAAACTTACCACTTCCCGCCGCGCTCCCACGTGTACGCGTCTTGCGTGGGTTGTTCGCCGCCCGCCAAGACTCTTGCTATCGAGTCGCGGTCGGCGTCATCGAGCGAAAAGTCAAACAACGCCAAATGGTCTGGAATATGCGTGGCGTTACGCGCGCCCAGAATCACAGCTGGTACAACCGGCGACTCCAACACCCACTTTGACGCGACATTGGCGATGCTGGTGTTGTGCTTATCGGCAACCGCGCGCAAACATTTGAGTAAACTTTGGTACCAAGAATAGCCGCCGACGTTCCCCACGACGCTGGCGTATTTTCGCAAACTCGACGTGTTCATAACCACCTTGTCCGGTGGAGCGTCCAAATACCGGTCACTTAACAAACCACCAGCGACGACGCCATAAGGCAATAGTCCAACGCCCGTGGACTCGCAAAACTGCTTCATCACCTTCTCTGGTCGACGGTCCAAAAGCGAGTATTGAATTTGGTTTGTCGAAATCTCAGCGCCGGCATCAAGCATCTCCTTCATGCGTTGCGTGTCAAAATTCGTCAAAGACACCGCATCAATCACCCCTTTGTGCTTCAAGTCGGTCAAAAACAGCGCGGCGTCAACGTATCCGCGTTGGTTGTACTCGTTCCAATACATCTGCACCATGTCAATTTTATCCACACCCAACCGTTTTCGAGGCCTGTCAACGTTCGCCATCACCCAATCCTTCGTCATGTTCGATTGTTCGCGTCCAACGCAGCACAATTTCGTAAAGACTTGAATTTCGTCGCGATGTTTACGCGCGTGCTCCGTCTTCAAATATTCTCCAATGATGAGCTCGCTATCGCCGTAGCCGCACGCCTCTGGCCCAGTGTCGAACGTGCTTATGCCTGCATCGACGAACGAGGCAAAATCTTCAACCGCGGCGTCTCCTCGCGTGCGATCGGTCGCGCGATCTCCCCCGTGACCGCCAGAGAGTTGCCAACAACCTTTGATGACGCGCGACGGCGACGTCTTCGTCGAGCGCAGCGGCGCCTCCGCGCGAGGACACCGCGTCGTCACCGCCGCCGCCGCCGCCACTGCGTCATCCGAGAATACAAACGGCGACGACGTCACGATCAGTCCCGGCAAGACGATTGACATGGCGTGCATGTCCCGCCGAGACACCGCGCGCACGACAGTTGTGCTGCTGACTCGACCTCGAGCACGCGGCGCACGAATCACCGCGCCCACGCCGTCGCGTGCGCCCGCCGCGCCCGCCGCGCGCATGATGAATGTGATTGTCGGTTGCCTCGCGCGTCCCAGACGTCGTCTCGCCCGTCGTCGCGCGATCCCGGCGTCGTTCTTTGACGTCGAGCCGCGCGCGAGAGCCAATGAAAAAGCAATCTTCATTCCCGCGGCGCGTTCGAAACGTGCCAGTGTGCGCCGCGCGAGGACGCCATCGCCCGCGCGATGTCCACCGCGTGGTGGGACGCGCCCGCGACGTCGACGACGACGGGCGCGGGCGCCACGGGATGCGTCGTCGATCGCGCGCGCACGGCGAGGTTGACGTCACACGGGGAAGGCGCAGTGACGCGGTTGCTGTCGGCGTCGGACCTGAAACGCGCGATGGCGTCGACGTCGGCGGCGTGCGTGGTTGCGTTTACTGCGGAGTGGTGCGCGCCGTGCGTGCGGTTTAGGCCCAAGTTTGCAAGTTTGGCTCGAGAATTCGGGGAAGTGGCGTTCGCGGAGGTGGACATCGACGCGCTCGACGACGAGGCGGCTGACGCGGCGGCGGTTGAAACCGTGCCGACGTTTGTGTTGGTGAAGGGAGGCGTAGAAGTAGCAAGAATAGTAGGAGTAGCGCACAAGAGACCGGCGCGGCCGATTGCGGCGGCGATTAAAACGTATTTGTTGTAGTAGTCATTTCGGTTTGGTTGGTTTTACAAGACAAATCTGAGGAATAGCCAGGCGTGAATGAGCGCCCAATAGGATAACGCCGCGAACCGCAGCGCGGGTTGCGTGCGCATGACGCGAAAGAATCGCACAAATGCTCGATCGCATACGTCCATCGCGGGTTGTACGGACTTCGGTACGCGACCAGTGACGCGACTATCTCGCCACATGCGCATGGTTTTGCTCGGGGACTCTGCTCGGTCTTTCTCGCCAGATTCAATGTCAATTATGCTCACCGAAGGCGTGCTGTGCTCACTGGGAGTTCTTGGGATTCGACGAGATGCTGACGAAGGTGGTGGCGTCGAAGGCGGAGCGTTTTGTTGACGCGCCAACGCCGCGTTGGCTTCCGAAAGCTTTGCACTCAAATCCTTTTGTACTTCGTTCGCAGTGGCCAAGTTTGCCTCAGCTGTCGCCACGCGGGCTTGTAGCTCTGACATGGACACAATAGATGCGCGTGCTTCGTCTAATGCGTTTCGCAAAGACGCGGCTTCGTACTGAGCTTCACCGAGCGTGGCGTTGAGCTCGCCGACGCGGCGCTGCGCATCCGCGTCACCGCTCTCGCGAACAGCCTCTAATTCCTCAGTGAGTTTGTCAATCAACGCGTTCTTTGCATCTGCAAGGTCACTCATCTCCGTGAGCGTTTTCTCTTCGTTCGCCCGCGCAGTCGCGATTTCGGTCTCCAATTCCGATAAACGCGCCGCCATGGTATTTGCTTCGGACGCGCTCAACATCAATCCTTCGCGCTCAGACTCTAGCATGGTGAGTCGCTGTTCGAGATCAACCTTCGAAGCATTCGCCGCATCGCGCTCTGCGACGGTCGTCTTTTGTAATTCTTGCAATTCTGCGAGCTGTGAGAGCACACGCTTGACTTCGTCGCTCGATTCGCTCCCGAGCGCCTTGACGCGCTCTCTGAGTTGCGTCAGTTCTTTGTTCTTCGCCGTTGCCGAATCCTTAAGCTTTTTCTTCTCCGCTTTAATGGAAGTCAACTTCTCTTCTGTTGTTCGCAATCGCTCGACATAATCTTTCAATTGTGTTTCTTGCGCGTGCTTTTCTTCTTCAACGGCATCGAGCTTCTTTTGAAGATGGCCGAGTTCATCGCCAGTCGCATTCTTCATGAAATCCACTTCGGCTCGCACCGCTGCGAGCGCGTCATTAGTTGTTGCAAGCGTCGCTTCCGTCGCACTCTTTGCGTCCTTCAGCGCCATAAGTTCGTTGTCCAGTGCATTCGCTCGATCGTTCGCATCAGTGAGTTGCTCGTTGAGCTGATTCACCTTGGCTCCACTTTCCTGCTCAAAGCTCGCGAGAGATTCGCGCAGTTGCGCTAGTTCCTTTGCAGCGGCACCTTGAGCGTCAGCGATGGAGTCGTTCAACTTTTGGATTTCCTCGTCTTTCTCGGAGGATTGTTTATTAATCGTTTCCATGGATTCAGTCAAAGACGCAGCGTTTGCTTCAGCTTTCTCGGCGCGGTGTAATAACTCGGCTCGCTCGCTCGCAAGTGTCTCTTTCTGCGCTTCGAGTTCAGCAATCTGGGATTGGTACTGCGCAATCTCATCACCAGAGGACTTTAAGTTTTCAAGCTGGGCGTTTAAGTCGGCAATTTCCTGATCGCGCTGACTTATGATCGCTTCGACGGCTGCATTTGCTGACGTCAATGAAGCGAACTCTTCATCACGTTGTTGCAAACGTGCCGTTAGTTCGACGAGCTGTTCGTGTTGCGCGTTCTTCTCAAAATCAACTGCATCGAGTCTGGCTTGGATTTGTTCAACGTCTGCCGTCGCAGTTTGCCGCGCGGATTCCATTTCAGACTTGATACTCGCGAGTTCTGCATCCTTGTTCGCTAGGGATTTCTCAATGTCACCCTTGAGAGCGTTGAGCGAATCAATTTCTTCATTTGCCTCCTTCAGCGCGGCGACGTACTCTGCCGCACTTTCGGCACTTGCGGACTTTTCGGCGTTCGCGGACTCCAACTGCGATCGAAGCTCTTTGACTTCGTCACTTGAAGACGCCATCGCAGATTCAACGCGCGCGTTCAGTGCGGCGATTTCTTCGTCCTTTGTCTTAAATTCGCCTTCGAGCGCTTGTTTCGCATTCGCCAGCGTCTCGAGCTCAAGTTTCGTGTGTTCTAACGCTCCACTCAGCTCTGAGAGCTCGGCTGCCTTGCGATCATCATCCGATTGCTTCTCACTCCTTAATGACTCAATATCAGCGCGAAGCTGCACGACTTCGTCGCTCGCGGAATTCTTTGCTTCTTCGATGCGCGATACGAGCGACTCAATTTCAGCATCCTTTTCAAACACAGCTCTTTCAGACACATCTAATCGATCAGTGATTTCTTCAATCTGTGTGGCGTGCTTCACTCGCTCTTCTTCGTGCTTTGCACGCTCTTCCTTGATTTCAGCCTCGAGTTTCTGTAAGGACTCCATCGTACCCGTCAAATCTTCCTTGATTTGTTGCTTGCGAGCGTCAGCCTCGGCTCGTGCGTTTTCGGCATCCACTCTCGCCGTGCTCAAATCGGACATTGCCGACTCGAGATCTCGCTGGAGTTGTAGAATTGTCCCGTGCGCCGCGCTGAGTTCTTCCGACATGGACTCTTGGGAGGCTTGCAATGAATCAAGTGCGCCAAGTTGCGATTGCAACGTCGAGTGGGTTGTCTTCAGTTCGGCAAGCTCTTCCTCAATTTTCGCCATGGCCTCAGCCTTAGAGTGTGCATCGGCGAGATCTCTTTCGAGGGCTGCTAATTTTGCGTCGGCGTCGGCCAACTTTTGAGTCAAAGCGGCGTTTGATTCTGCCGCGTTGCGCAGAGTTTCAATTTCAACTTCGAGCGCCTTCTTGTCTGCCTCAATACTTTTGCCCTTGGCGATAGCCTTTTTCACCTTCTCCTTGCCAGTCTTTTTCGCATCTTCGGCGATAGACTTAAGGTTTTCCATTTCTGCTCGCGCGCTTTCGACTTCAGCCGAGGCGGTTTGCAAGGCTTCAATCTTCTCCGCGAGCTGCGTGCGCAACGTATCAGCCTCAGCCGACGCGCTACCCGCATTCACCTCCTTCGCTTCGATTTGCGCCTTCAGACTGTCTAATTCGGGTTCAAGTGTGCGCAATCGTTCTACTTCTTCCTCCAGCGCCCGCTCTCGCGCTTGAAGCGCCGCAATCTCGCTCTCCAATCGAACACGCTCTTCGCCAAACTCTTCACGCAACGCCTCGAGTTCGCGCGTCAATTCGCCAGCCACGTCGCCAGCGATACTATCCGCCTGGAGCGCTCCGATAGCATTATTAACACTAGCAAAATCCCTCGTCGCTTCCTTCAACGCCTCCGCTGTCGCCGTCTTGACGCGCTCCACTTCAGCCGCACGGTCGAGCGTCACCGAGTAATCCTCGTCGATAACCTGCGGCCTCATCCTCGCACTCTCCGGCGAGTGCTCCACCTTTGCCGGTGGCGGCGGTGTAGATGCGCTCTCTTCCACGTCATCATCGCCCACGACGGACTCCGCGCGCAACGCCGCGAGTTTCGCCTCGAGTTTCTCAGTATAAGATGCCGCGTTTTCACCGAGCACTGACGTCGCCTTTGGGCTCTTCATCGACGACGCGCGCGCTGCTTTGCGCGCGCGGAACTCCTCGAGCTTCTTGCGACCATTATCTAGGTCTCTGTCGCGCGCCGACATCGCGCGGGCGTCGTCGAAGGCGGCGGCGTGTGCGGCCGAAGCGCGTGACTCGAGCGAACCAACGACTTTTTTCTGCGCTATTAGTACAATTACAACGCGTCGACGGGTGGTTTTAGGAGTGGTTTTAGACTAGTAATCGTGCTCGATGTAACTTGAAATAAGTGCGGTGGAGCATCCATGGACGCGGCCAAAGGTATCGGCGACGATCGAACGCGTGGCTTCTCGATTAAAAGCGCACGTCGACAAGATGGATTCGGCGCGCCGGGAAAAACCATATGGTGAAGAAAAGGATAACACTGTGTTGGATTTGCGCACATCGTAAACGTGCAATCCGGCGTCGCCCAGGACAGCGACCCAGTTAGGCTGCTCAGCGATTGTCTCACAAGTGAGTGGCGTGCCTGCGAGGAAGTACGTGCGGCTGGTTTCTACGCCGGCGCGCGCGTCCCATAGCTTGATGAAATTATCCGCGCCGACGGTGACCAATCCACGCTCACTGATCGCGCAGCCGGTGACGGCGAGATCGTGCGCAGTGAAGTCAGTAAATGTACCGCGATCGACATTCCAATGCTTGACGACCCTGTCTGCACCTACGGAATAGAATGACGTATGGGATTCAACGCATACCCCGTGAACGCGCGCGCTATGTCCCGCAAGTGTCTTCGCAAGCGCGGGGCTGCGACGTCCAACGTTCCAAATGCATATTGCGCCGGTGACATCAGCTGTAACGAGCATAATTTCGCTTAGCGGCGCCATGCTCGTAATAGCTGATTTGTGCTCGGAGACTTCGTGGTCATTAGGCCAGGTCCAGGCGTTTGTCATGAAATCCCAACTTGTGAGCGCGCCGTCTGCTTTACCAAAGTAAACTGACGATTCCGATTGAACAGCACACATCGCCGTGATCGCACTGTGCTGGATCGGTGACTTATCGTTTTTGGCAGACTGCAAAGGCTGAATATCTTTAACGAGCTTCCAATCTTTTGCATTAAGCACGCGAACGGCGCCATCCTCGCCACCCGTGACAAAACATGAGCCGACGCCTTCAACATCGAGATGGCAACTTGCCAACACTTTCCCTTGATGTATGACGGATGTTGAAGGCTCTTCTGTTTCAGCATCAACCTTATCGTATGTTTTCCGGAAAAGATTCGTGCGTCGAGGGACGTTTCCATTCGAAGTTGATCCTTCGCGGCCCAACCAATTCCACAAACGAATACTCCCATCAATCGTGCCAGTTATCAACGCACTCGCATCACTCGAAATATCAACGTACGTCACTCGACTGCAATGGGACAAAGATAATATCAGTGCGCCGTTACTCACATTGAACACTTTGCACGTGCGATCGAGCGATGCTGAGATCAACAAGCGCCCGTCGCTACTGAATTTTAGCGCAGAAATTGCGCCTTCGTGTGACCTAATCATACCGATGTGTTTGCCTTTCTTTGGCTCCCACATCATAATACTTTGATCAATTCCACCACTCGCGAACATGTTGCCGTTTTGCGTGCACGCGGTGCACGTGATATCGCCGAGATGCCCTCTTAGTTCAAGCGTCACTTCGGGTGGGGCCGAAGTCAGCGATTTGCTTTTGAAGCCACGATTTGATCCGCTGTTAGACGAAGCACCTCCGAACGACGTAGCATCCATCGATGCGAAGCCAGAGGTGGCGTCATCTATGCCGTAATCTCTTTGATATTTCGTTCCTCCTCCCGACGATCGCGTTGCGGCATCTTTCATCGTAAAGAGCCACAATCGCATGATGCCGTCAAGCGACGCTGAAATCATAAAACTCAAGTCGCTCGCGAGCGCGATGGACGACACCGGCGCTGTGTGATCGGTGTTCAGCGTGTACTGCAAAGGATATCCTGGAGCACACGACCAGCATCGAATTTCTTTGCCAGCCGCGCTGAATAGTTCATTTGTCGTTGGGGCAAACGCGAGCGATGAAATGCCATCCGCATGTCCAGTCAACGTCGCGCATTCCCGCCCGAGTGAATCGTCCAATCGCCATACCCGGATCGTTTTATCCTTGGAACCAGACACGACGTACACCGACGTCCGCGCGTTTTTAATCTCATCGTGATTGAGCAAAGTCAACGCCGTCACGGCGCGTTCGTGGCCGATGAAGCGCGCAACAATCTCACCCATCGGAGCGCTCCAGATTTCGACGCCACCGCTGAAGTATCCGACGACAAAAGTCGCGTCGTCCAACCACATGATACATTTTACCTCAGCGCCTCTTTCAAACGCGCTTCGAAATGCAATGTTTCCGAGACCTTCACGAGGCCTATTTTCCCAACGCATGGCGAGGCGCTCGGCGCCGGTTGCGTCGCGAATCGCGCTCTCGCTCGCTTCAATCAGCCCGTTTGAGGAAAATCTTCTCGGTGCGCCTTCTCCAACATCGTTGTTGAGTATCTGACGAACCATTTGAGGACATTGGTGTAATGTTTCAATGTTGCGCCAAAGTACGTCTCTAATTGAAGCCAATTCTTCTGTCATTTTGTTTGACACGCTTTGCGTGGCGTAGTATTGATATGCTTCGACGTGAAAACCAAGACAATGCGAGTTGTAAATCGCGAGTTGTCGAAGCTTACCGTCGATGCCCGAAGGTGCGCCAGGAACGTCGACGACTTCTTCGTTGGAGGATAGCTGTGCTGAAATCCACAACGGACGTTCTGGTCCATAAGATGTCGGTAAAATACGATCAAGATCATCGATTAACGCTTGACCTTCGCCAATCATGAGCTTAACTTGCATGAAATCAACATCCGTGAGAAGCTCGACGAGTACGTCAAACATGCGCGCCTGCGTCAGAAAGTACGGTAGGTATTCAATCGATCGCATTGTCATGTGATGCTCATGTTTCAAGTTAATATTGACGTACTCGCCATTGATATCTCGTGCAAACACGTCGAAACCAGCGTCTTCTTTTATCTTGAGCGCCAGCACCCGTCCCAAAAGTTCGCGTCCCGTGACGCGCTTTCCAAAGTGTTGCGCCAACATTTGATAGATTAAGCGCTTACTCGATTCCTTTGAGGCGTAGCGCTCCATGATGACATCGTGCACGACTTGATCGTCAACCACGAGCGGATCAGTCGGCGTGACGGCGTAACCACCGAAAGAGCTACCCTTTATGATGAATCGAGCGGCCCATAGGAGGTTCATCACGCACGTGTCCATGATGACGGAGAACGGCATCGCGGGGAGCACGTATTCGTGAAGAATGCGCGCGACATCCTCGCAGGTAATTATACCGGCGCCACACGTGATCACAGGAAGTGCGCAAATCAAAACATCCATGGGCAGTAGCTTTTCAATGCCAGCCAGCAACTGGTGATAATGATCGCGAGTTGTTTGCGGAAGATTTGAAACCGCCGCAGTGAAATCGGCGTCGTACGGATCCGCCATCGCCAGCCTCGAGCACATCAAGTACATACCGCGGAAATCACCGGTGCACATTTTGTCCATCGTTTGCATGATCATGTTATTCGTCAAACGAACGCCAAGCGGTCGCAGAAAACGAGTGGCGTAAGCTCTGCGATCTTCAAATTTGAGAACGTCAAGCTTGATTGCGTTTTTGACCGCCTGCGGACACGACGAAGCGAGGGCGACGTGCTGCAATTTGTACATTCGGTGTCGATACGAGTTAATCAATGTGTACTCAACCGCTGGCATTTTTCGATTGTCGTGCAATATGTTCTTCTCAATCGTTGGTTTGCGATCGATACGAACGATGCCAAGGAAAAATTGCACACCGAAAGGGACCTCGTATTCGTTCGGAAGCCATGCGATGCCATGCGGGTTGCTCACAAGATGAAGCGCATCCAGAAATATAAGCACCCTGCCTCGACCTTCGGTTGCGCGGCGAAGCATCTTCATGAACGTTGCTCTTGTCGCATCTAGAGTCGCTGGGATGTGATCTTCGAAGCCGAGATGCTGCTTAAGCTGCGCCGCGAGGTTTCTAAAGATTTGCGTCGGCGTCGGATTCATTCTGCCTTCTACCGATCCATAATCGCTCAGTATCGTGACTGTGTCCACTTTGGCACCGTAGCTGTGAGGCGAAAACAGCGTGCGGGCGCGCCGTGCACAAAATTGTAAGAGCGTCGTTGTTCCACCACCGCTGAATCCCATTACGACGCTCACCGTGGGTTGACCAGTTTTCATCGCCTTTGTAAGCACTCGCTCTTCCATAGCGCGATGGGCGTAAAACGGCAGACGCTCGCTCAATGAAATCTCCGGTTCTACGTCCGCTGTCTTGACTATACTATCTTGAATTTCATCAGGCTTGAACTCTGCTTCAATTCTTGAAAGAATGTCACCAAAGATGGTATCTTCAAACTCTGCTAGACAAGTGGTGCGCGGTGGTAGCGCAATTTTTGTCACGTTTTCCGTCGCACCAACTGCCGCAGGCGGTAAGAGTTGCGCGTTGTAAAACGTCAAGTTTACTTCAGGATGAGCATAAAGCGTTGAGACGAGAGACCCGACGCGTTCTTGTAATAGTGGATCTTGACTTACCATAAACTCGAGCGACTCCGTATCTTTCCATTTTTGTAGCTTTTCGTATACGGATTGCTTTGGAGCGTACGCAAGAATATGTTGTGTTCGCAACAACTCTGCGTGTTCTCTTGCCTCGACTATTCTCTTTCTTTCGGCGTTGCTCATATCAATCAACGCGTGTGTTTGCTCGACTACAGACTTTCTCTCCAAATCATCATACACTCTGAGAACGTGCCCAAGTTGCATTTCTATGCGGCTATAGTCATTAGGTGCGTGCTTTAACCATGCGATATCGCTAATTGCATTTGCGTCCGCTTCTGCTCTCATGAAATCTGCGTAATCGCGCAGTTGAACGCTGGCGTACC
>Ga0181599_1001641_pt1 | contig 21375 bp, 17 predicted proteins | sample 041ome_3_FD_148658 | JGI IMG/M metagenome (GOLD analysis project Ga0181599, IMG submission 148658) | Coastal salt marsh microbial communities from the Groves Creek Marsh, Skidaway Island, Georgia - 041405US metaG (spades assembly) | ecosystem: Environmental > Aquatic > Marine > Intertidal zone >...
CATTGTGCGCCACCGCGTGCCTGGTCGGTCGGTATGCGCAAACAGTGCGGATGCGTTTTTCGACGCGTCCCGACGTCGCGACGGCCGCGCGGCGTCGGCACACCGCGATGCGAAGCGTCGCGCGCGCGTTGACGTGCGCGCGCGCGACGCGAGGCGCGACGACCGCGACGATCGCGACGACCGCGCGCGCGCCGGTCGCCGAGCGACGACGCGGGACGACGAGACGCGCGGGACGCGTCGACGCGGGACGACGACGCGGGACGCGCGCGATGGCGGTGAGCGGACGCGCGCACGCGCCGGCGAACGCGGACCCGATGGCGGGCGTCGACGTCGCGGCGAACGGGACGGCGTGGCGAGACGCGGCGGTGGACGCGGTGGTGTGGGCGGTGCGAGAGGAGGACGTCGGCGCGGAGACGGGGGCGCTGGAGTGCGACGCGCTGCGGGCGTTCGACGCGGCGTCGGGGGGGGCGGTGCGAGCGATGATCGAGGAGGGAGAGTTTAAGGGAAAGGTTGGGACGTCCGCGTTCTCGAGGGCGATCGCGGGGACGGCGAAACACGTCGGCGTGGTCGGCGTGGGGAAGAGGGGGGAGGCGACGACGAGCGCGATGTTGACGCTGGGATCCGCGGCGGCGGCGCAAGCGCAAAAGAGCAAGTGCAAGACGCTCGGGATTAAGGGTGCGGACGGATTCGAAAACGCGGTCGCGGCTGGGGCGTACTTGGGCGCGACGGAGGATCAGAGGTTTAAGTCCAAGCCGCAGGCGAAGACGCTCGAATCCGTGTCGTTGTTGGACGTCTCCGCGGATGTCTCCGAGGGTAAGGCGCGCGCGGTGGGCGTGCAGTTGACCAAAGATCTCGTCGCCGCACCGCCGAACGTGGTGACGCCGACCGCGATGGCGGAAGTCGCCAAGTCCATCGCCGCCGCGCATCCGGATTGCATGAGCGTGAAAATTTTGGAAAAGGCTGATTGCGAAAAGCTGGGCATGGGATCCTTCTTGGGCGTCTCCGAAGCCTCGGACGAACCGCCGAAGTTTATCCACCTCACGTACAAGGGTGCTGGGAGCGACTTGAAGAAAGTGGCTGTCGTCGGTAAGGGGCTGACGTTTGACTCCGGCGGCTACAACTTGAAGGCGGGCGCGGGGTCGATGATTGAGATGATGAAGTTTGACATGGGCGGTTCCGGAGCCACGCTCGGCGCCGCGAAAATCATCGCGCAGACGAAGCCAGCGGGCGTCGAATGTCACTTCATCATCGCGTCGTGCGAAAACATGATCGGTTCTCGCGGCTTGCGCCCTGGCGACATCTTAACCGCGTCCAACGGCAAGACCATCGAGGTGAACAACACCGACGCTGAAGGTCGTCTGACGCTCGCCGACGCCTTGGTGTACGCCGACAAGACGTGCGGTGCGACCGCCATCGTTGACTGCGCCACTCTCACCGGCGCCATCATCGTCGCGCTCGGCAACGACATCGCCGGTCTCTTTTCCCCGAAGGACGCCGCCGCCAAGCGCGTCGAAGACGCCGCCAAGGCGGCGGGAGAAGATCTCTGGCGTATGCCCATGCCCGATTCCATGTGGTCTATCATGAAATCTGAAATCGCCGACATGAAGAACACCGGCTCTCGCGGCGGCGGTTCCATCACCGCCGCGCTCTTCTTGAAGCAATTCGTCGACGAGAGCGTCGAGTGGAGCCACGTGGATTTGGCCGGACCGGTGTGGGACGACAAGAAGGGCGGTGCCACCGGTTACGGCGCAGCGCTTTTCGCCGCGTGGGTGTCGTCCTTTAAGAAGTAAGTGATTCCTTTAATTAAACTGTCCAACCATAAAAATTTAACGCGTCGCCGAATAGTCTTTTCTGCATCAGAGCGCGACGTTCGCCGTCATGCGTCGCGCGACGTCGACCGCGAGCGCGCGGCTGCTGGTTCTGACGTTCTTCGCGATCGCGTCGAGCGTCGCCGTCGCCGCCGCGGCGTCGTACGAGACGCGCTCGACGCGCGCGCCGCGACGCGCGTCCAGCTCGTCCCAGTCCGCCGCGCCGCGTTTCCGCGCCTACACGTGGGGAATCGGCGGCGAGCGCGTCGGGCGACCGTCCAACCCCTCGAGCTTGCCTCCCGCGCGCGTTGAATTGGACGAGAGCGCGGGAGACGTCGTCGCGATCGCGGCGAGCGGACACACCGCCGTGGTCGTCGAGCGCGGGTGGTTGTACACCGCGGGGCGAAACGCGTCGAGCGGTGGTGGCGGTCGGGGATCGCCCCCGATCGAGGATAGCGGACAGCTCGGTCGCGGTGGTAGTTCGGGGGCGATGGAGCGCGTGATCGGGGCGCTGAGCGATGAGGTGGTCACGAGCGTGGCGTGCGGACGATATCACACCGTGGTGTCGACGGAGAGCGGCGCGGTGTATTCGTTCGGGTTGAACGACGCGGGGCAGCTCGGGACGGCTGGAGTGATGGGTAAATTACCGATAAATGGGGTGACGTGTGATAGCGGTGGGAACTGCGATGGGCTCGAGCGAGCGAGCAAGGTTGAGGCGAAGGAGGGCTCGTCGTGCTTCGGCGGCTCGTCGTGTAGAATCGGGACGCCGCGTCGCGTGCGGTTTTCGAGCCACACGGTGGAGGTTAGGAGCGTTGCCGCAGGCAGGTACTCGAGCGCGGCGATAGCGAGCGATGGGACTGTGTACGTGTGGGGATTGAATTCTTGCGGCGATAGCGAAATAGGCCGCGACGAGTTACTCGCCGACGCGAGCGTCGCGGCGGTTCCGCGAGTAGTCAACGGCATCACCGACGTGACGCAGGTAGATATCGGGTACACGAATATGATTTTTCTGACGAGCTCGGGACGAGTGGTGACGTGCGACACCGGATTTACCGGGTATGCGCAAGTGCAAGCGAACGCGGATGTGAGCTTGCGGCAGCACATCACGTTTGCGGACGCGCCATCGACGCAGCGTGCCTTCGACGTCGCCGCTGGACGCTGTCACTACGTCGTTGCCACGGAAGGTGGCGGCCTGTACACGTGGGGCTGTGACGGTGCCTGGCTAGGCCGCGACGGCGATCCACTCAAACCAGCTCAAGTCGGCGGCGACTTGGCGTCTCGCGCCGCCGTCTCAGTCGCCGCGGGCGAATACTTCACCCTCGTCGCCACCGTCGACGGCGAAGTGTATGGTATGGGTGCCGCCGGTAACGGTCAACTGGGCGTCCAAGCGTCGAACTCCGGGCACAACTCCCCCATCCGCGTGAACGTCGGCGACGCCGTGGGCACCCTCGCCGTCGCCGCGGGATACCAACACTCGGTCGCCATCGTTCGGTCCTCCGACTAGCGGCGCTGTACATCACACTCCATTCATGATTTCTTTACGTTTCCTCGCGTTTTTACGCGTTTTCGCGCCCTTCGTCGCCCTTCGTCGTCGCCGTCGTTTCGGCGAACCACGACCGTTAATTAATTCCCGAGATACGCGCGCGCCATTCCGCGCCGCCCCGCGCGTGCGCGCCGCCTTCCCGCGCCCACGGGCGAAAACTGACGCACGCGGACGCGATGAAGTCTCCGCCGAAGCTCCCGACGCTGCAGCGCGCGTCGACGAGCGCCAAAGTCCCGACTCTGGTCGTCTCGAATTCAAACGCCAAGCCGTTCGCGTATTACCTCTCCGAGGCGCAGACGATGCTGAAAACCCACGGCAAAGTGCGCCTGTCGGGCGTCGGGAACGCGACGCAGCACGCGCTGGTCGTGAGCGAGGTGCTGAGCGCGCGAGGGATCGGAAGGGTGACCGCGGTGCGCACGGGGACGGTGGCCAAGGAGGAACTCGCGGACGAGCACGCGGCCAAGATCGAAGTCACGATCAACGGCGCGTGATCGCTCGCGCGGCACGCTGTACGCTAGCTAACTATTATGATGGTACAATACGATAAGATGTGGTGTATTCCGTCACGTCGACGCGCGCGGCGGAAACTCGCGAAGCGCGCGCCGCGGCGTCGGCGCCTTTGGATTCCCTCTGACGTAAAATTCCTGAAACAGCTCGATCGCCTCGCGCTCGAACAACCCACCGCGAGCGTCGTACGTCTTCCCCACGCCTCCCGCCCCCCCGCACGCGCCGCATCCGCGCGCGTGCGCGTCGAGCACGGTGCCCGCGCCGCCGAATTTGTCGTTCGCGCACCCGTACACCACCTCGCGCACGCCCAGCGCGCTCATCGCGCCCGCGCACATCACGCACGGCTCGCACGTCACGTACAGCGCGACGTCCTCGAATCGACACGCCGCGCGATCGCCGCCGTGCGCGTCGAGGAGCGCGTCGACGGCCTCGAACTCCGCGTGTCGCGTGCCGTTGCGCGTTCGATTCGTCGCGTTGCGCCCGACGGCGACGATCTCGCCGTCGCGCGCGAGCGCGCACCCGCACGGGACCTCCCACTCGTCCAGCGCGAGCCGCGCCTGCGCCAGGGCGACGCGCATGCGCGCGCGCTCGGCGTCGGTGAATTCGCGCGACGCGCGTCGCATCCGCGCGACGCGCGAAGTGGCGACGCGTTCGCGCGACGCGCGAAGTGGCGACACCGCGACGCGCGCGAGCCGACGCGCGCGCGAATTCACCGACGCGCGCAAAACGAGGACGATGATGTATCACTACGTCGACCCGCAGGGGCGCGAGCAGGGGCCGTTCGCGTACGCGCACCTCGCGAAGTGGTTCAAGGCGGGGTACCTGCGACCAAACTTGGGATGTCGACGACAGGACGAGACGACGTACGCGCGCACGGTGACGCAGGCGCTGCTGGAGGACGGCGCGATGCACGGAGTGCCGGAACACATGCTCGGGGAGGTGGTGCGACCGACGACGGCGGCGCGGACGGGTGGGGGGGGGGCGACGACGGTGAACGTGCCGCCGCCGCCGGCGACGACGGCGACGACGAGCGTCGGAAGGTCGGAGGAAGACGTCGCGGAGTGCATGGAACGTCTGATGATGGTGTTGGATCACGTGCTGGCGATCGTCCTCGAGGGAGGGCTGCGCGCGGAGTTCGGGGAGGTGTGGATGGATATGTTGCACACGCCGCCGCCGTGGACGCTGGAGACGACGCTGCGCGAGCTCAAGGCGAATTGGGGGTCGTTGTTCTCCACGCAGCCGCGACGAATGCGAGAAATTGAGGTTTTGCTCGATGCGGCGATTCGACAGCGCAAGAATCAGCCCATCGCGGCCGGTGGGTTGGCAAGGGACGTTTCGAGCGCGGCGGTGGCGTTGTTAAACGCGTGCCCGAAGACGTTTCCGCCGGAAGTCATCGAACATCTCAGGGTGGCGTGGGAGGAGTGCGAGAAGATACGCGCGCACCTTCACGCGTGAGTCGCGACGCGCGTTCGATTCGTCGAGGACTAGATTGTGAAATACTCATTCGTTTCTAGAGAGTACTACATCGTCGCGAGCTGCCGTCCTAGTCGCGCGCACCCTCGCTTGAGCGGAGACGCGATTCTATTTCTTCTAAAGCAAGCACCCCGCGTCGAGCGATGCATCGCCGTCGCTCTCGTCGCCGTCGCTGTGGTCGCTCCGCGCGCCGCCGAAGCTTGGACGTCGAGCGACGACGGTTTGTGAATACCGCAACGCTCGACGGTGATGCGCTGAAACGTCTCGCCCTCCTGCCTCGCGTCGCCGAGCTTTTGGAGAGCGTAAACGATATCGTACCCTTCGATGACCTGTCCGAACGCCACGTGACGATTATCGAGCTGCGGCTTCGCGTCGAGCGTGAGCATGAACTGCGAGCCGTTGCGACCCGGCTCGCCGCCGCCGTCGTTGTGCATCGTCAACACCCCTGGACCGCCGTGCTTGAGATTGAAATTTTCATCATCAAAGTACGCGCCGTAAATGCTCTGCCCCCCGGGCAACGCGTCCGGCAACAAGTTTGCGAAATCGAAGAAATCCGGGTCCTCGGCGTTGTAAATCACCTCGTCCAGCTTCGTAAAGTCCCCGCCCACGATCCAATTCGACGGATACACCTTGAACATCGTCCCCGCGTAGCACCCATACTCGCACAATTGCGCGAAGTTCTTCGCCGTGATCGGGGCGACGTCTTCCTTGACCTCGAACACCACCCTCCCGAGGTAGTAGCCGCCCGCGCGCAGCTCGAAGAAGCACTGCGGATTGGCGTCGTTGATCGCGTACGGCGGCGCGTACGGCACGGGCACGATCTTCAGCGGTTCCGCGCGGCTCACTCGGGTCTCCCACTTCACCGCGTAGACGCCGCCGGGGGCGAGCGGGAGGATGGATGGGATGTCTTTCTTCTTGGCGTCGTCGGGGACGTCGTCGGGCGTCGACATGGCGCGGGCGACGCGACGCGCGCGATCGGAGCGTCGCGAGGAAGGCGCTCGACGCGCGGGGTGGGCGCGCGTGGATGAACGCGGTGTGAGGACGACGCGCGGGGCGGTGTGACGAGGAGTCGCAAAGATTACGTGGATAGCGCCGCCGGCGGACGGCGCCGAACGCGAAGGGCGCGAGAGGATCGTTGTTATTTCGATGCAAAGAATTCGTTCAATCAATCGTGCTAGTCGATACTAATCATCATCGTCGTCTTTGAAGCGCTCGCCTCGCGCTCAGCGCAAGTCCACGCTCGACGCGTTCGGGATGCAGTGGGTGTGTAAAATTTCCTTCGTGGATTTTTTCGCCGCCTTGGTCTCGAGCACGATTTGTATCGATTGATCGAGCTCGATTTTCAAGTACTCGTGCTTGCAGCCTTCGACGATTTTCACGAGTTCGCGCAAGTTTCTCACGGATTTACCGTTCACGCCGCACACGACGACGTTGACGATGTCTTCATAGCCAATGTTGATGTCCGAGTTGAGCACTTGACTCACGACGACGACTTGATCGTCTGGCTTCTCCTTGTGCCCGTGCATCATCTTCGACAGTAAACGCAGCGGAGCGTCGTAATCGTAATCTTTACCGTATTCCGATCGCAAGTACGGCACACACACCACGGTGAAGACGATGCCCGCGCAAATGTAATACGACGGAGGCTTGCCCTCGATGTGCACCGGAACGAGGCGGTCGTGCGGCGTCAACGAAATGTCGAAATTCATCATCTTGCCATCGCGTAGGACGGTGACCGCAGCACTATCGCCGACGTACTTGCGAGAGACTAAATAAGAAAAGTTAATGCGCTCGCCCGTTCTAAAAACCACGGTGCCGTCGGAAGCGACGTCGACGCCGTCGAATTTCATCAACACATCGCCGCGTTTCAACACCTTGGCAGCCGGCGCGAGAGGCGATAGACGTCGAAGCAAGACGCCGTTGTGCGCGGGTTTCATCCCGAGACTCTTCCGAAGCGATGGGTTCTCCAAGCGCTGGAACTCGCACTGCAGCGCCGGGAAACCGTTGTACACGCCCGTCCTCTTGAAGTCGCTAATAAAATGGTCGACGACGGGCGTCGGTATGATGTAGCCGATTCCTTCGGTGTCCGAGTCCTTGAGCGATTGAAACGCCACACCCACGCACTGCCCTTCGCGCCCGAACGCCGGACCCCCGCTGTTGCCAGAATTGATAGCCGCGTCGATTTGCACCCCCAAAAGCTCCGTCGCGCCGTGCGAATACGACGTCACCTCTATCCGACTAACCACCCCACTCGTGACGCTAATCGCGATCCCACCCACCGGATACCCAACCACAGTGACGCTGTCTTGCAAGCGAGGCAACACGCCGAACTTCACCGGCGCCACGCCCTCGAAAAACTCCTTCTCCTCCACCGTCAACAGCGCCAAGTCGCACTCCACGCCGATGGTCAACACCTTGGCCACGTACTTTTTATCGCTCCCGCGCTTCTTCAGCTTCACCTGCGTGTGATGTTCCACGCTGTGCGCGTTCGTCAGCACCATATTCCCCTCTATGACGAACCCCGTGCTCGTGCTCGAGCTCTGTCGCTTTCGCTGCCACGGCAGGCTCCAGTTCGGCTCGGTGTGCGTCGCGAACACCTTCACCACCGCGTCCAGCGGGTACTGCGGCGCGTCCTCGTCGTCGCTCGCCCATCCATCGACGTCCCCAAAGTAATCCACCGCGCCCTCCGACGACCGTCCGCTCGCCGGCGCCTCCGTCGCGTCCGTCTCGTCGTCCTCGTCCGCGTCTCGCGCGCCGCCTCGCCGCCCTCGCGTCGTCTCCTCCTTCACCGGCGTCTCCCCTCGCGCGCGCTTCGACGCGCGCGCCGGCGCCTTCGTCGCGCGCGTCTTTCCCGCGCGTCTCGTCGCGCGCGTCATCGCGCGTCGCGTCGTTTTGTCGCGTCGCGCCGTCGATCGTCGCGCGGTGTCGAGACGCCGCGCACGACGCACACACGGACCACACCACACCCGCGCCGCCCGTCCCGCGCGCCGCGCCCGACCACAGCGCGTCGCACTCCGTCGCGATGGCGCTCGCGACGGCGCCGCCCGCGGGCAACGTCGCCGACGCGCTCGCGTACGTCCGCGAGGTCCGCGATCGGTTCGCGCGACAGACGGGAAAGTATCGCGAGTTCCTCGCCGCGATGCGCGACTTTAAGACTGGAACGTGCGTCGCGACGAAGACGCGACGCGACGCGACGCGACCGACGCGCGATGACGCGCATGGCGACGGATGACTGACGACGACGACGACCGCGGAAGCAGGCTCACGCCCGAGGGCGTGATCGAGCGCGTGCGACGGTGCCTGCGAGGACACGACGATTTGCTCGACGGCTTTCGAGCGTTTCTGCCCGAGGTGCGGGACGCGCGAGACGAGACGGACGCGAGACGAGACAAAAGACGGAGACGACGCGAAAACGACGACGATGGCGCGAGACGACGAAGGCGCGGTGACTGACGGTGACGCGCGACGCGCGGGTCGGGGCGCAGGGATACTCGATGGCGACGGCGACGGCGAGCGGGACGCGCGCGCGCGGACGACCGGCGACGTCGAGCGGGCGCGGAAGACCGAGAAAGGCGCCGAGCGCGCGGGAGGTGGCGATGAAGCGCGAATGCGAGGTGCGCGGGCGACGGCGACGCGCGCGCGACGCGCGCGCGGCGGCGAACGCGACGCCGATCGACGCGGGGAAAAGTCGGCTGGGGTCGGAGGGACTCTTTGACGAGTCACGACCCGTCGATCGTTTGAAACCACAGCCGTCCGACCGACCGACCTGATCCGACGGCGCGAACCGGCGGTTGGGGTCGCGCGGGCGACGCGCGCGGGACGGCGACGGTTTCGTTCGGTTCGCGAACGCGCGGAAGACGATCGAGCGCGTGACTGACTGTGTGCGCGAACGCGCGCGTGATAAGGCGACGCAGGAAACGGATGAGAATCGAAGCGCGACGTTACTGAGCGGACAAGATTTGCTCAAGCGCATTCGCGCGCAGTACGCGTCGGACGACCGTCCGTATCAGGCGTTTTTACAGACGTTGATTAAGTTTAGGAACAAGCAGTTCAGCGCGGAAGAGGTGGTGCAGAAGTGTGCGATATTGTTTTATGATCATCCGCAGTTATTGGAGGGTGAAAATGGGTTGGCCACCTTTGTGCCGAAGACGTGCAAGCCGCCGACGCGGTCGTCGTGGTTCGAGTGGAGTCCGGCGGTGCATCATCGCTTCAGCAGCGAGAGCTTTCGATTGTTCGTGCGCACGTTGTTATTGTGTGAGTATAAAAGTCGCTTAACGCCGCCGGAGCCGAAGATGCGGCGTTGGCGTCTGACGGATGGCGACAGTAGCGAGTCGGATAGCGACGACTACACGTCGTCGGACGAGAGCGAAAGCGAGAGTTCGACGGTGATAGAAAAAGAGTCTGGCACGCTTCGACCGGATCAAATTCCCGATCGATGGGTGGGTAAAATACACGACCGAACGTTGAGCGCGTTCGAGCGCCTGACTTTAGAGCTCAAACCGAAAGACGAAGAGTATTGCTGGGCCGACACCAAGGCGGCGCGCGAAGCCAAGGAGAGCAAGGACGCGATCGAACTTCGGGGCAAGCGCGGTCGCGGCGAAGAGCGAGATTTCACGACGACGCCTCGAGATTCACCATCACCGCCGCCGTCGTTTAATAAACGGCGCGCGAGCGCTCGCATCGTGGCCAAGGTGAACCGAGGCATCGTGTACAACCGCTATCGCAGCTTGGCGTCCCCCGACGGTCTCTCGCGCGGTCGCATGCGCATGACGCGATCGATGAGCACGGTGGACGACACCTTGCCCGCCAAACCAGATCGCAAGTTCTTGATCAATCGTGACGAAGGCAAGATGTCCCCGCTGTGCGCCGAGCGCATCGGATTACACTCCCTGCCCGCCGTCGCGCTCGAGAAAATCATCGCGTGCTACAGCGCGCAAGAGGGCGTCGCCGAGCTCAATCAAATTCGCGAGTCTCTGATCAAATCGCTCATAAAAAATAATAGGTAACGAAGCACGCGCGCGCGCCGCCGCACGGCGCGCGATCGATGTAAAGGCTATCATACATGTGGCATTAAACTCGTCCGAGCGCGTCAAGACCTACCTCCGCGATCCGCCCTCGCGCGCGCGATCCCCGCGCGCGCGTCTCCCCTTCCCCGCGTCTCGCCGCGCGCGCGCGCCTCGGCGCGAAAACGCGTCTCTACCGATCCTTCGCGCCGTCGCGCGCTCAGTGCCCGCCCGGATTCACAAACTTGCTCGCCTTTTTGTCCGCCTCCGTGATTCCCATCGTCGCGTAGACCACCGCCACGCCGACGGCGCCGATGCCGGTGAAGAACGGCCACGCCTTGGGGATCTCGCGCGTGAGCGCCGACAGAAAGCTCGTGTTCGCGTGCGGCATCGGTGCGGCGCGCGGATTCGTGAGGCGTGCGCGAGGTCGAGGACGCGCGACGGTGTCTGCGGTCTTCACATCGCGACGCGACGCGAACGCGCGACGCCGACGCCATGACGAGCGACGACGCGCGCGCGTACGATCACCTGGTGAAAATCCTCCTCGTCGGCGACTCCGGGGTCGGGAAGTCGTCGCTGCTCGCGCGATTCATCAGCGATTCGTTCGACGAGCAGGGCCCGACGGTGGGCGTGGACTTTAAACTGAAACACGTCGACGTCGACGGGACGAGGCTGAAGCTCACGGTGTGGGACACCGCGGGACAGGAACGGTTTCGAACGCTGACGAGCTCGTATTACAGAGGCGCGCACGGGGTCGTGTTCGTGTACGACGTGACGTCGAGGGAAAGCTTTGAGAACGCGCGCGAGACGTGGCGAAAGGAGGTGGAGATGTACGGAACGATCGCGAATTCGGTGAAGATTGTGATTGGAAATAAGATCGATAGGGAAGATGAACGAACGGTGGCGCGGAAGGAGGGCGTGGCGTTCGCGAAGGAGTATGGGTGCTTGTTTCTGGAGTGCAGCGCGAAGACCAAGGTGCGCGTGGCGGAGGCGTTCGACGAGTTGGTCAAGGGGATTTTGGACGCGCCGGGGTTGTTGGTGGACGAAGTCGACGATGGGGTGAAACTCGGCGCGTATGCCGATCGCGCGGGCGGTGGGTGCTGCTGAAGAACGCGAGCGGTACCGCGCCGTCGCGGGCGAGGAAGGAAATGAAACTCGCCGCGACGCATGTTGTAATCTAGAGATAGTATTGAAAGATCTTCAAAAAGCTACAGGCGCGCTCTCGGATCGGTCGAGACATGGTTCGTCGCCTCGACGTGTCGCGAGCGCATTTTTACGTGTACAAACATCGACTCGCATCTAGAGTGGCGCGGCGATGACTGCCTCATACTTCTTAACCGTCGTCATCAACGAGAGATCGAAGAACTTTTCGCCGATGCTCGCCGTCAAACCACCGATCAATCGAGGGTCAACCACGGCCTCGATCTTCAGCGTCGAGCCCGATGGGGCGTGGCCCTTGATGGATTCCGTAACCTTGGTGAGCTGCGCCGGGGTGAGCGCCTGCGCCGTCGTGATGACGCACTTCACCTCGTTACGGGAAGCCATGCATTGCTCTTCGAAGCGAAGCGAAATCTTGTGCAACTCCTTCAGCCGTCCGTACTCCGCCATCGTGGCGACGAAGTTGCTCGTGATCGGCGTAAACTTCGCGCCCGCGCAAAATTCCTTGACGCCCGCCAACTTCTTGCTCTTCGCCATCGACGGATCCATCAGAAACTGCTTAAACTTGAGATCTTTCTCGACCAAAGCCGTGAGCTACATCGATGAAATCACGCGCGCGTCGATCGTCGTCAGTCACTCGTCCTCGTCTCGCCGTCGTCGTTCCGTCCCCTCTCTCTCGCGCGCGTCGCTCGTCTCGCGCTTTCAAACTCACCTGCGCCACTTCACTCTCAACCGCGGCCAAAGACCCAGCCTTCGTCGCCGCGACGTACAACGCCGTGGCGTACCGTCCGCTCGTCCCGAATTGTTGCAAAGGCGCCTGCGTCGTTCCGCCCGCGTCCCAAAGTCAGTCCCCGCGCCCGATCCCCCCCCCCCGCGCCCACGCCTCGCCGTCCCGTCCCTCGCCCTCGTCCATCGCGTCCTCGAATTTCCCACGCACCTTCACGTCCCCCCCGCTCGCCCCCTTCGCGCTCGCCGTCGCGTACGTTCGCTGCGAAGCGTCGTCGTCCGTCAGTCCTCGCGCGTCCCGATCGAATCTTCGCGCGCGTCGTCGCGCGTCGCCGTCGCGCGTCGCCGCGCGATTCGCGTCGCGTCGCATCGCGCGAATTTCGTCTCGCGCGTTCGCGCACCTCGAGCGTCGATCGCGCGGTCGCGCATCGCGCGAGTCGTCGAAGCATCGCGTCGTCCGCGTGTGCGGGTCGCGCGCGCGAGGGTCGACGGCGCCGCGCGGAAATCGCACGCGCGCGCGGCGCCGAGCTCGTAACACTAAAGCCATCGCGCGTCCATCGCGCGCGGCACACGCGCGCGCGACGACGCGCGCGCGCGACGACGCGCATGGCGCGACGACGCGAGCGCACGCGTCGACGCGCGCGCTCGCGCGCGCGATGGACGCTCGGCGTCGTCGGAAGCGCGGTCTGCGCCTGCGCGACCGCGATCCGAGGCGCGCGCGCGGGCAACGCCATCGGCGCGGCGCTGCGCGCGACGGGAGGCGCGACGCGCGATGGGCGCGATGGTGGGCGGGAAAACGATGACGCGCGCGGGACGACGCGAGCGAGCGCGAGGGCGAGCGATGGGGCGAACGCGGTGGGCGTGGAGGAGCTGGACGAGAACGCGCGCGAGAGCGAAACCGCGGCGGCGATTCGTTCGGGCGCGCGGGTTCGATTGACGGACGCGCGAGCGCGAGAGATGCTGAGTGGGACGATGATGGCGATGTACGGTGGCTTAGGGGAGACCGGGGAGACGACGAATTCGATGGACGTGCTCGTCGGGAGCGGGAGCGGGGATTATCTGGCGTGGTGTCGACGCGGCGAGCGCGCGAGCGCGGCGCCGGCGGTGGCGAGTGTGGGCGCGGCGGTGCACGCGGACGCGAACAAAGTCATTTTTCACGGCGGGTACAAGGTTTGGGACGCTGGCAGCGAGTTTGAGGACTTTGCCTCGACGCGCGCGTTTGATATGAAGACGGGTGAGTTTGAATGCCTCACCGCCGGAACCGCCGAAAACGAAAAGGCTGCGCTGGGCCAGACCCACGGCGCGTGCCCGAAACTCCACGGCGCGCACACTGGTAAGCGCGACGAAGAAGTGGCCGTCATTACCACTAAGCCGATTCGTTTGCCGAAAGCAGTGGCGAAGAAAGAGACGGCTCACGTCGAGGCCGCGCTCGGTAAACACTTGACTCGCCCAGAGCTTCCCGCGATCGACGTCGAAGACGAGGAAGACGACGCGACAACGAGCTCTGTTGAAGAAACTACCGATGGCGAAGGTGCGTCTGAGCTGGGCAGTGAGTCCAAGCAGCACGCCATGATCATCTTTGGTGGTCGCGACGAGAACGACCAACGCTTGGACACCGTCTACGCGCTCGGTCTCGAAGACAAGAAATGGCGGAAGATTGAGTACGAACTTCCAGACGAGCGAGACGACATGGTGCCCCAAGGACCGTTTGAAATGCCACTCATCGTGAAGAACGAGCATAAAAACGGGAAACCGTTTCCGCTTGGGCGTTCGGGCGCCACCGCGGTGGTGACCAAGGACAATAAGATGATTATTTACGGCGGCTTTGTCGTCGAGGGCCGCCTCGGTTTCAACGTCGGTGAAACGCTCGTGCTTGATTTAGATAAGATGAAGTTCAGCTACCCGATGACGAGTGGCTCTATTCCAGTTCGTCGTAACAAACACTCTGCAGTTCTTGACAACGAGAATCGCATGTGGGTGTGGGGCGGTTCGGTTTGGGATCACACCGGAGGTAGCTCGACGTATGCGTCCACGGCGACGTACTACGCCGACGTGAGCAACCCCAAGTCCATCGTATGGCATCGTGTGGAAACGAAAGGCAAACCGCCGAGTCAGCGTCGATTCCATTCAGCCATCATCGTGGACGGCGGCATGTACATCATCGGCGGTGAAGACTATCGCACTCGGACGTACCTGAACGACGTCCACAGGCTCGACTTGAAGACGTTCACTTGGACGCAGCCCGCTGTTCTAGGTGGTCTCGAAGGTGGTCGAATCCGTTCGAGCATGTTCCCGTGGGTAACGGATGCGTTCAAGAAGCTGGCGCATCCTGAGGCGAGTTTAGGCAAGTCTCACCACGAGCACACGCACGACGACAAACACGAAGAAGATTTGAAGCGGAAGGTCTCGATCAAGGACGCGGATGAGGAAAAGCCAAAGGATGAAAAAAAGGACGAAACTAATGCTTTTTCGATCGACATTTCTACGTGCGGCAAAGGTGAACAGGCGCGCGTGCGCACCGGCGAGAACCAGCCTGAAATTGAGAACTTGATCTCGGTGCTCGTCGATGGTTCAACTTTGGCTTCCAAAAACGGAGCTCTCGGCGCGGAAGACCCGACCGACGCCGCATCGTTGGCAGCTAGTCTCGCTAGCAATGGCTGGCTTGCAAACACTGCTCGTGGAGCCTCGATTATGTCTGAATCCAGCATGGTGTGGCGCAAGGCGCCGAGTGTCGGCGAAAGCGAAGGCGTCCCGGGTTGGATCACTGATGCCGGCGGGCGCGATAGTTCGATCTTGACTGAAACTCTCGACGCAGATCCGGATGCGGCGAGCATCGAGGAGCGATTACTCGCCGCCGTCAAGTCAGTGTCTAGTGACACAAAACTTAAGTCGAGCGGCGGTAGCGCGCACGCGGTGAAGAAATCTGAAACCAAGGAACACGAGAAAGCATCGCCGAAGAAGCGCGTCGACTCAGAAGATGAAGATGAAGATGACGAAAAGAAGACAAAGAAGAGTTCGCATCACGAGTCTTCGCCTCATCACAAATCATCGCGCGACCACGACGACGAGGACGAAGATGCCGAGGAGCCTAAATCCTTGAAATCGTCGCATCATAAGTCGTCCAAAGAGGCCAACCACGAGGATGACGACGAGGAATCGGAACACAAGACACATCACGGTTCTCGCCACAAAGACGAAGACGAAGACGAAGACGAAGACGAAGACGAAGACGAATCACGACACTCGTCTCACTCTCACTCGGCGTCTCACAAGAAGGAAAAGGTTCACCTCTCTGGTGCGGCCAAGATGCTTCAGATGATTCAATCCCAAGGTGCCGATGAGGCGAGGCTGGGTCGGGTCGCGAACATTCGCGCCGGCGACTCGGCACGTCACTTTTACTTGTGGAGCGGCGTCGCTCTGGTGGCGATCGCTGCGGCGATTCTTATCAACCAAAAGAAGACCGAGAAGAAGCAAGAGAGTGACGTCGAGCGAATTCCCTTAGTTTTGAGTAGCTCGTCGATCTCTGACTCGCCAAACAAGAGCGCCACGTGGCAGCAAGAAGCGTTAGCTCGCAGAGGGGTCAGGTATGGCGACGATTTTGACGAGCCATAGACAGTTTGTGTAGTTCTAAGATAATCAAGTACAAATCAAACGCTTTCGTCGTATTTTGCGACTGTGGGTCCCCCGCTTACTAATGGTTCGCTATCTTCGTCGTTGCTCGTGAATTTCCCTTTCGCGATGGCGACCAAAACTACGCCGAAGGCGATCGCAGTGGCGCCAAAGACAGCGTTGAACGCGACATACTTTCCCTCGTCAACCGCGATCAGTTGAACCTCCTCCACGCGACGACCATGGATCTGGAGCCGCACGTACGACAAATCCTCACCGAGATCACCGTCGGAGTCATCACCGGTTTGTTCACTTTGCAAAATCCACCCCTCCGTCGGCATCTCCACGAGCACCTCGTTTTCGCCTTGTGCGATCGAGACGTTCGTCAGCGGCACTTGAGGATTGAACGCACACTCAGCATCGGGAGTGAACGTACACACCGAAAACCCAGTTGGCGCGCATCGAAGCGCGTAGACACCATCTCCGTGCTTTCCTTCCTTGTGATTCCAGAAATGACCGGGAGCGTCTTCACCGCATCCTTGCGTTACGCTACACGTGAAAACGCTGTTTTCGACGTCGTGAGCCGATTGACTAGCCGGATTGAGTTGCTTATTGGTCAGAGTCAATCCACCATGATCGTCAGCAATCATGTCAGAGACGTTTTGCGACGAATATTTGTCTGAAGTCCCGTACTGAGCTGCAGTGACGGTGTTTGCGTCGCCACACGAGTTAACGATGCCGAGCTCTGGACAGAACTGTGTACCGTGCGATCGCAAGTTGAGATCATCGCAGTTTCGCGAGCGAGAGTTTCGCACATTGAAACATTGCCCGATTTCGAGGTTCGGCGCGCAAGAACAAGAGCATGTGCCACTGAAACGTTCCGGGTCATCCTCGGTCCAAGTCGCATCGTGCGTGATGGAGGCTGTTTGTACTTTTGACGCGGCGACTTGATCGTCGGGAACAGAATTCACGAGTGTTTCCATTTGGTCGTTGTACGCATTTTGATCGGAATCCCCGAGACGCGGTAAGACGACTTTTCTCTCTTTAAGCGGCTCATTTTTGTGGTGCAAGCTCGCCCACACATTTTCGTAACTCGTGCCCGATCTAGAGAGCTTCCTGTAAGTCAATCGGTGATTTTGATCGCTCGATGGCTTCGGATCGATGGCGTGCGCGATGATCTGCCAGGCGCGTTGTACGGCAAACATATCATTACGTGGAAGAACTGTGCGTTCAGATTCTGCAAGATCTGCTTGTTGAATAGCTGCACTGACGGCCGGACAAGTCGGCGACGAGCCCCACGTTGTACCGAGGCTGACGACGACTGTTCGCTGTTCCGGAACAGTGATCATCATCGAACCCATCTCACCGGCGTTAAACAAGACATCGTAGCTCGGCTCGGCTCCCGGAAGCACCGGACCGTCGTGTACCGGGCAATCAGCGCCCAAACCGCTGACGGAATTCGTCGGCGCCGACTCATTGCCAGCTTGCGCTTGTTCTTGATCGTTCATCTTTGATGCGGCGTGCACGTTGTACGTCCATCCCGCGAGACCAAAGTACCTTGACGCGTCAGGATAGGACGGTCGCATCATCGCACGAAGAAATTTTTTGTCGACGAGTTGTCTGGAGCCGCCGTCTGGCATTTTCCATCTCCCTTCGTTGACGATGAGTTGTCCGAAGCGAGCCATATCGCGGCAGCTCGCGAGCTGTCCGCCGACGAATGACATCTCACCTTTCGAGCTACCCGTACCTTGCTCGAAGAAATCGCCCAGTCCAAGGGGATCAGCGATGCGCTTCTTCGCGAACGCCGTCGGGCGCTGTCCCGTGGCGCCTCTCAGGACGCCGTTCAAATATTTCAAAGGCGACTTTTGGACGTCGTTATACGCCGCGTCGTTACGGAACTCCTCTCCTGGTACGTGGCTTCCATCCGAGCTCACCTGCGCGAGCAACTCGCGCACCGTAAGCGACGCCCAGTACTCACTATTCCACTCCGGCGGCGTATCACCTCCGAATTGTTGCGCGCGGTCCAGCAACTCCTTCACCTTGTCGTCCAGCGTCAGGTCCTGTCTCAGAATCGCCGCGCCGATCGCGAGTGCCGTCGCCACTTTCCCGACGTATCCCACGTTGAACACGCTGTTCAGCGTCGCGCCGTTGTAATACTCTTCGTGCACCACGACGCCGTCCTTCACCACCACCACGCAGTCGCGCGCCGGCAAGTCAAGCTTCAACTGCGTCGACCCCTCGATCAGCGCGTGACCGCGCAGACCGTGATCTTCGGGAAAGCTAGAGTACCACGACCCATTCGCCGGTCCGAGGACGTCGCGCGAGCCGAGCGCGAGGAGCTCGTCGCTGTTTTCGTACGCGTACCACGCGCCGAGCGCCAACACCACGGCGATCGCGACGGCGACGACGCGGTGGCCGTGCGCGGACCAGAACGAGCGCCGACCGTGCGTGGCCCACGCTCGAGTGTCTTCGTTCATCGCGAGCGTTCGCTCGCGCGACGGCGCGCGCGCGCGCGAGGATGTGTAGAGCTGAAGCTGAGCTGAGGGTGTGGGGTGTTACAAAATAAACGCGCGCGGGCTAAGAAAGCTATTAGTTAAAGCCAGGGGGTGCTGGATAAGTCGCCCGTCGCCGAACGATCGTCGAGAGGGTCGACCGAGCTCGTTCCCGCGACTTCCTTACCAGACTTGGCGCTCGAGGCTTCCCAACCGCCGAGCGGCTTGGACGTGTCGAGGAGCTCGGATAACGACTCGCCGCTCGGGATGGAGCCGGCGATGGCGAATTTCACGCCGGTTTTGTCGAATATTCGCGATAAACCCAGAAAAATGTGGTGACGAAGGCGCATTGTGGTAAACCCAGCCGCGCGGAAGACGCCGTAATCGTTATAACAGACGATTTCCAACACCGCGCCTCCCGCGAAAGAGTTCATGCCGGTGAGCGTGCAACGCGGGGCCAAGCTCACGCCACGAACGACGTCCGCGCCCACGGTTGACCGGAGAAAGCTCTCCACTTGCGTTTGTAAGTGCGGGACTTTGGGCAAGTCGTCGAAAGAAATCGCAAACTGCTCTCGGAACTCGCGATACGGCGCTCGCGAGAGGTTCTCCACCTTGTACGCCACCATGGCGCTGTTCGGGATGTACGCCACCTTGCCGGCGCGGTTGATTAACTTCGTGTACAAATAACCGATGCTTTCGACGCGACCGGAAATTTCGCGACGTCCTCCGATCAGGACTCGAATAACTTCTTTGGGAACGAACCATCCCGCCGCGATGACGATGAGGCCGCCGAAGTAGTTCGCAATCGTATCCCGCAAGACGACGGAGGCGAAAATTGCGAGCACGACCCCGGATGCGCCGAGCACTTGAAGCACCGCTCGCAACGGTAACCCTAACGAATCAAGCGCGGCCAGGCCCGTGATCCCCCAAATCAGCGCCGCACTCTCTCTGTCGTACACGTGCGCCGGTATTAAATCAGTCGGTTCCCTCGAACCGTACATTTTGCGCCGCAAGTCTCCCGCCGCTTTCGCGAGAAACTTTTTCCGAAAGCTCGTCACCACGCTTCCGTAATATACAATCTTCAGCATTCGCACCACGCGTTCGGGCGGTAACAGCGCGTGCGCGTCCGGGCTCGCGATCGGCACGATCACCGCGTACACGAACGCCAACCCGACGTTGAACAGCGCGCCTCGCGCCAGCAGATAGACGAAGCCAAAAACACTCTCCGCGAACTCCTCGTCCTCGTCTCGCCGTCGCGCTCGCATCCACGCGTTGTGCACCACCACCAGCGCCGGCCGCAGCGCTCCGACGGCGAGCATGAGAGAGAAGGAGAAAATCGTCGCGTACGCCAGCACCTCCGCCACGTTGAGCCTCGCCGCGCTCTGCAGCACCTGCGGCAGGTACGTCGCCGACTGTCGCGCGACTTCGTCCGAGATCGTGCTCGCCGTCGCTCGCGCGCGCGTCGAGCGTCTCGCGTCGCCGCGCGCCGTCGCCGTCGCCGTCGCCGTCGCCGTCGCGTCGCGCGCCGCGCGTCGCGTCGACGCGTCGGCGCGGTGGTTGGCGTTCGCGCGCGTCGATTCGCGTCGCGCGGACGCGACGCGCGGCGCGAGCGACGCGCGGGGGGCGGGCGCGACGGCGCGCATCGATCCGGACGCGCGCGCGACGCCGCGAGCGGGACGCGCGCGATTCGGCGCGGCGGTGAGTGCGGTGGGAACGCAAACATCTCGCAAACATCTCAAACGCGAGCCTCGCGAGACGTTAGGGGTTCGTTACAGCGACTAATGCGGTCGGCGTGATGGTCGAAAAGCGCGCGCGCGAGCGTTGGGTGAGATGAGAGGGTCGAAGAATCACGGACCGCGACCGCGACGCGAGGCGAGAACCAAGACGGCGAAACCGAGGACGCCGCCGCCGACGGCGGTGGGATTCTTCTCCGTCGCGCGCTCCACGCGCTTGATCACGTTGTGCTTCGTGCGCTTGTACAATCGAACGGCCGCGCCTTGAAGTCTTCGAATGGGATGTTCCCGCACGCCAGCCTTCATGCGCTGCTTGAAGGGCGAGCGAAGCGGGCTGTCCGCGAGTTCGTCTTCGATTTCCTTCGCCTTCGCGCGCGCCGCGCTCAGCGCGTCGGAGAGTTTCACCTCCATCGCGCTCTTCGGTTTCGGCGTCGACGCCGGCGTCGACGCCGACGCCGACGCCGGCGTCGTCATCGATTTCGTCCTCGATCCCGCGGACTTGGGCGTTTTCAAAAACGAAAACGCCTTCTTCGGTCCCTCGCCCGTCGACTTTTTCGGCGTTCGTTCGAAACGCGCGTTCGCGTTCGCCTTCACCACGCTCGCCACCGCCGTCTCCACGCACGCCCGCACCCCCCGTTCCCGTTCCGCGTCCTCGATCACGCGATCCACGATTCCGCGCGTCACCGCTCGCACCGCACGCGCCCCCACCTCTTCCTCGTCCTCCGCGTCGTGAAACTCCTCCTCCGACCCCTCCGCGCTCGCGAACCCGTTCGCGTCCACCCACGCCGCCCGTTCGCCGCCCCTCACCGCGCTCGTCGACGTCTTCGCCCGTTTCACCGGCGACGCGCGCGTCGCGTCCGCCGTCGCCGTCGTCCCCGTCGACGACGCGTGCGCGCCCTCGCGCTCGCGCCGCGCCGCGATCGTCGCGATCTTGTCATCCTTCGCGCGCACCTTGGCCGCGCGTCGCGCGCGGTCCTCCTCCGCGATCGCGCGCGCGCGTCGTCGAACCGCCTCCGCGCGCTCCGACGCGGACGGTCGCGGCGCTTTGGTCGCCGTCGCGCCGCGCGGCGTCGTCGTCGTCGCGGAATTCGTTCGCGCGTTCGAATTCCGCGTCGTCGTCGTCGTCGGCGCGTCGCGCGCGGCGTTCGACGACGCGTCGTCGGACGCGGGCATCGCGGGCGGTCCGCGACGCGCGACGCGGCGCGACGACGCGCGCGCGCGTGTGCGGCGCGTCGCGCGCGCGTCGTCGTACATCAAATCGCGCATCGACATCGATCGATCGCGCGCGCGCGCGCGCAGAGCGCGGCGGCGCGTCACCGAAAC
>Ga0181599_1001644_pt1 | contig 21351 bp, 20 predicted proteins | sample 041ome_3_FD_148658 | JGI IMG/M metagenome (GOLD analysis project Ga0181599, IMG submission 148658) | Coastal salt marsh microbial communities from the Groves Creek Marsh, Skidaway Island, Georgia - 041405US metaG (spades assembly) | ecosystem: Environmental > Aquatic > Marine > Intertidal zone >...
AACTGGCGTTTTTCACTGGGCGGGATCAATCTCAAAGCTTCACCTCCTTTTGGGCGCAGGGGTTTGGCACGCCAAACTATGCGGCCCATGGCGGCTTTTGTTCGGTGAATATGGCCGCCGGGGGCATATATACCATGGGCGGCGCCTTTTGGGAGTTTGGACAACCCGATTGGGAGCGGACAAAACTATTCATGCTCTTTGGCGTTGCCGAAGATCACGACAGCAACCCGATCAAAATGGGCCTAGGCCGGTTGAAGGAACGCGGCGCGAAGGTGATTGGCGTCAACCCGATCCGCACGGGGTATAATGCGATTTCCGATGAATGGGTGGGTATCACACCGGGCACAGATGGGCTGTTTATCCTATCCATGGTGCATTTGCTGCTCAAAGCTGGCAAAGTGGATTTGAATTACCTTGCTCAGCTGACCAACGCACCTGCACTGGTGGACAGCACCGAGGGGCCGAATAAAGGCATGTTGCTGCGCGGCGCAGATGGCAAGCTGCTGGTTATTGACCGCAAAAGCGGGAAACCTGTGGCCTTTGACACCAAGGGCATCACGCCAGATTTGGCCGCCACCTATGAAGGGCATCGCACGGTGTTCCAACATCTGGCCGAGCGTTATCTGTCTGATGACTATGCGCCTGAAAACGTGGCGGAGCGCTGCGGGATTTCCGCAGATCGGATCCGGGCCATCGCTGCAGATTTGGCCCGCGTTGCCTTTGATGAGGCCTTCGAGCTTGACCAACCCTGGACCGATTTCCGCGGCAATAAGCATGATAAGATGATTGGCCGCCCGGTGTCCTTTCACGCCATGCGTGGCGTATCTGCCCATTCCAATGGCTTTCAAACCTGCCGCAGCCTGCATTTACTGCAAATCATCCTGGGCACGGTTGAGGTGCCCGGCGGGTTTCGCTTTAAGCCGCCTTATCCAAAACCCGTTTCTGCGCATCCCAAACCGCACTGCAAAGTCACCCCCGGCGCCGCGCTGGACGGGCCGCATTTGGGCTATGTTCAGGGGCCGGACGATCTGTGTCTCAAAGACGACGGCAGCGCGGCCCGCATTGACAAGGCCTACACTTGGGAAAACCCCATGTCGGCGCATGGCCTGATGCATATGGTGATATCCAATGCCCATGCCGGCGATCCCTATAAAATCGACGTCTTGTTCATGTATATGGCGAATATGAGCTGGAACAGCTCAATGAACAGCGGTGGTGTGATGGAGATGCTCACCGACAAGGATGAAAACGGCGAATATGTGATCCCGAAAATCATCTATTCGGACGCTTATTCTTCGGAAATGGTGGCCTATGCGGATCTGATATTGCCAGACACGACCTATCTGGAGCGCCATGACTGCATTTCCTTGCTGGATCGTCCGATCTGTGAGGCGGGCGGTGCGGCGGACAGCATTCGCTGGCCGGTGGTGGAGCCGGACCGCGATGTGCGCGGCTTTCAGTCTGTTCTGGTCGATTTGGGCGCCCGCATGGGGCTCAAGGGCTTTGTCAATGACGACGGATCGGCGAAATACAAAGACTATGCAGATTACATCGTCAATCACGAGCGTCGCCCTGGCGTGGGGCCGCTGATTGGGTTCCGCGGCGAGACGGGCCAAGAGGAAGGCCGCGGCGCGCCGAACCCCGATCAAATGCAGGCCTATATCGACAATGGCGGTTTTTATGAGATCCATGTGCCCGAAGGGGCAGATTACTACAAACCATGGAACGCGGCCTACCAAGATTGGGCCGTGAAAATCGGCATTTATGACGCGCCGCAACCCTATCTTTTTGACATATATTCCGAACCCATGCGCCGCTTCCAACTGGCGGCAGAAGGCCATGGAGAGCGTCAACCGCCAGAGCATCTGCGCGCGCAAATCAAGCAGACGCTGGATCCGCTGCCGATGTGGTATGCGCCCTTTGAGGATGGCGCGGTCGATGTGGAGGAATTCCCCGTCCATGCGCTGACCCAGCGCCCGATGGCCATGTATCATTCATGGGGGACGCAAAACGCTTGGCTGCGGCAAATCCATGGGCAAAATCCGCTGTTTGTGCCGACCAAGATTTGGCAGGCCAATGGCTTTGCCGAGGGCGACTGGGCGCGGGTCACCTCCGCCCATGGCTCGATTGTGGTGCCGGTTGCACATATGGCTGCGCTGAACGAAAACACTGTTTGGACCTGGAACGCGATTGGCAAGCGCAAGGGGGCTTGGGCCTTGGATGAAAAGGCGCCTGAGGCGACCAAAGGCTTCCTGCTCAACCATTTGATCCATGAGCTGCAACCGCCCAAGGGCGACGGGCTGCGGTGGTCGAACTCCGATCCGGTGACTGGCCAAGCGGCCTGGTTCGATCTGCGGGTGAAAATCGAGAGGGCCGAGGCGCAGTCCGAAAGCAGCCCACGCTTTGAGCCGATCACCTCGCCGGTTGAAAAAGGCCCCAAAGCGATGCAGTGGAAAGTTGGGGAATGAACCGCAAGCATTCCATAACGGGCCATGGCGGCGTGCAGCTGTGCGTGCATGATCTCGGACCTGAAACGGCGCCGGCGATTATTTTGGTGCATGGCTGGTCGCAATGCCACCTGTCGTTTGCGCGGCAAGCGGCGCTGGCCGAAGGGTTTCGGCTGATCCTGCCCGACCTGCGCGGCCATGGGCAATCGGATAAACCTCTGGGTCCAGCCTGTTACGACAACAGCCGGCCATGGGCGGAGGATATGCAGGCGATCATCACCAGCCTTGCCCTTGATGCGCCCCTATTGGTTGGGTGGTCGATGGGTGGCTGGGTTGTGATGGATTATCTGGAGCATTTTGGCGATGCGGCTTTGGCGGGTGTCGGTCTGATCGGCTCGTCCATCACCACCGGGGCGCATCTGCCGCCCGCGGCCGCCAAGGTGCGCAATGATCCCCCGGCAAAGGCTGTGGGCATGTATTCCGAGGATCTGGCGGAAAATCTGGCCGCCGTTCAGGCCTTCGTTTCGGTCTGTTTCCATCAACAGCCCGATGCGGGTACTCTGGCTCAGGCGGTGGGGTATAATATGCTCGTGCCGCCGCAGGTGCGGGCCGCGGCGCGGTTGCGCCAAGAAGATCGCCGGGCTGTCGCCGAGGCGACGGTTAAACCCGCTTGGGTGGCCTGGGGCGCACATGAGCGCTTGGCCCCGGCGGAAATGGGGCAACAAGCCCTGGCGCATTTCCCGAATGCGGAAGGGCAAATCTATCACAATTCCGGCCATTCGCCCTTTTGGGAGGAAGCCACGGCGTTCAACACCGACCTCGCCGCATTCGCAACCCGCTGCTTCGCGCCCATCCCGCGCGGTTCATCCGCAGCCCATATTTCAGGAGGTCCCCTATGACAACCTTACCCGAAACCTCCGCAAAAAAGCTGGGCTTGGTCATTGACCTTGACACATGCGTTGGTTGCCATGCCTGTGTGGTCAGCTGCAAAGGCTGGAACACCGAGAATTATGGCGCGGCCCTGTCGGATCAAGATCCCTATGGGGCAGATCCTTCGGGCACCTTCTTGAACCGTGTGCATTCCTATGAGGTGCAGCCTGAGACCGGCCCGGCGCAGTTGATCCATTTTCCAAAATCCTGCCTGCATTGCGAAGATGCGCCCTGCGTGACCGTTTGCCCCACCGGCGCGAGCTATAAGCGCAGTGAGGATGGGATTGTGCTGGTCAATGAGGATGCCTGCATTGGCTGTGGTCTTTGTGCTTGGGCCTGTCCTTACGGGGCGCGGGAGATGGATCAAGCGGCGGGTGTGATGAAGAAATGCACGCTCTGTGTCGACCGGATTTATAATGAAAACCTACCGGAGGAGGACCGCGTTCCGTCCTGTGTGCGCACCTGCCCCTCCGGCGCGCGGCATTTTGGCGATTTGGGCGATGAAAGCTCTGAGGTGTCGCAATTGGTGGCGGCGCGTGGGGGCATGGATCTGATGCCTGAGCTGGGCACCAAGCCGGTGAACAAATACCTGCCGCCACGTCCGAAAGATGTGCCGGCTGATCTCGATATCCTTGCCCCCTATTTGGAGCCAGTTTCTGGCACGCAAAAAGGCTTCCTTGGGTGGCTCGACAAAGCTTTGGAGAAACTCTGATGCATCCTGCTGGTTCTGTAATACTCTTCACTGTCGCTTCCGGATTGGGCTTTGGCCTGCTCACCTGGCTGGGGCTTGGTCTGCCAGATGTGCGCGGCTGGGCGGCGTTTTTCTACTATGCTTTGGCCTTTGCGCTGGCGGTGGGTGGGCTTTTGGCCTCGACCTTCCATTTGGGCAATCCGCAGCGGTTTCTGAGGGCCTTCTCGCAATGGCGCAGCAGCTGGCTGAGCCGTGAGGGCTGTTTGGCCGTTGCCTGTTTGCTGGTCATGGGGCTTTTTGCCCTGGGGGCCGTGTTTTACGATGCCACTTGGCAGCCTTTGGGCTATATTGGCGCGGCTTTATCAGTTTTGACGGTGTTTGCCACGTCGATGATCTATGCGCAGCTGAAGACCGTGCCGCGTTGGAACCATTGGAGCACCCCGGTCCTGTTTTTAGCTTTGTCGCTTGGTGGCGGTGGGTTGCTTGCGGGGCAAGTGGGTCCCGCCATCGGGCTTTTGGCTTTGGCTGGGGTTATGCAGCTTTTTGCTTGGCTGTCCGGTGATGGGCGTTTTCAGGAACGGGGCACGGATATCGGCACCGCAACGGGCTTGGGGGTGCGCGGCGTCGTGCGCGCCTTTGAGCCGCCCCATACGGGCAACAACTATCTGTTGAAAGAGATGGTGCATCAGGTGGGGCGCAAACATGCGGTGAAATTGCGGCTGATCGCTTTTGCGCTGATGATTGCGGCGCCTTTAGTTTTGGTGATGATCTCGAGTAGCGCGCTGATGATTTGTTTGGCTGTGATCTGCCATGCGCTGGGCACCTTTGCACAGCGCTGGCTCTTTTTCGCCGAGGCGGAGCATGTGGTGGGGCTTTACTACGGCAAGCGCTGAGCTCTGGTTACAGTCCTATGCGCAAATTAAAGGCGGGAGGTGAAACGTTCACCCCCCGCCTAAATTTTTGAAACGCGGCGCGCTTTTTATAGCGCCGCTGTGCGATTAGAACGGATTGTTTTCTGACTTGCCGCGGCTGTCGAAAAACTCCTTGGTAATCTTAAAGACGATTGGGCTGAGCAAGGCCAAGGCCACCAAGTTCGGAAGGGCCATAAGCGCGTTGAGCGTATCGGCCAAAAGCCAAACGAAGCCGAGCTTCAAGGTTGCCCCGACAAGCGCAGCCAGAGACCAGACCGCACGGAACGGCATGATGATTTTCACGCCGAACAGATATTGCAAAGACCGCTCGCAGTAGTAGCTCCACCCCAGAATTGTTGTGAATGCGAAAATCGTTAGGGCGACGGCGATGATATATCCTCCAACACCCGGCAGAGCCAGATCGAAGGCATGGGATGTCAAAGCAGCACCGGTTTCCCCACTGGTCCAAGCCCCCGAGGCGATGATGGCCAAGGCGGTGAAGGAACAGACGATGATCGTATCAATAAAAGTGCCCAGCATAGCGACAAGACCTTGGCTCACAGGGCCTTTGGTCGATGCGGCCGCATGTGCAATGGGCGCCGATCCAAGACCTGCTTCGTTTGAAAATACGCCGCGGGCCACACCAAATCGAATAGCCGCCCAGACAGCCGCGCCGGCAAAGCCGCCAGTGGCTGCGGAGGGGGTGAAAGCATGGGTGAAGATCAAGCCAAAGGCCGCTGGAATTTCCGTAACATTGATCAACAAGACCAAGGTTGCAGCAGCGATATAAGCCACGGCCATGAAGGGCACCAATTTTCCGGCCACGGTTGAGATGCGGTCAATACCGCCCAAAAGGACAGCCCCGACCAAAAGCACCAGCACCACGCCTGTGATCCATTCTGGGATGGAGAAATTGGCGTTTAACGCATTGGCGATGGAATTGGCCTGCACCATATTTCCGATGCCGAAGCCGGCAATCCCGGCAAATAGGGCAAACATATCGCCAGCCATTTCCAATTCGCATCGAGCCCGTTCTGAATGTAATACATGGGCCCACCGACCTGCTTGCCACGTTCATCGGTCTCGCGGAAGCGTACAGCCAGAACGGCCTCTGCATATTTGGTGGCCATGCCCACGAGGGCGGTCATCCACATCCAGAACACCGCACCCGGCCCACCGAGGAAAATCGCGGTTGCGACGCCAGCAATATTTCCAGTGCCAATCGTGGCGGCCAGAGATGTCATAAGGGCGTTGAAGGGGCTGATGCCCTTATCGTCCCCTGGAATACGGCCCTTCCAAAGCAGATCAAAGCCGAATGGAATTTTGATGATGGTCAAAAGTCTGAGGCCAAATGTGAGGTAAAGCCCGACTCCTAAAATGAGGATCAGCATTGGTACGCCCCAGACGATGCTGTTGAGGTCACCAACGAGTTTTGTGAGTGCTTCCATAGTCTCCTCCCTAGAGTAAAAAATATTTTTGAGACAATTCAATTAAAATGCCTTGGAAATTTCCGAAGCGTGATTGCACTGTATATAGGCGTCTTAATAAATCAATTAATAACATATGGTTGAAAATTGGTTAACGGCACCAGAGGATCGGTTTGATCCCAGAGCGGGCTGTGTCCTAGATTGGCAGCTCTGGGGACCTATCGTCCGCCACTGCGGCGCGGTAATGTTTGCGGCAAAGCGAAAGGTAGGTTTCATTGCCGCCTATCTGCACTTGATCGCCGGCCGTGACGGCTTTGCCAGTGCTGTCAAATCGCACGACCATTGTCGCCTTCTTGCCGCAATGGCAGATGGTCCGTACCTCGCGCATTTCATCAGCCAGCGCCAAAAGCGCGGCGGACCCCGGAAACAGCTCCCCCAAAAAATCCACTCTCAGGCCATAGCACATGACGGGCAGGCCAAGGTCATCGACCACGCGGGCCAGGGCCCAAACTTGTTCCTTGGTCAAAAACTGCGCTTCATCAATAAAGGCGCAGGCGACGGGACCCTGTGCCAGTCGATTTTGTATCTTCTCAAAGAGGTCATCCTGGGTGGTAAACGTGTCCGCCTCTTCGCCAATGCCGATGCGGGAGGCGATTTTACCCTGACCGGCCCTTGTGTCCATTTGCGCGGTGAGCAGATAGGTCTGCATACCGCGCTCCTTGTAGTTATGCGACGCCTGCAGCAGCAAAGTCGATTTGCCGGCGTTCATCGTGGAGTAGTTGAAATAGAGCTTAGCCATACGGTTATGTGCCCCGAGCGCGGAGCCGATGCAAGAGGGTGAAGCCCTATCCATTGGGAGGTGATCGCAGCTTTCCTTGCCCCTGCGATGGTGTTAATTGCGAGCGATAGATTGACCGGAGGAGGGGAAAATGTCCCAAACTGACGTCCCACTTTATGATCCCAATATGCTGCGCCCGATTGATTTTTCGGCTCTGGCCGGACCGGAAGATGATGGGCATGCGCCGCGCATTTTGCTGCTTTATGGGTCGTTGAGGCCGCAAAGCTATTCGCGTGCGGTGGCCGAAGAGGGCGCGCGGGTTCTGCGGGCATTGGGCTGTGAGACAAAGTTCTTCGACCCCACTGGCTTGCCCCTGCCCGATGGGGCGCCCGATAGCCATCCCAAGGTGCAAGAACTGCGCGAATTGGCACTGTGGAGCGAGGGTATGGTTTGGTCCAGTCCTGAGCGGCACGGGGCGATGACTGGAATTTTAAAAGCTCAAATCGATTGGATTCCACTGTCTGCCATTGGTGGCCTGCGCCCGACACAGGGGAAGACTCTTGCTTTGATGCAGGTTTCCGGTGGCTCACAATCGTTTAATTCGGTCAATCAGATGCGGATCTTGGGACGTTGGATGCGGATGATCACAATACCGAACCAAAGCTCTTTGCCCAAGGCTTGGCTTGAATTTGAAAATGGGCGGATGAAGCCATCGTCTTTTTATAATCGGGTTGTGGATGTGATGGAGGAGTTGGCGCGTTTCACCGTTATGACGCGTGGGCGCAAGGAGATGCTGGTGGATCGCTATTCAGAACGCGTCGAGACGGCGGAAGAGCTGCACAAACGCGTCTCATTGAAAGACATATGATCTAGGCAGCCCCATCCCCAAGCGGGCACTCCGCGGGGATGGGCTCTGGGCACATCTACCCTTGCAAGGCTTTCACACCCACATCGCCCTCCGCATGGGCTTTGATGGCGAAAGCGGCGGCATGGCTGCCGGCCAAGGTGGTGAAATAGGGAATTTTGTCCATCAAGGCCGCAGCCCGCATGCTGCGACTATCATCTACGGCCTGTGCGCCTTCGGTCGTGTTCAAGATGAGGGCGATGTCGCCATCTTTGATTTGATCCACAATATTTGGGCGGCCTTCATAGACCTTATTGACCACGGTGCTGGTGATCCCAGCCTCAGCAAGGAAAGCCGCGGTTCCAGCGGTGGCGGTCAGGCTGAGGCCCATATCCGCCAAACAGGCGGCCGCTTCGATCAACATCGGCCCTTTGTCGTCATCCTTGATGGATAGGAAGACTTTGCCAGCGGTGGGCAATAATGTGCCTGCGCCCAATTGTGCCTTGTAAAAGGCGCGGTGGAATTTGCTGTCAAATCCCATGACCTCGCCCGTGGAGCGCATTTCTGGCCCAAGCAGCGTATCAACACCGGGGAAGCGTGCGAAGGGCAGAACCGCCTCTTTCACCGCAAAGCCTTTGATGCTGGCGGGATCCACCAGGTCGAAATTGCTCAAGGGTTCACCGGCCATAATTCTGGCAGCAATAGCTGCAATCGGGCTGCGCACGGCTTTGGCCACGAAGGGTACGGTGCGGCTGGCGCGCGGATTGACCTCGATCAAGTAAATCTCGCCATCTTTGACCGCGAATTGCACATTCATCAATCCGACAACATTCAAGGCCAGCGCCAAGGCTTCGGTTTGCTGTTTCAATTGGTCAATTATGTCTTGCGATAAAGAGTAGGGCGGCAAAGAGCAGGCGCTGTCACCCGAATGCACGCCGGCCTCTTCGATATGCTGCATGATGCCGGCAACATGTACATGCGTGCCGTCGCAAAGCGCGTCCACATCAATCTCAACCGCACCCGAGAGGTAGCTGTCGAGCAGCACCGGACTATCGCCCGAGACCACAACGGCTTCAGAAATATAGCGTTCAAGATTGGCTTGATCGCGGACAATTTCCATCGCGCGACCGCCCAAGACATAGGACGGGCGAATGACCAGCGGGAAACCGATTTGGGCCGCCATTGCCAGAGCTTCAGCGTCAGAATGGGCAATGCCATTCTTGGGCTGTTTGAGCTTGAGGGTATTGACCAGCTCTTGGAAGCGTTCGCGGTCTTCGGCCAGGTCGATGGCATCGGGTGTGGTGCCCAAGATTGGGATGCCTGCTTCCTCGAGGGCATTGGCCAGCTTCAGCGGTGTTTGCCCGCCGAACTGCACAATCACACCATGCAGCGTGCCGTTCTCTTGCTCGACACGCAAGATTTCCATCACATGCTCATAGGTCAGAGGCTCAAAATACAGGCGGTCTGACGTATCGTAATCTGTGCTCACGGTTTCAGGATTGCAGTTGACCATAATGGTCTCATAGCCCTGATCTGTGAGAGAATAGCAGGCGTGGCAGCAGCAATAGTCAAATTCAATGCCTTGACCAATGCGGTTAGGTCCGCCGCCCAGTATAACCACTTTCTTGCGGTCAGACGGCCGTGCTTCGCATTCGGTTGAGCCCATCGCCGGGGCTTCATAGGTGGAATACATATAGGGGGTTTGTGCTTCAAATTCGGCTGCGCAGGTGTCGATGCGCTTGAAGGAGGCAACAACACCAAGCGCTTGCCGCGCTTCGCGGATGTCTGTCTCTGTGCGGCCTGTTAAAATCGCCAGACGGCCATCGGTGAAGCCCATCATTTTAACGCGGCGGATCCCCTGTTCATCACGGGGCAGACCCTCGGCCTTGATGACGGTTTCCATCTCAATGATTTCGCGAATGCGCGCCAAGAACCACGGATCAAAGCGGGTGATACTGTGCAGCTCGTCGTCGGAAAATCCGAAGCGCATCGCATGACCAATGACCCGCATCCGATCTGGAGACTGGATCGCAAGTTCGCGGGTCAGGGCCTTGTCGATGGCCATTTGAGCGTCAGGGTTTTGGCCCACTAAGATTCCGTCACGCAGGACCAGATCATCTTCGCCGGGCATGCCGTCGATCTCGACCTCATCAAAACCGGTCAGGCCGGTTTCCATAGAAGCCAGCGCTTTTTGCACCGATTCGTGGAAACTGCGCCCTATGGCCATGGCCTCGCCAACAGATTTCATCGCTGTGGAGAGCACCGCTTGAGATCCTGGAAATTTTTCGAATGCGAAGCGTGGAATTTTTGTGACCACATAGTCGATGGAGGGCTCAAAGCTGGCTGGGGTGACTTTGGTGATGTCATTGTCCAACTCATCCAGCGTATAGCCAACCGCCAATTTCGCTGCGACTTTCGCAATTGGAAATCCAGTTGCCTTGGAGGCGAGCGCCGATGAGCGTGACACGCGCGGGTTCATCTCGATGACCACCATCCGGCCATCTTCTGGGTTCACAGCCCACTGCACATTCGAGCCACCGGTTTCAACGCCAATCTCGCGCAATACGGCAATGCTGGCGTTGCGCATGATTTGATATTCTTTATCGGTTAACGTGAGGGCAGGGGCGACTGTGATGCTATCGCCGGTATGCACCCCCATCGGGTCCACATTCTCAATAGAGCAGACGATGATTGCATTGTCGGCGGTGTCGCGCACCACTTCCATTTCATATTCTTTCCAACCCAAGAGGCTTTCATCAATCAAGATTTGGCTGACTGGGGAAGCGTCCAGGCCGGTTTTGCAAAAATGCTCGTAGTCCTCTCGGTTATACGCCACGCCGCCGCCTGTCCCGCCCAATGTAAAGGCCGGGCGAATAATCGCGGGTAGGCCGATGTCATCAAGCGCGGCCATACATTCTTCCATCGTCTCAGCGATGGTGGCGCGTGGATTTTCAAGGCCAAGCCGATCCATGGCTTCGCGAAAGAGTTTGCGGTCTTCGGCCATTTCAATCGCCGGGCGCTTGGCGCCAATCATCTCTACGCCAAACTTGTCCAAGACGCCCATTTCCTCAAGCGCAAGCGAGGTGTTCAGGCCGGTCTGTCCACCCATCGTCGGCAGCAGCGCGTCAGGGCGCTCAATCTCAATGATCTTTGCGACGGTCTCAGGTGTGATGGGTTCGATGTAGGTGGCATCGGCCATGTCCGGATCGGTCATGATGGTGGCAGGATTTGAATTGACCAAAATCACGCGGTAGCCTTCTTCGCGCAGTGCCTTGCAGGCCTGGGCGCCGGAGTAATCGAACTCACAGGCTTGACCGATGACGATGGGGCCCGCTCCAATAATCATAATGGATTTAATGTCAGTTCTCTTCGGCATGAATCTATCCTTCAGTGTCGGGCGCAAACTGTCCTGCCTTATAGGGAAGGCGGTCATGGGTGCAAGGGGCTTTGTGATATTCAAGGCCAGTTTGCGACGCCGAGAGTCCGAGATGGCCACAAGCCGGTCGTGCCGCGCCCTAGGGCAGGGGCAATTCGGTTGTATCTTTCAGCTCTTCCATGACGAAGCTGGCACTGACATCTGCCAATTCGATACGCGAAATAAGACGCTGATAAAGATCATCATAGGCTTGCACGTCGCGGACGCGGGCTTTGATCAAATAGTCTTGATGACCCGAAGTGCGATAGGCCGCTTGTACCTGCGGCAGGCTGCGAATGACCTTCGTGAATTGGTCCGCCCAATCTTTGCTGTGGCTACGCACAGAGATTGACACAAAGACAGTCAGACCAAGCCCAATTTTTTGCGCATCCAGAAGCGCCACACGCGCCTTCAAAAGACCACTGTCTTGCAGGCGCTTGACCCGCCGCCAAACCGCATTGCGTGACAGGTGGACCGCTTCGGACAATTCCTCCAAGGATTGCGCAGAATTACGTTGCATTTGTTGCAATATAGCGCGGTCATAATCATCATATGTTACGAATTTATCTGACATTGCGAAATTTTATCACAGTAAATGGACATAACAAAGAAAATTTGGGAAACAAGTTGAGCGCGGATGGTTTACACTGTCATCAGGATTTTTTGGAGCTTTGACATGACCCCTTCACCGAATTATTTTAACGCGCATTTGAGAGAGGTTGACGAGAGCTACGGGCGGCATTTTCTGCACGCGGGCTATTACTTTGTGATGCTCTTGGCGGCTGCGATCTGTGCTCTGATCCATGCGATCCTACCCTTTTTATTTGAAAAGACCTCCAGCCAAATTATCCTCAAGCTCTACACCAAAATGACGGCCAGAAAGCTGTTTGACGCGCAATCTTCCTCTCAGGGCTGAATTTTTACCCTGGGCAGGGCAGAAATCCGCGGATTGGCTTGACTTTACGCGCCTGTCGGGATGTATCAGCGCGACCGCTTGAAGGAGCCTGACCCATGCATGCCTATCGCAGCCACACCTGTGCCGACTTGACCATCAAAAATGTTGGCGAGACCATTCGCCTTTCGGGATGGGTGCATCGCGTGCGCGACCATGGCGGTTTGCTCTTCATCGATCTGCGCGATCATTATGGGATGACACAGGTGCTTTGTGACCCGGACAGCCCGGTGTTCAAAGAGGTGGAAAAACTGCGTAGCGAATGGTGCATTCGGATTGATGGCACGGTCAAAGCCCGCGACGCGGAATTGGTGAACCCCAAAATTCCAACCGGAGAGATTGAGGTGTTCATCCGCGACCTGGAGGTTTTGGGCGCTGCGGAGGAGCTGCCCTTGATGGTGTTTGGCGAGCAAGAATATCCCGAAGAGACACGATTGAAGTACCGCTATCTCGATTTGCGCCGGGAGAAGCTGCAAAAGAACATGAAAATGCGCTCCGATGTTGTCGCCTCGATGCGCCGCCGGATGTGGGATCAAGGGTTTCGCGAGTTTCAAACGCCGATCATCACCGCCTCTAGCCCCGAGGGCGCGCGGGACTTTTTGGTGCCATCGCGCTTGCACCCGGGTAAATTTTACGCGCTGCCACAAGCGCCGCAGCAGTTCAAACAGCTGATTATGGTCTCGGGCTATGATAAATACTTTCAGATCGCCCCGTGTTTTCGCGATGAAGATCCCCGCGCGGATCGCTCGCCAACAGATTTCTATCAGCTTGATTTAGAAATGTCTTTTGTCGATCAGCAAGATATTTTTGACACAATACAACCTGTCTTGACCGGCGTATTCGAAGAGTTTGGCGGCGGTCGCAAAGTGGATCAAACATGGGAGCAAATCAGCTATCGTGATGCGGCCCTTTGGTATGGCAGCGACAAACCAGATCTGCGCAATCCGATTAGGATGCAAGTGGTTTCTGAGCATTTTGCTGGCTCTGGTTTTGCCATTTTCGCAAAGCTCTTGGAGCAAGAGGGCACGGAAATTCGCGCTATTCCTGCTCCGAAAGGTGGCAGCAGAAAATTCTGTGACCGCATGAATGCTTTTGCCCAAAAAGAAGGCCTGCCTGGCATGGGCTATATCTTCTGGCGCGACCAAGGCGAAGGCATGGAGGCCGCAGGGCCTTTGGCCAAAAACATAGGTACCGAACGTACAGAGGCCATTCGCCAGCAATTGGGGCTTGGCGTCGGCGATGCGGCATTCTTCTTGGGCGGTAAACCGAAAGCCTTTGAGGGGGTTGCTGGTAAGGCCCGGATGGTGATTGGCGATGAATTGGGCTTGACGGATAAAGAGCGTTTCGCCTTTGCCTGGATCGTTGATTTCCCGATCTATGAGAAAGATGCCGAAACCGGCAAGATTGATTTTGAACACAATCCATTTTCGATGCCACAAGGCGGCATGGAGGCGCTTGAGGGTGATCCTTTGCAGGTGTTGGGTTATCAATATGATCTGGCCTGCAATGGCTATGAGCTGCTCAGCGGTGCGATTCGGAATCACCGCCCAGAGATCATGTTCAAAGCCTTTGAAATTGCTGGTTATGGCAAGGAAGAGGTTGAAAAGCGGTTCGGCGGCATGGTCAATGCCTTCCAATACGGGGCCCCGCCGCACGGTGGTTGTGCCGCTGGCATCGACCGAATTGTGATGCTCTTGGCTGACGAGGCAAATATTCGCGAAGTGATCATGTTCCCGATGAATCAGCGGGCAGAAGATCTGATGATGGCCGCCCCGTCTGAACCAATGAATGAGCAACTGCGGGAATTGTCGCTTCGGGTTATCGCTCCGGAATAACGCTTATCGGTTAGGGCCGGCTGGATGGGCGCGGGTGGCTTGCGCCCTCTGGCCCCCTCAGACCGCTATTTTCTCGGCCAAAAAATCCGTCAAGGCAGCGCGGAGATCGGATCTGTTCTGCGTGGTGGAATATCGCTCGGCTGCTTGTTCCAGCGTAGGATCTGAGGCGGTCCGGGCCACGCCAGAGATAAAGGCCGCAAGATATCCCGATTGCGCGTCCTCCTTGTCGTTTTTGTTGAGCAATTCCAACGCATGGTTCAAATCCTCCTGCAGGGCCCGTTGGTCCGCCTCAAATGCCAAATCTGGCAAGAGACGAATGTCCATTGGGCGACGATGATTTGGGAGATTCATCAAGATTGCACTTTGAAATCTGGCAATGGAATTGAGGGGCTTTTCGATGAAGCTATCCGCGCCGGCCTTCATCGCAGCGGTGGCGCGGCTTGGATCTGCGGAAAGACCAATGATTGTCTGGGTGCGCGGAGTGGCTTGCGCCAGCTCTGAGATCAGCTCAGCACCATCCCCATCTGGCAGGCCCATATCAACAATGGCCACATCCGGACGATAAATTCTAAGGTGCCTCCGCGCGCTCTCCATACAGTCAGCGCGTCTTAATCGTGCGCCAGAGGTGATGCACATCAAGCGCACGGCCTCGCCCGCCGTGAGGCTGTCTTCCACCAACAGCACCATCAACCCATGCAATGGTCTCCGGCTGGTGGGTTTGAGTGAATGTAATGTGTTCGACATCCCGGTCATGATCGCCCCCTTATTTTCAGATCATGGCCCCGTTTTGCGCTCAAAGACTCTAATGCTTGGTTAATGCAGCTTGCCTTATTTGGGGGTACGGCCTTACAAGACGGAAAACAGGAGATGAAAATGATTGGACGGCTGAATCACGTGGCGATTGCAGTGCCTGATTTGCAGGCGGCTGCGGCACAATATGAATCAACTTTGGGCGCAAAAGTTGGCCCGCCACAAGATGAACCCGATCACGGTGTGACGGTTGTTTTCATCGAGTTGCCAAACACAAAGATTGAGCTGCTGTTCCCGCTGGGTGAGGGCTCTCCGATCCAGAATTTCTTGGATAAAAACCCGTCTGGCGGCATTCATCACATCTGTTATGAGGTAGACGACATCCTGGAGGCACGCGCGCAATTGCAAAGCCAGGGAGCGCGGGTATTGGGCAGCGGTGAGCCAAAAATTGGCGCCCACGGCAAGCCCGTGCTCTTTTTGCATCCCAAGGACTTCACGGGCTGCCTCATCGAGCTAGAACAAGTCTAAGTTTAGATAAATTATCAGGGAATTCTCATGCCGATCACCTCCGCGCTCGTACTTTTTGCCGTCATTTGGTTTTTGACCTTATTCATTGTCTTGCCGCTGCGCTTGCAGACTCAAGGGGATGTCGGGGAAATCGAACCCGGCACCCATGCGGGCAGCCCTGAAAATCCACAAATGAAAAAGCGTTTCATGGTGACAACCGTTGTCGCCCTGGTGATTTGGGCAGTTGTTGCGGGAACGATCATCAGCGGCGTGATTTCAGTGCGCGACATTGACTGGTTCAACCGGATGGCAACGCCCGAAGTCTCTCGAACTGATGGGTGAAGGTGGCAGCGCCTAGAATCGGGATAAAGAGGCCCACCAGCGGAATACTCATAGGAATAGCCATCAAGATCCCAGCGGTCCAAATGGAGCCCTGATGACGCTGGTACAGCTCTTGCGCCTGCGCGCGCGGCATCCGTCGCATAGCGGCCATTTGAAAATATTCCCGGCCCATAAGATAGCCATTGGTGGCCCAAAACACAAAGGGCGCCAAGAGTGGTACAATCATCGATAGGATCAATGCGCCGACATTGGCGAGCAGCAAGATCCCCAAGAAACGGATGCCGACCAGAATTTGATCTTGCAGCTTGGTGGCCGTCTGTTTCGGAAGATGCGGATAGTGCCGCGCCTCAACCGCCTGCGCCACCTCATCGAGAAACAATGCGATAATCGCTGAGGTCACGGGAACCATCAACCAAATTGACAGCGCGATGGTGAACAAGACACCGCCGATATTGATCAGCGCGCCCAGCCAACTTTGATCGCCGATCAGGTTAGCCGCCCAGGCTGAGGACAACAGTTGGTTGATGCCAAAGTTTACCAACAGGCAAGCGGCGATCAGCAGCGCAATGGTAAGCCCCATTCCGCGCCACAGCACGCGGCGAAATTTCGGGTCGTCAAATTGAGCGACAGATTTAAGAAAATCTGATAAAATCATTCATGAATCCATTGGGTTATAGCGGCAACATCAGGACGCGGACGGTCGGGCATTTGAGCCGGGCCGGTCCCGATGTGAACAATTCCGGCGACATGTTCATGCGGTGCAAGTGCCAAACCTTCGGTGCAGAACTCCCGGTTGTGCGAGGCCCAACCAGAAAGCCAATTGGCGCCCCAACCGCTGGCCAAAGCTGCGTTCAGCAGCGATAGGCAGACAGCACCGGCAGAATAGGTTTGTTCGATTTGTGGAAACTTGTCGCAGGGTTTCGGACTGGCAACGACCACGACGGCCAATTGCCCGGTTTCAAACTGCTGGCTTGCTTTGTCTGCATCAACCACTTCTGGTCCGGCGGCCGCAGCCAAGTTGCGGGCCAACACGCCCAGGCGGCGCAATGCGGCTTGCTCAAGAACAATGAACCGCCAAGGCTCCAACTTGCCATGATCTGGCGTGCGTGCAGCGACGCAAAGGAGCGCCTCAAGCGTGTCTCTGTCAGGAACTGGCGCGGTTAAGATTTTCGCTGGGCGAGAGCGGCGGGTTTTCAAAAAGGTCAATGCATCTGTCATGCGCTATGATGTGGGGCATTGCTGGGCGTTTCGCAAGGGTGGGCGGTGATTTAGGGTGCATGGAATGCGGCCAAATCATCGACATATGTGGCGAGGAACTTAGCAAACTGGCCACGCGGCTGGCGCTTGGCGAAAGTCTCCTCAAAGGGATCAGGAGCTTCAATCGTGCTGTCGGCCAAGGTGGAGATGGTGGCATGGCCGCAAAAGGGGACGTAGACCTCTGAATACCCGCCCTCATGCACCAAAACCAAACGGCCGTCACAGAGCTCCGCCGCGCTCGCTTTGATGGCAGCTGTCATGGCGCTGAAGGTCTGGGCTGTGGCAAACATGCGGGACAAGGGATCAATGGCTGCGGCATCATAGCCACAAGCCACAACGATCAAATCTGGTCTGAACCGTTCTAAGGCAGGCTGAACGATACGCTTCATAACCTGCATATAGGTGGCATGGCCCGCTCCGGGCGGCAGGGGGATGTTGATATTGCTTTTATCCACGCCGCGGGTATCGGCGTCTCCGCTGTCTAGCGGATAATTTCTTTCTTGATGGATTGAGAGGGTTAGAACGGCTGGGTCGTCGATGTAAATCGCCTCTGTTCCGTTCCCGTGATGCACATCCCAATCCAAAACGGCCACTTTCAAATCCGGCTGCTGGCTGCGGGCGGCCTCGATCGCCACAGCGATATTGGCCAAAAGGCAAAATCCATTTGGCCAATCTGGCAAGCAATGATGCCCCGGAGGGCGCGACAGAGCATAGGCATTGCGCACACGCCCTGCCATCACATCCGCCACCGCCCGGCAGGCGAGACCCGTGGACAGCGCCGCCTGCTCATAGCCGCCATGACCGAAAGGCACGCGGAGGCCAAGCTCGCCGCCGCTTCCCTTTGAGGCCTCCTCAAAAGCGTCGAGATAGGCGCTGGGGTGCACCCGTAACAGTGCTTCGCGACTGGCCATATCCGCACTCTGGCTGGCGAGGGTCTGGGTCAGCCCGGTGACGTCCATCAGATTTTTCAACCGGCGCTTGGTTTCGGGATTTTCCGGAATGCCGCCAGCCGCGAGGGGCTGCACCAAGCCGCCCACGGGCTGGGTGAAGGCATAATTGCCGCCAGAAAACCAAAAACAGCGCTCATCCCAATAAAATCCGGTGGTCATCTGCGGCTCTTTCTCAGTTAAGGTTCGGCCCTTTGGTAGACGCCTTCGGGCAAGTCCAGCGCAGCGGCAAGGTCGCGGGCTTGGTTCATAGAGAGTGTGATCCTGTGCATACGGTCGCGGGCGGCGTCCCATTGCTCAATGACAATTCGGTCCTCATAGGACTTGATACACACATCTTCCAAAAGAGCCCCGACCGTGTCATCGATCAAAGTGATAGAGGTGGCTTCAAAGCCATGTTCAATGGTAAACATATGCTAACATTAATCAGATTTACTCACGGCGCAAGGGACAAGCGTTGCGGGCAATTTCTCGCCGGGGTGGACGGATCAAAGGGTTGGTTTTCAGCGGTTTTATGGGTAAGCTGCCCAAGAGGTTTAAGGAGAGCGGAATGCGGATCATTCCCCTGGTAGTGATGTTGGTTCTGGCTGGATGCACACTCAAGCCAGTGGCGCAATCTCCTGTGGAGGGGGCCGATGAGCCGCGCGTATTGAAGGCCGAGGATGTGCCTGAGCGTTTTGCCGTGGCCATGCGCCGGATGCGGCCGGTGGTGCGTGAGACTTGCAGGACCACCAGCCCAGATTTGAATTGCGACTTTTTAATCGCTATTGATCCAAGTCCCGACAGCGCGCCCAATGCGTTTCAAACGGTGAATGAAGAGGGGCAGCCTATCTTGGCATTTACCCTGACCCTACTGGAAGACATGTACAATGCCGATGAGGTGGCCTTTGTCATCGGTCACGAGGGGGCCCATCATATTTTGCGGCATTTGGAGCGGCAAGATCAATCGGCGCGCGGCGGGGCCACGCTCTTTGAGGTGCTGGCGGCGGCCTTGGGCGGCTCCAATCGATCGGTCGATGCGGCCTCTGAAATTGGCGAGGCGGTGGGCCGGCGCAATTATTCAAAAACCTTTGAGCTTGAGGCGGACCGCCTCGGCGCGCAGATGACGCAGAAAGCGGGTTTTGATGCGGTGCGTGGTGCGGCCTATTTCACGCGCATTCCAGATGCGGGCAATCGGTTCTTTGGCACTCACCCGCGCAACGCAGATCGGATTGCCGGGGTGAAGGCGGCGGTGGCCGAGCTATGACCGGACGCGCCGCCCTGACCCTTGCCCCCGGGGCGCGATTGTGAGGAAATTGGGCGTGATCCTCAGCGACCGCGGCTCAAAATATGCGGTCTCAGGCTGCCGGGTTGCAGATCGGGCACAGGTTGATGCGGCGCTCCGAGATCTCAAGCGGGACAAGAAATATGCCAAGGCGACCCATAACAGCTGGGGCGTTCTGCTCGATGGGGTGCCGCTGAAGTCAGATGATGGAGAAAGCGGCGCCGGGATGGTCATTCTGCGCATGTTGGAGCGGGCCGAGCGGAGCGGTGAGCTGATCATCGTGACGCGCTGGTACGGCGGCAAACACCTCGGCGGCGACCGCTTCCGCCATGTGCAAGAGGCAACGCGTCTCTACCTGGATCATCCCGCATCCTAAGGCTTGGCGGCTGGGTTATGCAAAGGTCTTTCAGAGGAATGATCGGGACGGTTCTTTTGGAAATTTAGCGCAAAGGCCTTGGCAAAATTTGCATGTTTTAAAGACCTCTGCACAATGCCATTTCAACATGAAATGAGGGCAGCGCCTGCCGGGGGGCAGGCAGGCGCTGCCCGGTGTTGCCACCGGGCAAAGTGCTTTTGGCTTGGCGGCTGCGTTATGCAGAGGCTATGTTTAAGAAACAATCCGGCCCCAGAGGTCATAGGCGCCCGCCTCGTCAACCTCGACCGTCACAATGTCGCCGGGCGCCAGGGCTTCTGTGCCTTCGTCGATAAATAGATTGCCGTCGATCTCGGGCGCGTCGGCCTTGGTGCGGCAGGTGGCGATGCCCTCCGCGTCCAGCTCATCGACGATAACCTCCATATGTTGGCCGAGTTTGGCCGCCAGTTTGGCCTCGGAAATGGCCTGCGCCTTTTCCATAAACCGGTCCCAGCGGTCCTGCTTGACCTCCTCGGAGACATGATCGGGCAGATCATTGGAGCGGGCACCGGCGACATTCTCATATTGAAAACACCCAACGCGGTCGAGCTGTGCCTCATCCATCCAATCCAGCAGGGTTTGGAATTCGGCTTCCGTCTCGCCAGGGTAGCCGACAATGAAGGTCGACCGCAGGGTGATCTCTGGGCAATCTTTGCGCCAGGCAGCAATCTCATCGAGCGTTTTGGACGCTGCGGCGGGGCGGGCCATGCGTTTGAGCACATCGGGATGGGCGTGTTGAAAGGGAATGTCGAGATAGGGCAGGATCAACCCCTCGGCCATCAGCGGGATCAAATGGCGCACATGCGGGTAGGGGTAGACATAATGCAGCCGCACCCAAGCGCCCAATTGCCCCAGTTCGCGGGCCAGATCGGTGATATGCGGGCGCAGATCGCCCTCGGCTGTCGTTTTAATATCAATGCCATAGGCGCTGGTGTCTTGCGAGATCACTAATAGCTCGCGCACCCCAGCCTCAACCAATTTCTCCGCCTCCCGCAGGATCGCACGCGGCGGGCGGCTGACCAATTTGCCGCGCATATCGGGAATGATGCAAAATTTGCACTTATGATTGCAGCCCTCGGAGATTTTCAAATAGCTGTAGTGGCGCGGCGTGAGCGAGACGCCGGAGGCGGGCAGAAGATCCACGAAAGGATCAGGCGCGGGCGGCACGGCGGCATGGACGGCATCCAAAACCTGCTCATATTGATGCGGGCCGGTGACGGCCAAAACGCGTGGATGCGCGCCGGTGATATACTCCGGATTGGCCCCCAAACAGCCGGTGACAATCACCTTGCCGTTTTGATGCAGCGCCTCACCAATCGCCTCAAGACTTTCCGCCTTGGCGCTGTCGAGAAAGCCGCAGGTGTTGACAATCACCGCCTCTGCGCCGGCGTAATCGGGGCTGATGGCATAGCCCTCCGCGCGCAGGCGGGTCAAAATGCGCTCGCTGTCGACCAAAGCCTTGGGACAGCCCAGCGATACCATGCCGATGGTCGGCTGGCCCGGGCGCGGGGTTTCAATCCGCGCTTTGGGCGCGAGGTCAGGGCGGAGGTGGGGAGGATTCTGTGCCATAGCGCCGCTATAGCAGAGATTGCACAGATGTGTAGATGGCAGATTGCCGAGCCTATATCCCGCCAATGGCCCA
>Ga0181599_1001661_pt1 | contig 21192 bp, 20 predicted proteins | sample 041ome_3_FD_148658 | JGI IMG/M metagenome (GOLD analysis project Ga0181599, IMG submission 148658) | Coastal salt marsh microbial communities from the Groves Creek Marsh, Skidaway Island, Georgia - 041405US metaG (spades assembly) | ecosystem: Environmental > Aquatic > Marine > Intertidal zone >...
CGGCGTGCGACTCGTGTACGAGTTGCGACGGCCCCGGAAGAACCGACGTTGACTACACCGATTACACGAGCACGGATTGCAGCATTCCGCCGTGCGACTTGTCGGTCGCGGCGACAGCGGGATACCCAGTGCGTCAAGGCGGAACATGCGCGTCTGATGCGAACGGAAAGATTCCAGTCGGCGCGACGTGCGACATTGAGTGTGCGGCGGACTCTGTTCAGGACTCGCAGTTGACGTGCACTTGGGATGGCACATCAAGCTCGTTCAATGCGCCTTCGTGCGTGGCGTGTACTGGTAATTACACTGGTGCGAACTGCGTGACGGCGCCGTGTGTCGTTGGGAGCGGCGCGAGCGATGGTTCGTGCGGCGCCGCGCTCGCTGTTGGTGCCTCGTGCGCACAGCATTGCACGAGTGGTAACTTCATTGCGAGTGCGTCGACGTGCTCGGCATCCGGATCGACCATTTCCTCCCCTGGAACGTGTCGTCAGATGGACTTTACTTTGAACGGATACGCGTCCTCGTTTAAACTGTCAATGAGCACAATCAGTTCTAAGGTTGATAATGTTTATCAGTTTGATATTACAACATCCGAATACAAGGGCTCATCGTTTACGAATAATGGTGATGAAAAGTATTATTACTCGGCGATCGACGTCACGGTGAGCAAATCTGGCATCTATCACGTGAGCTGGCAACACGCAGTCTCCCCGAGCGGAGACTACGTCATGCTCATGTACGAGAACTCGTTCAATCCAGACAAACCCGCGCGAAACTTGGCGTTTGGCAACGACGACGCCTACATCAACGTGAATTCAAACACCAATCAGGAAGCCACCAATGGCAACTGGTACGATGGGAACAACTACTACGATGGAAAAAACGCGCCGGCGGCGTTCGTAAGCTTAGACGAGGATGTATCCTATATCGTCGTCTTTACGTCCTACTACGGTTACGACACGTACAAAGAATCAAGCTTTGTCGTGCCCGCGCAAGTCTCTCTGACGTGCGGCATGTTAGATTTCGACGGCCCAGATACCGCCTACGCCTACCACGACGACCAAGAACTCGTCGACAATCTCGCGTTGACGCGCGGCTATTGCTCCGTTCGCGCGTGGGCCCCGTAAACCAATCTTTCACTATCGAAAGAAAAAGTCCTCAGAACCAATGGAATGAGGCAACGACCGAACGCGATGTTTTTTAATATGCAATGTACTTTCATCGCGACGCCAACTGTATCATTTGACACTGGGAAAAACGGGACTCGAAGGGGGGTACTTCTTGAATCATGATTGGTCAAAATCACGAATGCAGTTATTCAAGACATCGACCCATGCCCATCGACGTTCATCACTTCGCCTCGCGCCGCCTTTCGCCGCCTTTCGCCGCCGCGACTGCGCGCGAACATGTCTCTCGACGCGCGGTCGTCCTTCATCTTCAAAGCCAAGCTCGCCGAACAAGCCGAGCGTCACGATGGTGCGTCTGCGATTCGTTCAGCGTCGTCCGCCATGGGGTGGGTACGCGCGACGATGGTTTTCGCCGTTCGCGCGCGATCGCGCGGGCGCGCGCGTCGCGTGACGCGCGCGTCGCGCTGTACGCGATCAGAATGATCGACTCGCGTGGCGATGGCGCGCGAACGCGAGGGGCGACGCGCGATTTTGGAGGGATGCGTGACGGATGATGATCGACGCTGATCGGGTCGCGTCGGTCGTCGAACCAGGGCTCGGTGCGGCGCTGCGCGCGCGCGCGAGGCGTGTGCGCGGTGCGGTGTGGTGTCTCGCGTGTGCGGCGCGTGCATGCGTGCGTGCGTGTGATGGGTTGTGATTGAGAGACTGACCTCGAGGCGCGTTTCGCGACTTCGCGCGCAGAGATGGTGGCGTCGATGAAGGCGCTGTGCTCGTTGGAGGATGCTCCGGAACTCACCGTTGACGAGCGAAACTTGCTTTCGGTTGGGTATAAGAATGTCATCGGTGCGCGCCGAGCGTCGTGGCGAATCTTGAACTCGATCGAAGATAAGGAACGAGGCAAGGGACACGAGGAGCAAGCGGAAAAGGTTAAAGAGTATCGCGCGCGCGTGGAAGGCGAGTTGAAGGATGTGTGCACCGAAGTGTTGGATATCCTGGACAATAAATTGTTGTCAAACTCGAATAACGGTGCGGAGTCAAAGGTTTTCTATTACAAGATGAAGGGTGATTACTACCGATACTTGGCGGAGGTTTCGTCTACGGAGGATCGCGAAGCGGCGTCTAAAAAGGCGGATGAGGCGTATTCAGAAGCTACGGCGATTGCGAATGGTAGTGATTCCGGCGATGGGTTACCACCGACGCACCCCGTGAGACTCGGGTTGGCGCTTAACCATTCGGTCTTCTACTATGAGATTGCGAACGATCCGAATAAGGCGTGCGAGCTCGCGAAATCTGCGTTTGACGACGCCATCGCGGATCTCGACACGTTGACGGATGAATCATACAAGGATTCTACGTTGATCATGCAGCTCTTGCGCGACAACCTCACGTTGTGGACGAGCGATTTGTACGACGAGGGCGATGAATAAGTGCCTTTGCCAAAACGCGCATCACGATTGATGCGTCATTCCGCGCGAAATCTGCGCGCCTCGGTCGCATAAACAAGAGCGCGCCTGAACATCACCATTTCGCGCACTGTTGAAATACTTACTATTAGAACATCATGAACTCATTACAGAAATGATCAACATCGATTATTCCCTACGCGCGCACTACGCTTCGATACATGAGCTAAAAACATATCGACGCTTTGCTAAAATAAAATCAAAATCATCTCCTAACTTTGTCGCGTTCTCGCTTTGAAGAACTGCGCCAGACGCATTTGAATTTCACCAAAGTTACGCTCGGGCACCACGAGGCGCTGCTCGATCCAATCTGGAAGTGCCTTTGCCGCTTTCGTTCGCGACGCCGACGTCCCACACGCACCCCAGCGTTGGTCGCACAGTAAAATACACGCGTAGTCGCCGACGTGGCGAATAGCGCGGCCGATGGATTGGTTCACGCCGCGCATGCACAGCGCTTCGTAATACGCTCGCCCGCGGCCTTGATTACCCACACCCGCATCGAGATGATCCATGCGCGCCTTGAGTTCGGCGTCAGCGACGTTTGCGAATGGTAAACCAACCATGATAACCAAACGTCCGAGTTCGTCTTTAAAGTTGATGCCCTCGCTCAGCTTACCGCCGACGACGCACAAGAGCACGGCGCCACGTGGTTTGCCTGCGGTCACCGCTACATCGCCACGCACAGATACTGCGTAATCTCGTAAGCACTGTTCCAACGCGCTCGCTTCGCGAGGTTCACGATACACATCCTTGACGGCTGATATCGACGCCAGCGCGCCCGATTTTGTCCAACGCTCGTATACGTCGTCTGCGTATTTGAAGGATGGGAAAAAGACGCACGCGCCGCCTGGGGCAATTCGTGATGCGTTGAGCACGATACGTCCGAGCTCGTCAATAAGAGCCACGTTCGAACGCGCGCCGTGCGTGAAGTCGAGCGACACACCAGTGGGACCGACGGGAACAGCGAGCGGTAACAAGTTGTCCCTGGGTATGATGTGACCGCACGAGAACATCTTCAACGCGTGCGCAGAGCTTTCCACCGTTTTCGATGTCGTGGCGTTGAGTTCTGGGAAGAGTTGGGACACCAATTCGGGAATCGGTGCGAGCGTGCCTCCGACGAGAATTACGGAACGTGCCTGCTGGACCACGCGCTTGAACCGGCTGGCGGCGTCGAGAAGGATGAATCGAACGCTCGCCGATGTTCCACTTTCATCACGCTCGACAATAATTCGTCCATCAGTATCCGCGCTCGCGAGTGCGTCAATGAGTGACGTCAGTGCGTGCACCGCGCTCACGCGCGGGTTTGCGTTCGGATCAGGTGCGATGGCAAGTTTGGAGCCGCCGACGGCTTCAATTTTAACTTGACCGACGCCATCCCAGTCGCCTCCCCAGCTCGCATCGTCACCCGCGCGCACGCGCTCGCCATAGGACGCGATTTTATGCGCCACTTTACTTTCTTTCAGGTATCGTCTCAAGCTAAACATGTTCACCGTGTCTTGTCCGCATTCGAATAAGAAATCATTCAAGCTCGTGAGGCGCTTTTCTGGCGCAGACTTTTTTACTTCGGCGATTTCTTTTTGTAACACAGTCACAAACGCTCGCGTGAGGTTGGTCAACACTTTCAAATATCGCAAGTTACTCGCACTCAGGCGAGTCTTGAATCGATCGACGTACGTGGTCAACATGTCCAGGACGTCTCGTACTTGCTCCAAAGTCACGCTGGCGCCGTATGAATTGTACACGGCATCCACCAAGTTGTGCGCCTCGTCAAATATCACCACTGCGTTTTCAAGTCTCACCCCCAAAGACTCGCGAGTGTCTGCGTGCAACAGCGAAGCATATGGCATGAGCACTAAATCTGCCTCGGGTAGAGCCGATCGTGCAGCGTAGTACGGACACGCCTTGCGCGTTGCACCAAGTTTTGCTAAATCTTCTATATCCATCGGCTTGGCCAGCGCCGCCTCCTTCAATTCTAACAACGCCCGACGGCGCTTGGACAGAAACGGGCAAGCCTTGACGGCTTTATCTTTTGCCGTCGTCTTAGATTTACTCATTTCCAAACAGCGCTCATTGATGCGAGCGGCGGAGCCTAAATTTTTCACCGCGGGATTGACGCACAACTGCGCTCGACCGGCTATCGCTGCCGCCGCAACTTGTTCTTCTGCCTTTGCAACTCTGCCACCAAACACTGTGCTACGCAATTCTCCGATAACTTGCGTCAATTGCGAGTGTGTGCGCGAGCAAAGAATAATCTGCTGCGCCGGTCGCAACGCTTCGTCCTCGTCTCGGCTAAAATCGTCCTCGTCGTCGTCCTCCTCCTCATCGTCTCTCAATAACGCTCTCAAATCCTCCCGCGCGCCTTCTGCGCCGGAATCATACGCATCAACCAGAAATTCGTTCTCCTCGGCGGTATGCGGATCTATCGCTCGCTGTGTCGTCGACGTCGATTCAATCTTTTCTCGTAATCTTTTCTCGGCGTTTGTCTTCAGCGTCGCGCGCGTTTCCGCAGCTTTCGCTCTTGCTCTCAACTCCGCTCTACGCGCGCCTCGCCGTCGCTCAACTTCATCCGCATCTGTTTTACGCCGCTTGGTGTCGTATTCACGCAACCAATCGGGTTCGTTCGTATCACTCGGCTTTGTACCCACGGCGTTGTCTTCATCTTCATCGTCCAACTTCTCCCCGCGCAGACGCGCCTTACGCCGGTCATCCACCCACGACAATGCACCAACGAGCACAGATAACGTTTTTCCCGTCCCCGTGGGGGATTCAAACACCCCGAGCGTCTTCGAGCGCTCCGCAGCATCGTATACTCGTCGCATGAGCTCAATTTGAATAGCGTACGGCGTCGCGTACGGAAACGTCGGAAACTCTGTGCGTCGTAAGCGCGGCATGACGAACACGTGCAAGCGCCGACGCGTGTGCGAACGTATGTGTGTGTGTGTGTAACGTGTGTATTATTTATGAACAACGCATGTGATTCGCGAGGCAACGTTTGACGAGCGTTCGTCCCGCGGCTCTCGCGACCACTTACTTCCCGGCGATGGCTAAGACTTCGATTTCAAACAACAACGTGCCGCCCGGGGGAATGCCCCACGCGGGGAATCCACCCGCACCCTGTGTGTGTGCGCGACGCAACATGCGAACAAAGACGTCAGGGACGAACGATGACGACGGGCCGTCGCGCTCTGGGACAGACGCGAAAAGCAAACAACACGACGACAACGCCTCGCGCACGTACGTAACCCTCGTGGGCGGGAATATTCAGCTCCCTGATTTCACCGATAGCCATGCCGAGGCAGCCTTGGTCCCATCCCGTGATGACGCCGCCCACGCCGGCGTCGTACGTGAATGGTTTCTGACCGGGCGATTTGGTTGACCAAAACACCTTGCCGCTTTCGACCACCGTGCCTTTGGCGTGCACGGTGACTTTGTCGCCCTTGGAGACTTGAGCGCCCGTGCCTGCTTGCAGGGTGCGCATGGTGGTCGAAAATCCAGGGATGGGGACGAACGCGGACATTGGTGGTGTCGGAGAGTCGCGGTGTGCCACCGGCGGCGGTTGGGGACGGCGGACGCGTTGGATGAACGAAAGTCGGTAGCTGGAGGCACGAGTACGCGCGATTATGACGCATTTCACGTATATCATTGGTTGTCTTTTTGAATGCGCGTGCAAGTATAAACTAGAGAGAGAGATTGGATTACACTCGACGTTTGGGCTACGTGTGCGTCGTGTGCGTAATTTGTGCGTTTCGTCAGCCTCTATACGCCGTGTTGACCGGTGTGGAACGAGAGCGAACACCGCAATTCATTGAACAAGTCGTCAAGGCGTGACCATGATTTATGCATCGCGAGCCGAAGCGGGTGGCAGGCACGCTTGAGTTCGTCTGAGCTCATGATAGCTGTAGAGTGCGCCTTGAGGAAGACTTGCAGGTGGGCGTTGACCATCTCAAAGTACATGCCACTTTCGAGCGCGGCGGTGAAGAAAACAATGCCGCGCTTGAGGTTGTCTCGGTCGTCAGAGGACATAAAGTTGTGATCCCACGGGCCAAGGGAACGAATTTCGCCGTCGACGACGACTGGACTGGCATCTTTTAAAAACTCCAGAGCGTCTGCGTAATCTCCAGATTTCTCGCCTTTTTGAAGTAATGTGAGCAGAGGGGTATGGTGTGCGCCCGCAAGCGCCGTGCCTTGGCGTAAAATTCGACTCTGTAGGTCACCAGAGTTTACATCGCCGGCGACGAGCGCGAGGGCCGACGAATCCTTATTGACTTCGGATTCGCGAATGGGATCAAAAATCGACCGTCGTACGTCGTCACTCGCCGCCGCCGTGGGTAAGAAGAATGGCGCCTGTTCTGGCGCTTTCTCTTCTTGCTTGGGTTTCATCTTCTCTTGCACGACGTCGAGATTTAACAGCATGTCGATGTGCGTCTGCGGAAGTCTCGCCAACGTAATCATCCCGGGTGCAATTTGCCGCGGACCCGCAGACATTTTCTCAAAGTATTCCTCGAGCTCTTCCATGGTGAACTCCTCGTCATCTTCGGCGTTATCATCGGGGTGTATGTACACGCCATGATCGATATCCTCTTGCACTCGACCGTTTTCGCCCTCGGGAACTGTACCGTTTTCATCCGGGAGCGCCATGCGCTCGGGCAACCCGACGGACACCTTGCGCCCGTACGCGAGCTTCTTGGTGCCTTCAAACAACACACGATTGACCCACAAATATAAACCACGGCGGTTCTCATGTGTAGTAACTAGGAAATCTTGCGCGGGCGAAAACGACACTGCGGTGACTTTGTCGTCACCCAAAATCAAGTGCTGCACCAAGCGAGACGCTGGAATGTCGTACACGCGAAGCGAGCCGAGCGAGTCGAGCGCGAACACCCAACGTCCATCAACGCTGATTTCCACGCTCTTGACGTCGCCGACATCGGCTATGTCACCTCGAGGTTCGTACGTACGCACGCGTTTACCGGTGACGACGTCGTAGATGCGAACAATCTTGTCCGCGCATCCAACGGCAAACAGTGAGGACTCGCGATGCAAGTATCCACACGTCGTCGCATGTCCTACGTTGATCTCCATGTCGAGCTTCATCGTAGAAAATTTCCATACTCGAATGACACCATCGACACCGGCTGTGACCATATATCTATTCACGGAGTCAGCAGCGATGCACGTGATGTTACCGTCGTGCGCCGGGACGTTAAGTGTCTCGGATTTGTTCCCCCCGGCTTGGTTGGCGAGCGCCCAAAAACTACGCTTGCCGCCAGGAAAGTTATAACCTTCGTTTCCATTCTTCTTCTTCTTACGCTGATTCGCTGCGCTTGCGTCAATACTGCGCTCAAGAGCACCACGATGCAAGCCAGATTGCAGGTTGAATCTATGTACCGCGCCGTTGGCGACGCCTACAAACGCAAAATTACCGCACGCAGAAATGCACACCGACGTCACGGCGCATTTGCCATCCTCTTTAGGACACTGCAGCACATGCTCGCCAATGGTATTCTTAGACAGACGCCACGTATACGCTGAAGTTGAATTTTCGTGTGCAGTGACGACATTGGCCCAATCGTTTTCGCGCAATTCGCCCCAAGCGATGCGCGTTACGGGAGGCAGCTTGAGCTCTTCTTCGGCGACGCCCATCTTTCGCGCTCGCTTGCTCGTATTCTTCTGGCTAAATTCCGCGTTTTGTTGATCGGCAAACGGGTGGAAAATTCTTAATGTACGATCGCTCCCGGCGGCTAATAACTTTTTGCCCTCGCCGTAAAACGTCACGTTGGTTGGAGGCTTTGAATGTCCGGCGCGGAAACGAAGCAATCGAGCGTCGCCATCCTCGCGGTCAAAAATCCACTCCTTCAACGTGTTGTCGCCACCCGAAGACACCATTACGGGTTGTCCGTCTAAGAAAGACAGCGCCGAAACCCGCCCTTCGTGCGCCTCGTTGATGAGCGTGCGTATTTTACGCATCCCCAAATCCCAAACCATGACTCGTCCGCGAGCGTCACCCACGCACAACACATCGTCTTGACCATCCGTGCGGAACGCCATAGCCGTCACGGGCGTGTGCGTCGAGTCCATCGACAGCGTAAACATTACTTTATCTCGCGACACATCCACTAACAACACTCGCCCATCTTCCAAGCCAACCGCAACGACGTCCTCCGCGGGTGAGTTTTCAATGACGCGCACCGCCGAACCATAGCCGGCAAATTCATACACCACCTTCCCGACGCGGATATTCATAATCATCATGCGCCCATCAGCGGCACCGAACACAAGTTTATCTATGTATCCATCTGGATGCGCGATCGCGGTCGTGACGAAGCCATCGGGCATTTCCACGTCTCGCGCTTCGACGCCCGACGCGCTCTCGCTCTCGCTCGCCTCCTCGGCATCCATATCATCATTTCGCAATCTTCGCTCCTCGTACTCGCGCTCACGCACAGCCATCACGTCATCATCGATGTCCCACACCTTCACCACACCCTCCTCGTCCACGCTCACCAGATAAAACCCAAATACAAACATCCGAGTCACGCGCGTCGCGTGCCCGCCGACGAGCGCGCAACTCACGTGCAACCTCTTCACGCACATTATATCCCTCCCAACCGCACAAAACGTCCAATTCTTGCGCGTGGCTAACGCGGACACATCCCCTTGCGTGAACCGTGGGCCAAAAAAAGTCACGCGAAGCTTGGCGCAGTCGTACACGACGAAACTATCGCGCAAGGGCACGGTGACCCACGATTCGGTGCCTCGACGATTGACGACGAATGCGACGTCGTCCGCGGCGACGAGGCCGAGCGCGCGATAGGGCACGAATAACGACATCGCGTCGAGCGCGAGGCGTGGGAGCTCGGGCGCGACGCGACGCGCGCGGGCGCGGTGTGCGGCGCAGTCGTGCGGTTCCCCAGCCGGCGGCGGAAACCGGAAAAAACAGCGCAACGATATTTTGACCAATCATGACCTAGCGCTTGATGGGGTACATACAATCGTTGGGGTACACACGCCCATCCAAACGTCAAAACGCGATGCGAACGTCGCACCACACGCCGACGCCCATGGCTCGCGCGCGCGCGTCACCGCGCGACGCATCGCCGACGTCGCGCGCACGCCTCTTTGTCGCGGCGTCCGTCGCCTTGGCGGCGTGCGCGGCGGCGTACGGCGATGCGAGGGCGCCGAATGGAGCGATGACGGTGCTGGATGCGCCCTGGCGCGCGTTCGCCTCGCGCGTGGGCGGTGCGGTGCGACGCACGTCGTCCGCGGTCGAGCGCGTGGCGAACGCGTTTGCGTGGTCGTCGCGCGCGTGCGGGGCGAATGGGATGTATTGCGACGATGGGATGTGCGAACGGTTACGCGCGACGACGCGGTCGCTGTTGCTCGGGCAACCGACGGCGTCGAACGCGCTCACTGATGCGGTGTGTGATTTCGTGGAGACGCCGAGGGATGACGTGCGAAAGCCGCTAGTGGTGTCGTTGCATGGCTCGCCTGGGGTGGGGAAGTCGTACTTTCATCGCATATTGGCTCGCGCGGCGTACAACGCGACGGAGGCGTGTCCGGGCGCCGGATGTCCGGGGTATAAAATCATTTTTGGCACGGATTACGTCGTGCGTGAGCGCGAAGTGCAAGGCAGAATGCTGAGGGATGCGATTACGATGCATTTAGAGCGGTATCCAGAGTCAGTAGTGGTTGTGGAGGAGTATGATAAGCTTGGATGTCCAGCGCGAGGCGCGTTGAAGCAAATGCTCGAACACGGCGCGGCGGGTGGTCAAGGCAATCCATTCGATCGAAACATCACGTTTGCCCGGTCGATTTTCGTACTTGAGGCGAATATGGGGTTCATGGATGTCCATGACGCCACGGTGACGCACGGCGGGAGTGGGTCGAGGAATCGCGCCGCGGCGTTGGGCGACGCGTTGGCGTCGTTGCAGCGCACGCTCAAAGACTCGCTTTTCGAGAAATGGACCACTGATGGATGCGAAGAGCGCGAGGACACGTTGAAAGCGGTCGGAGCGATTGATGTCTTTGTGCCTTTCGTGCCGCTTGATCGCGAGGCGGTGAAATCCATCGTACACCAGCAGCTCGAGCAGCGCGGCAAGCGCAAAGCCAAACGCCGCGAACTGCGCCGTCTCGAATGGGATGACGCCGTCCTCGAACGTCTCGTCGACGAAGTCGAATTTGAGGGCGACTTCGCCATTGAAGGCGGTAAAGAAGTTGCCATTGTGTTATCGCGATGTGTTACTCGGGCGTTGCGCTTATTAGCCGAAGCGTACGTCGAGCGCGCCGGTTCGGATGGCGGTTTGGTATCCTCCGCGCTTCGTGACCGCGTCGTGCGTCTCATGCCCGCGTCGAGTCCATCGTCGCCCATAGTGGCCATAGTCGTGTCATAGAAGTAGCCCCACGAGGCACGCGTAGCGTAGAAAAATAATTTGAGTTTTACAAACAAACAACCTAAATAATCGAACCCCGTCGGTCAACCGCCCGAGTACGATGGCCCCTCGCACAGCTCACGCCCGTCGTCGCCGTCGCACAACGCTCGCACAAAAAAAATAATAAAATCTCCCTCACTTCTGCTTACGAACCAACCGTCCGCTCGAATCCACCGCTGGTTTCGCCGACGCCGAGTCGCTCTTCGGCGGCACCGTCCCCGTCCGCGACATCTCCATCATCTCCGCCATCAACCGATCCTGGTCCGCCTTGCCGTTCTTCAGCTCGTCACAGATTGGCGCGCAGTCTTTCCATCCCCCGGTGCCGTACGCGCGCGCAGCGCGCGGCGCGCCGAGTGCGGCTGCCGCGCACGCGGTGGACAAGGCGAGCGCGAGCGCATCGCGGCGTCCTCGCGGCGCATCGACGCTCGCATCGCGCGCCGCCGCGGCGCGCGGTGCGCACGCGCGGCGACACCGCGCGCGCGGTTCCATCGTCGCGACCGTCCTCGTCGCACACGTCGCCGTCGTCGTCGTCGTCGTCGTCGTTGATGAAAACATGATGTGCGTTGCGTTGTGACGCGACACCGCGCCGCACGCGCGCGACTCTCTCGACCGCCGCATGTCGCAGTGCGCGGTGTGCCTCGAGGCGTGCATCGGGAAGTGTGCGGTACGTGTGTCGAGCGCGCGCGAGCGCGCATCGACGACGACGACGACGACGACGACGGCGTTGAAGATTTGAAGTTGTTGTCGATGATTTTTAAATTTGAACGCGGCTCACGCGGTTTTCGCGCGTCGACCATAGCGTTGTATCGCCGCGCGTTGACTGACGAGGCGTGCGAGAAAATCGCTGAACCGCGTGCGCGCGCAGGCACTGACGAATTGCGGTCACGTGTATCACATACGATGCATTTCGCGTTGGCACGAGACCAAGGCGAGCGGCGCAAATCGAAGTCGCGCGCCGTGTCCGACGTGTAAACGCGAGTTCGCGGCGAGTGATTTCGTGACAGTCTTCCTCGATGTGAAGTCTTTGGATGTGAATAATCCTCCATCGGCTCGGAAGACGCGACGGTCGATTGGGAGCGGTGGAGGCGCGAACGCGAGCGAAGAGGAGGCGGAGCGACGGTGCGCCGAAGCGACGAGAAAGTTGCGCGTCGAACGGGAAAAGTTACACGATGCCTTGGATTCGGTGGTGACTTTGAAAGCAGAAAAGCGTGAATTAGAGGCACGATTAGAGGAGAGCGTGTCGTCGCGTGCAGAGTTGCTCGCAGCGAGGAAGGAGTTGCAGACGTCGACATTGGCCCAACAGACGCTGACGTCAAAGATTCGACGAATGACGGATGACGCTCAGGCGATGAAGATTCAGGTTGGCGTGATGCGTAAAAAGTTGACTGCGTTTGAGGATCGTGATAGGTACGAACGTGAGGTGCAGTCGGGGTCATTGCGTGAGCGTGAGATGTTGCAACGGTTGGAAAACGCCGACTCAAAAATGGCGCTCGAGACGTTGGTGCGCAATTTGTGCGCAAAGAACAAGCAAATGGCGGCGCAGCAGGAGCAGTATAATGAATTGATGAAGACTATGCGGGATAAAGAAAAGGAGGTGAAAAGTTTACAAGCGCGTGTTGAGGCGTATCGTGTCGCCGCGGTGCAGAAGCCACCGCAGCCGACGTCGACGCTAGGCGCGACGGCGGCGACATCTAGAGCCACAGATCTCCTCGTTGGTCGAGCCGGGAGCAAGCACTCGTGGGGTGTAGAAGACCCAGCTGATTTTGAATACGTCGACCCGACGCAGCCGGCGGCGAAAAAAGCGAAGAAGGCTAAATCGTTGCGACCGGGTAACGACGCGTTGATGCGAAAGTTGGCACCGAAATCAAAACCAGCGTCGACGTCGACGGCGATGAATACTATCAATCTCGCCGATGAAGAAGAAGACGACGACGATGTATTGACCAATATCTTGAATGACGTCGACGCACGGATGGAGAAGAAGCGACAACGAGGTGCGGGATCATTTTTGAAGTCGTCGCCAAAGGCGTCGGCGACAAACGGCACGTTTATTCTGCACGGTGCCGATGGTCGGGGTGGTCGCGCCAAGGTGTTTGTCACAAAACACGGCACGTTATAGATATATTTAGCCATATTTAGCCATAGACATTTTATTACAACATCGAAGTAGCACACAAGAAAGCGAGGAGAAAAATGAACACACTCGGGCGCGATTCAATCGCGATGCGGTTCTTTGTAAATTTTCGTTCAATCGTGATGCGATTCTTTGTAAATTTTCGCGCCCCAGCCCGTGGGCTCGTTCGCTATAGCAGCTTTACGTCGGCGACTTTCTGTAGGCGTTTTTACTTTTGCCGCACCACCAGAGTTTTTATTGCGCAAAGCCACGCGAGCGGCGAGCGTCTTCATTTCATCCTCCGATAATACGCGTAACAATCCTTCATCCAAATCCCCCAGTTGTAACTCATCGATGCGCACACGATGCAGCCGCGTGACATCATAATCTAGCGCCTCGCACATCTTGCGTATCTGTCTATTCCTTCCCTCGGCAAGCACGAACTTTAAAGTCTTTGGTGCTAGCTTTTTCACCTCGCACGGCTGCGTCGCCGCCGTTGTCTCCTCATTCCCTCGCTGTTGCGTCGTCGTAATAACCACCCCGGACGCTAAACGCTTAACATCTCTATCATCAACGTCACGATGAACGTCCACGACGTACTCCTTCGTCGCCTTGCGCGATGGATCTAGCAACGCATCCGATACTCGACCGTCGTTTGTCAACAACACCAACCCGCTCGAGTCCTTGTCCAGTCGTCCGACGGGAAATAATCGCACCTTGAGCGCCTTTATTTCGCGTTCGAGCACGTATAACAAGGACGTGCGCTGCCCGGGTTCCACGGTGCACACCACGCCGCGCGGTTTGTTATATGCCAGGTACACAAACGTATTCATCGCGCCATCCATCGAAAGTTCGCGTTCCACAGAGTTGGCGTACGGCTCCCAGTTCATCGGTTTACCATCGAGCGTCACCACATCTCCGCGCCTGACGCGCGTCGATGGCTTGACGAGCACGCCATTGACGAGCACGCGACCGGCGGTGACGGCAGCGTCGGCTTCGCGGCGTTTGAGGTGTGGCATGCAACGCACGAGACGAAACCCCTCGCCTTCATACCCGACGTCCGGGTCATCAACCACGGCGTCTTTGTGCTTCACCATCGTCTTGGCCAGCGCAGCGATGGCGGCGAGATTGCGCGCAGTCGTTGGCGAAGTCGTCTCGCCGTGAAAGGTTTGCGAGCCGCCGCCCGAACCGCCACCGCGCTTTCCGGCGTCTCGATTCGACGCGCGCTTACGACCGCCGCCGCGTCCAGGCGGCGCGCGCCCAGCTGAACGACACGTAATCACGCGCGCCCCGGCGCCATGCGCGCACGCCATGTCGCGCGTCGCGGTGTGACTCTAAACGTCGAAGAGTCACGCTTTTTCACGGCTTTGGCGCAAACGCGCCCAAATTATTCGCCTTCCACACCCCATCTCGCTCACGCGCGGCGAACTGCTCTTTTTTCCATATCGGTACGCGCTTCTTCAACTCCTCAATCGCATACGACGTCGCATCTGTGGCGTCACGACGATGACTCGCGCTCACGACGATGCACACGCTCGTCTCGCGCGCGTCCACTCGCCCCAAACGATGCACCATGGCGATCGCCCTCACGCCGTGCCCACCCCGCCCGTCGCTCGTCGCGCGCTCATCGCCATCCCCACCGTACGCCGCGGTGATTTCATCCGCAATCGCGCGCATTTCTTTCAGCGCCATGGGCGCGTAGGCTTCGTATTCCAAACACGACACCTCCTCGCCCAGAAACGTGTCGCGCGTGGTGCCTATGAAGACGCTGATCGCCCCCGCCGCGCCCGCGCGGCAGTATTCGATGTATTTTCTTTCGTCTATGGCGTCGTGCGTGAGCTCACACAGCGTTGGCGCGCGCTCGAGGGACATTGTTTGTGCGCGCGCGTGTACAAGTGACGAAGCGCGCGAAAGTTATCCACGTCACTGCGGGACGCCATGGCGGCGGCGACGACGCACGCGACGCGCGCGATGGCGGCGATGACGACGACGAAGATGCGTGCGAGCGCGCCGCGCACCGCGCGAGCACCGATGGGCGTCGCGAGCGCGCGACGGGCGCGTGATGGGCGGGTGCGCGCCAGTGGTGACGGTGACGCCACGACGGATGACGCGAGCGGCGCCGACGCGCCGTCGGCATCGCCGGCAAAGCTGAGCAAAGGGGAGTACTACGCGGGATTTGTGAATGAGCCCATTCAGGGGGTGGATACGGGCGAGCGCGACGTCATAACGCCGACGATAAAGCTCGTGACGCAGAGCACCGTGGTGCTGACGATGTTGTACCTGGGATTTACGTATTCGAACAATTTACCGCCATTTGGGCCTGGGCCGACGATGCCGTAGACGAAGATATGTGCTAGATTCTTATTTGATTGTATTAGAATGTTGCTACTGTACAGAGAACGTCAACGCGCGTCTAGTGCTATGTATTCGCCAAGGTTTTTGGCTCTTCGGTTTCTTCGGCGTCGGTATCGCGTTCGATGTTCGTGGCACTCAACTTTGCCAGACCCACTTCTCGGTTCCAATCTAATCGCGTCGCGTGGAACGCAAGGAATGTCCCTGCTGTGCAAACGCCCATCGCGAGCCCGTACCAAATACCGCGTACGCCTTCGTCACCGACAAAGGCAAACAGTAGACCGCTCGAGAGTCCGATGACCCACAAACTAAGCAAACACGTCCATGCGATTAGAAATTGTTTGCCACACGCGCGTAATACGCCATTGCACGCACCCAGTAAGCCGTCGAACAACTGAAACATCGCGCAGAATGGGGCGATTTTACTCACCAACGAAATCACGTCTGGGTCGTCATTCGTGTAGAGCTTTGCGATGGTTTTGTTAGATGTGATGATTGTAATCGCACAACACCCCATCCATGCGACTGACATGGCGACGATGAGCCATGCCGCGCGTTTTGCGCGATACGGATCGCCAGCTCCGAGTAAGTTCCCGACGCGAATGCTCGCCGCGGTGCCCAACGCCATCGGGCCGCACATGAATGAAAACGTCGCGATGTTCAGCACAATCATGTGCGCATTCAACGCCACTTCGCCGAGTTGCGACGCCATGACGACAGTCATTTCGAACGAAAACGCCTCGCCAAAAACCATGAGAATACCGCTAAAACTCAAACGAAGAGCGCGAATACACATATTCCTCGTAATCGCCTTGGCTGCTTCGTAGTACTCATGAAACGCGCCCTTGCGATGCCAATTTTCAACGTATGCGCAGTACGCTAACAAGAACAACAAGTTCGCTGTTCTCGACACGGTCATCGCCCACTGACTGCCGAACACGCCCTTGTGGGCGACGTTCATAAACGCTTCATGAAAGGCGATGTTCGCGAACAACGTCATCAACGAAGTAACGCCGATAGCCAACACGCGGCGCTGCACCGCCAAATACTTTTGCACCCCGAGCGTGAGCCCGAGCGGCCATAAACCGATGGACAAAATTAAGCAACACTGCCGAACATCCGCGGCTTGCGCAGAATCGAGATTGAACACGCCTTGCGCAATTTCTTTCGCCGCGCACAACACGACGTTCATGGGCGCGCAACACGCGAAGATGACGCCCGTAGTCAACATCGCCCAGCTCTTCACCGCGCGCGCGTCTCCAGCGCCAAAAGCTTGCGAACCCAGCGTGTCCATGGTGCCTCCAGCGCCGGTTATCGCCATCCACATCATCAAAAACAGAGTCATGCTCACTGTAGCCGTCGAGAGCTCGTCGCGGCCCAAGCGACCGCAGTACACGAGCTGCGTCGCCATCATCTACATCGGTCGCGAGACGCACGCGCGCGTGATGTTAGTCATCGTGCCTTGCAAACGAGCGCGAGCTGGCGAACGGTCGTGCGTTCTCGCGCGCGCGTCGCGCGGATAATGCGCAACATCGACGTGGCACTCTCAAGATGCGTGACGTGGCACACGGAAATGTCGCGGGGCAGCGTTTGTTTACGTACCAACTGCTGCGAACCAAACTGCATGATGACGGGCGGGACGATGTGCGCCACGGCGCGAAGCTCGTCAGCGAGCCATGGCTTGGGTGACATTTGCGAGCCGCAAAGTGACGCGCGACACGTTTTCATCCTCTACGTCGCGCAGATTCGGTGTATCGATACGCGATGCTGATATTTACGGTAAATATTAATAAAGCGATACATCGCACCGTGAGCTAGCATGCGTGCGCGCGCGCGTGTGCGAGTTTACGCCGTTTGGCTTTCGTCGTCTTCCTCTGCGCCCAACACGTCCTTGAAGGCTTGTAAAATACTCGCCGGCTTGTACGTGAAAAAGGCGAGCAGCATTGGGATAGGCGTCAGCGTCACCCCGAGGTCTTCGGCAAAAAACGTATTGTAGCGATTGAGCGCCATGAACAAAATCACGGGCACTAAAATAGATGGCGGTCCACCTTGACCGCCGCCTTCGGATTCCGCCTTGCCGCTCAATAATCGAACGTATACGATGGCACCCGCGGCGCCAAGTAACCATGAGAATCCCATGTTATATCCACCGACGGCGAACGCGGCCACTGCACCAGAACCTGCCATCCCAGCAGTGGTCAACAACAAGTCCTCCTTGATTTTTTTATACTTGGCTTCGTCTTCAGCGCGGCGTCTCGCCTTTTCTTCATCCGTCATATCCGCGAAAGCTTTTTGAGGCATAAAAGTCGCATCTTTAATCTTTGACTTGATCGCCGTCGACGAAGCAGGTCTGTATCCAGGTGTTTTCATCGCTTTGGCGCGTTCAGCCTTTTCCCACTCGCGCTGCCATCGTCCCTTTTCCGCGCGCGTCGGAGCGTAGTTCCACCCATTCAAATTATATTTCGACTCCCCTTTCTTCGTCGTCGCCAAATCCAACGCAGACGGCTCACCAATCATCTTCCCGCGCTCATCCACAAATTTCAACTCATCGGATTTCGCCGATGCCGATAACAACGCCGCCGCTTGTCCGCTCGGTAACGCTTTTGGATTACTTCGCCTCGCATCCTCGTCGCCGTCCTCGTCGCCACCTTTTCGCTTCAACGTCGCGCTTAAATCCAGCGACATGTCATCGAGCATCTTGGCGCGACCGAACCCTAATCCATTCGACGCTTTCGCCTGCGCCGCGCGCTCGGCGTCCGCCTTGGCGCGCTCAACGCGCTCGAACTCGGCGTCAATGTCGATTTCCCAGATGCGCCGATCCTTGGCGTTGTCGCGCTCCCACGACGGCTTGTTCGCCCCGTCGCCGTTCGTCGCGGCGTGGAGTCGCGACGATGACGACGACGGTGGCGTCGATGGCGACGGCGCGGATGACGCGCGCCGGAGCGCGGGGCGAGAGACCGCGAAGGGCGCTTGTACGACGTACATGTGTGCGGCGAGATGTGACGCCAGTTGCGCGCTCGTTGACGACGACGACGACGGCTCCGACGATGGCGACGACGATGACGACGATGACGACGACGATGCCGATGATGACCACGGTGACGACGACGCGCGGTGCGCGGGCGCGCCGCGACGCGAACGCGCCGAAGCGCGCCGCGGTGCGTGCGCTTGGAGCCAAGGATGACGACGCCCTCGTGGCCGCCATGCGGGCGCAAGTCGCCGCCACGAACGCCAACCCGAGCGTGGCAAACATCGTGCAAACGCTCTGCGAGCTCGCCGAGCAAGACTACGGGCTCACGGGCGTCAAGTTTAACGAAGTCATGGCAAAGGTTGATGAGTGCTACACTTTTTCGCCCACCGAGTACGTGAGCGGTAAGGGCACTGCGATTGAGGTCACGAACGCGCCCGGGACGAATAATGGCAGCTGTAAGACGTTTTATTTCGCAAAGTTGCACAATTTAAGCCCAGGTGCGGCGTTGAGATTGTTTTGTGAGCATTACGAGGACGTGTTGGCGACGCCCGACGGGGACTCGCACGCGAATATTCGCGCGTTCATGGCCAATGGTTGGGATGGAATTTCATTCGCCGGCGAGGCGCTGCGCATGCGTGACGGTAGCGAGAGCGTTAATGATGTGTAATGATTGTTTCACGTAAATTGGATTGGTATTAATATAGTTTTAACTCGGCGGAATATTAACTCGGCGGAATCGACACTCGCGTGAGTTCGACGTCGTACGTCAAATCCGTTCCTGGCCTAACGATGTTATCCCCTAACACCGCACCGTCGTCACCGAACGCTAAGGACGCGGGAACTTTAATCACGCGTCGGCCACCTTGTCGCATGCCGGCGACGCCGTCCTCGACACCTCGCGTAATCGCTCCGCCCAACCGTCCTCCATACGACCACACCACCTGCCGTCCCTTCTTACGCGTGTCAAACACCACCTCGCCCGTGTTTGTGATTTTCACCTCAACATGCGCCGCGAGTAAATACTGTGGCGCCACGCGTTCGCCGCCACCGACGACGACGTCAACGTACGACGTTCCGCCCGCCGTCGAGACTTCTCGTCGCTCGCTCGCGTCCACGTCCCTCGTATTCACAATCGCCTCGCGCGTTTCCCGCCGCGTCTTCAACTGTTCGCTCACCACCCCGAACGTTAGCACCCCGAGCCAGGCTAATCCACCCTTCAAACCGAATCGACGCGTCATAAACGTCGCCACGGCATCCGTGCTCTCCGCGCGTCGAACATTCACGCGTCGCTTCTCCTCCACCGGTTGCGACGCTTTCGCCGTCGCTGGCGCTGGCGCTGGCGCCGGCGCGCGCGCATCCTCTCCGGGCGCGCCCATGGCGTCGATGAAGTCGTCATCCGACGACGACGCGCGCGTTTCCGGCCGCCTTGTGCGTCGCTTCGCCGATGCTGACATGGATAGTGATGATGATGATGATGTCTTCGTCGGGTGCGCGACGCGCCGAGACGCGGTATCGCGCCGCGCGCGCGCGATGTGCGTCGCACCGATGACGCCGCGCGTCGTCGTCGCCGTCGTCGCCATCGCCGTCGTCGTCGTCGTCATACGTCGAGGCGCACAGTGACGCGGCGTCACTCGTGCGCACGCTTTTTTTGGCTCGGATGATGATCGTGACGCCGACGACGGCGACGGCGATGGCGCCGACGACTCGCGCGGCGCGCGCGATGACAGGCACGGCGTCGTCGTGTTCGGGTCGACGCCTCGCGGAACCGCCGCGTCGACGACGACACGGTCGCGTGTCGTGGATGACGGTCGCAGCGTTGGGCGGTGATGCTGACGACGTGGATGACGTCGCCGCCGCGCGCGAGAGCGACGACCGTTCGCGCGCGCGTGCGACGGGATTACCGTACACGGACACGGCATCGACGCGAGAGTACGAATTCGCCCTGGCAGCGGCGATTGCGAGCGAAAACTACGCTGAAGCCGCGCGCGTGCGGGACATTCTTCGCGCGCGAGGCGAAACCAACGCGCGCCGGGTCGCCGACGCCAACGCCGCGTTCTACGACGCCTTCCGCTCGGGCGACATTGAAGTCATGAAATCTATGTGGGCACGTGACGCACCGCACGCGCAGTGCGCGCATCCAGGAAGCGCCGTGGTGAGCGGCTACGACGACGTCGTCGAGAGCTGGGCCGTCGTCTTCGCCAGCGCGCCCGCCGGCGCCGGTTTCGACGTTCGCGCCAGCGACGTCCGCGTCCACGCCGGGGACGGTTGGGGATTCGTCACATGCGTCGAATGCGTCGGTGACGCTGGCGCTCGGCTCGCGGCGACGAATATTTTCGAGCGCCAACCCGACGGCGACTGGGCCATCGTCCTCCACCAGGCGCACGGCGTCGTCGGCCTTCGATGATAGCACAAAACAGCCCCCGTTCGCATCGCCGTTCGCGCCATCGCCGACGACGCGTTCGACGCATAGCACGCGTGTAATCCACACACACACACGCACACACGCACCACGATCGAGAACGCTCGCGAATACCGCGCTCTTTCGCTCTCGACGGTCCGAACGCGCGACGGCGCCAATCCACATCCTCCAGATCTCTCGGCTCAAAACATTTGGATAAATCGACCAATCATGACCACGGACCACAGTCCCTCTCTCTCTTGTTTGTGGCGAACACACAGGACCCGCCGTCGGGACATCGCGACGCGTCGAGATTCGACGCCGACGCGCAGTGCGCGCGTG
>Ga0181599_1001667_pt1 | contig 21173 bp, 10 predicted proteins | sample 041ome_3_FD_148658 | JGI IMG/M metagenome (GOLD analysis project Ga0181599, IMG submission 148658) | Coastal salt marsh microbial communities from the Groves Creek Marsh, Skidaway Island, Georgia - 041405US metaG (spades assembly) | ecosystem: Environmental > Aquatic > Marine > Intertidal zone >...
GTTCACGGATGAGTGCGTCGTAGACTTCATTCTGCCTCCGCGGCTCTTCCTCGTCGAACTCCATCCCGCGCGTCGCGCCGTGGCGCGCGTCGTCTCGTCTCGTCTCGTCTCGTCTCGTCTCGTCTCGGAGGACCCGAACCGCCGCGAGTGACGGGAGGGTCAGCCAAAGTTACGCACTGTTGGAGCGTCGACCTCGCAAAAAACGGACCATCGATGGGTAAAAATACCGTAAGAGAGGCGTCAGAAAAAAGCTGGAGGATTGAGCGCCGCACTCGGGCGCCCCGCGCGCGGCGCCGCTCGTGGCGAAAGTTACGGTTTTTTCGTCGTCAACAACCGTCGACTCGACGACGCCGAGCGCGCGAGGCGCGATCACCAGCGACGGGAATCTCGAGACTTGCCGACGCGGTCGGCGTCTCGCGACGCGACGTACGCCTGGTCGCGGCGATCCCAGCCGCCGCGAAAACCGCGCTGGCGGTCGCGGTCGCGATGTTGGTCGCCGCCGCCGGTTTTGTGTTCCTCGTACGGGACGTTCGGGAACGTCATCGATGACTCCGGCGCGTGCGCTGACTTCGTGCTCGTCGACCACGTTTCGAAGACGCGATCGCGAGAGAAGACGAGCTGACGGTCGTCGCCGCGCTGCGTTTGTAAAGCCATGAGCTTGCGCACGTCGACGCCTCGCTTTTCCATCAGCGCCGTCTTCAAGGATTGATCGCGACTGATGATGAACGCGGCGTGCATGTCCTTGAGTTCGTCTGCGAACCAATCCGCGACGTCGTCTTCGCACATGTACATCTTGTACACGTAGCTCGCCAGCGCGAAATCCACGGCGCCGCCGCACGTCTCGGCGACTTTACCGCTTCGCATGTCCCACTGAAAAAAACGCAACCCCAACGCCTCGGCGCTCGCGCGCCAGCTCTCTTCCAGATCTAAAGACACTAAATCTAACGTCACGCTCGGGAAATGCGCCTTGAAAAACTCTCGCACGGCGACCAACTCGAATCCCGGTCCGCCGCCGAGCGACGCCACTCGCCGCGTCTCCCCGTCTCCGCCCTTACCCACGTCCTCGAACACCCCTCGCGCGCGCGCGCGCTCGAGGCACGCCCACGTTTCCGTGAATCTCTGCACCGACTTGAATCGACAGTATTCGCGCTGTAATCCGAGATGCGCGTACTCCGTCTGCGACCACGTGACGTCCCGCTCGCGTATGCTCGGCTTCTTGGCGTAAATATCAACCCCCGAGCGCACGATCGCTTCCCGCGCCGCGTCATCGGGCGCCAAGGTGGCGATAGCGGCGTCGAGCGCCGCGATGACGCGTCGAGCGTCGTCGAAGAGCTGTCCCAGCAGCGCCGCGCCCTGGGCGTTGGTGTGAAATGGCCACTTTCTGTTTCTGTCTTGGTAGTACTTGTACCCGCACGCGGCGGTCGATGTCGACGCGGGGGGGATGAGAACGCCGTCGAAGACGTCGGTGCGTCGCTCGGGGGCGGACATGGCGCCGATCGCGACCTGGCGCGCGCGCGTGTGTGAGGGACGGAGATTTGCGTGGTGACTGAGTGAGTACTAAATACGCTGCTAGAAGTTGATCGTACTCTTCGCTCGCGACGCGCGTGACGTCGGAGAAAAGTGTATTGTACAAGGAAAATGTTCTCCCTACTAGATCTCCAAGGCTGCGGTGCCTTCGCGAATTTCCGAATCGAGCTGAGACGCTCGGCGCGCGGCGAGGGCGTTCACGGCTATGAGCCAGCAGATGGCGATGGCGCTGTGACAGCATACGAGCACGGGGAGGGCGCCGATGATGGAGCCATACGCGAATATTAAGCCTTGCTGCATGAAGGATCCACCGGTTTTACCGATTTGAGCGCCGAGGACGTCCACCGCGGCTTTACCTTTGGTTCGACTGTCTTCGTCGAGAGTGATGTACACCATCTCTTCAGCCGGTTTGAAGAGAGAAAACTTCGCCGCACGCTCGACGATGTAAATCACCGCGCCTCCTAAGACGAGCCAAGGCAAGATGGCGGACGACTGCGCGAGCTGTCCGTGACGAAGGGCGTAGATGGACGTTCCGAAGAACACCCACCCAAGAGCGATGACGGTTTTCGGCGTCACCGAGAGCGTCCCTTTCCATCCAAGATTCTTAAACAAGAACGGCGCGGCGACCATGAAGATGCCGGTAACCATTCCGCTGTACGTTTGTACGTCGCCCATGTACGCGGCGTAAGAGGTGGGATCTGGACGGTATATGCGCAACTGCGTCTTCCAAGCGACTTGGAAGATGATGGAGCTCAAACCTTGCGCGACAGCCATGACGGCCAGACACGCGACTTCGGGGGATTCGAAGACGTACATCAACGAAGACAACAAACCGGCTTTCTTCGTCTTCTTGTTCGCCGCCTTGTCCGCGTCAGATCGGGTTTTAGAGTCTCGCTGCTTTTCCATCATCGCCGAGTTTGGATCTTTTCTCGCTTCGTCGCAAATGTACTTGTGGCACGCCATGATGGAAGCTCCGCAGAACATGACGACGGTCATGAACAACTTTAACTTTGCCGCCCACATGTCTTCCGGTGCCACGCCCGCGGGATGCCACTGCGTGGTGACAAACTTCATGAAGAGCCCCGAGCACGCCTGCGCGACGTTGGCGCCGATGCCGAGCAAAGGATAAATGATACCAGCCTCACTCACGCGCGTGATTTCGTTCGCCAAACCCCAAAATAGCAGACTTAACACGACATCACCCCAAAGCTCGCCGGCGACGTAGAAGAGCGAATACGTCCAGTTCGTGAAGACGGCGATGCCGCCCGCGAGACCTCTCGGGAGCGTCGTCGCCAGCGTCGCCGCCAACTCGTACGGGTGTAAGACGTCTCGCATCGGATACAAAACCCCCGTGAACAGCGCGAAGAAGCACATGAAGAACGTCACCGCCATGTAAAACAACTTTTCCCGTCCAAACTTCGAGCTCAACCGCGCAAACAGCGACACGAACAGCAGACTCGTGGGCAAAACCGCGTACACCGTCAGGTACGGAATCTGTTCCGCCCCCCCGAACGCCGTCACGACGAGCGTGTCCTTCACGGCGTCCATGATCGAGTTCGCGAACGCCATAAAGTAAAACATCAACGACATCGGCACCAATCGTCCCCAGAGGCCGTCCATGGGCTTGAGAATCTTTCGCGCGTGCTTCGCGAAAAAGTTCTCTTCTCGCGCTTCGCCGCCGTCCCCAGCCGCCGCGCTCGCGGCGACGATCGCCCCTCGCATCACCACCCCCGCTCGTCGTCCATAACACACCTCATTCGCGCGCGCGCACGTCTCCATCGACCATCTCTCACGATCCCGCGCCGTCGCGCGTTCGACGCGCCGTTCCGCGCGTCCCGCGCGTCCCGCCCGCCGCGTCTCCCCGCGCCCCACACGCGCGTCCGCGCGCGCGCGCGCGCGCGCCGCGATCACCGGCGCGCTCGCGGCCGTCATCGCGCGCGCGTTTCGCGCGCACGATCGACGCGCGCGCGTCGGCGTCGACCGAACCGTCGCCGTTTATTTAAACCTCGCTTTAAACGTCGCGAAATTTAAAATGTCGTCGCGCGTCGCGCGCGTCGAGCGACGCCGGTTCGGCGGCGACGAGGGAACGCGTTCGTGCGCGTCGTCGCGAGCGCTCGCGACGCGGCGCGGCGTCGTCGCGACGCTGTGCCGCGGCGGCGCGCGCGCGCGGTCCGTTTGTCACGAGTATAATACAGGATGGGTTTTATTAGTGCCGTAATAAATCCTCGTATAGGAGTGTGTTTAGTGTCTAGTGTGTGTGACGCCGCCGACGGGACGCGCCGCGCGTCACATCCGCGCGCCATGCTCGCCGCGCGCGTCACCGCCGCGCGCGCGACGCTTCGCACGCGATCCGTCACGATGCGCGCGCACGTCCTGTGCGCCTCGCGTCGCGTCTCCGCGCGCGCCGACGTCAAAACGAGCGCGAACTCGAAGAGCCACAAGGTTCACCTTCGCGCCGGCGCGACGCCGCGCGCGACGACGACGACGCGCACCGCGCGCGCGGCGACGCGGACGCGCGCGAAAAATAAGTCCACGCAGGCGGAGGCGGAGAAATCGCGCGAGGGCGCGATCGCGAAGCGGAGCGAGGATTTTTCAAAGTGGTACCTGGATTGCATCCGCGAGTGCCAACTCGCCGACTACGGACCGGCGCGAGGGACGATGGTGATCCGGCCGTACGGGTACGCGATATGGGAGGGGATTCAAAAGTATATGGATGCGAAGTTTAAGGCGACGGGGGTGCAGAACGCGTACTTTCCGCAGTTGATACCGTATTCGTTCATAACGAAGGAGGCGTCGCACGTGGAGGGTTTCGCGCCGGAGTTGGCGTTGGTGACGCGAGGGGGAGGGAAGGAGTTGGAGGAGCCGCTGGTGGTGCGACCGACGAGTGAGACGATTGTGAATAATATGCTGTCGCAGTGGATTCAGAGTTATCGGGATTTGCCGATGCTGTTGAATCAGTGGTGCAACGTGCACCGGTGGGAGATGCGCACGCGGCCGTTCATTCGCACGTTGGAGTTTCTTTGGCAAGAGGGTCACACCGCGCACGCGACGGCGGAGGAAGCGGAGGAGAGAGCTATGCAGATGATTCGTGTTTACGCCGAATTCGCCCAGACGCAGGCGGCGATGCCGGTGATTCCTGGGAGAAAGTCGCGCGTCGAATCCTTCGCCGGGGCCAACGTGACGTACACCATCGAGGCGATGATGGGAGATAAAAAGGCGCTTCAAGCGGGAACATCGCACAATTTGGGCGATAACTTCGCCAAGGCGTTCGACACTACGTTTTTAGACGACAAGGGCGAGACGCAGTACGTGCATCAGAGCTCTTGGGGGGTCTCTACGCGCTTGATTGGCGGTATTCTCATGACGCACGGCGACGATTCCGGGTTAATTTTGCCCCCGCGTTTGGCGCCGATTCAAGTCGTCGTGGTGCCAATTTGGAAGAAGGACGAAGAGAAGCAAGCGGTCATGGCATCTGTCGATAGCATCATTTCTTCTCTCTCCAACGCGGGCGTTCGAACCCATCTTGACGCGGATCAAAGTAAGTCGCCGGGGTGGAAATTCAACCAGTACGAAATGAAGGGCGTGCCGATTCGCATTGAAGTCGGTCCGAAGGATGTCGCGAAGGGTGCGTGCGTCGTCGCTCGTCGCGATGTTCCGGGCAAGGAGGGTAAGGAGTTCGGCGTGAGTATCGAGCCAGCCGCGCTCGAGACCAAGGTCAACGACGTGCTGAATGACATTCAAAACTCGATGTTGCAAAAGGCGACCGAGTTTCGCGACGCCAACATCGTCGACGTTAAAACTATGGACGAATTAAAGGCGACGATTGAGGCGGGGAAGTGGGCGCGATGCGGCTGGGAAGGTACCGACGAAGAAGAAAAAGCCATCAAGGAGGAGACCGGGGCAACGATTCGGTGCTTCCCGTTCGATCAACCCGCGGGCGAGCACACGTGCTTGATGTCGGGTAAGCCGGCGAAGGAGGTGTGTATCTTTGCAAAATCGTACTAAAAGGAGCGCGCGCAGTAGAGCTTGTCATATCTATCAAGTGCATGTTTATCACATCTAGTCGTACTAGTTTACGCCGCTTGGGCGAGCATTTGCGTGTCCGTCTTCAAGCGAGCCTCGTGAGACGAAATCGCCGCGCTCAACGCGTCGCAAAGCTGTTGAAGAGAATCGTCGTTCGCACAACGATCGCGCGCGTCGAAGATCAAATCCATCGGGAACCAGCACGCAGCGTGCGCAGTGCGGTCGATGGCCGAGCGCTTGGCCCAGAACGAGAGTTCTTTGAGCGCCAACTGAGCGGCGTCCTCGGCGCGGTTGAACGCGAGGTAGATGCGCAAGAGCGCCGCGGGATCCGCCCCGCGTCTTGCCATACCACCGCCGCTGAAAAGCGCAGTAGGGTTGACAAAACGTTTGATGAGCCAGCTCGGGAGCGCTAGCTTGGCGTTGACAGCGAGAATCGACCGAGCGGTGGCTTCAGAGAGGGCAAAGTTGCGTTCCGGCGCGTCGAAGCGCTCGACAAAGGCGCGCAACTCGTTCCAGTACGTGTCGACGGACGTGACCGGCGCTTCGACCCCGATTAATCCCGCGATCGCTTGCAAGTCGCTTGCTCGAGCGTTCCAACGCTTCAACGCAGCGTCTTGTTCGGCTTGCAGGACGGACGCATCGCCAACTTGAGCCATGCTCGCGCGCGCCGCCATGGCACCAGCGATTAAAGCGAGCGAAGACGTGAGCTTTTCGCCATCCAACCACGCGGTGCAAAGCGTCTTGGCGGCCGCGAAGCAACCGTACGCAATCAAGCTTTGCACTAAGTCTTGAATGACTTTTCGAGGTTCACTATCGACGTGAAGCATAGCGGTTTCGCAGCCCACGTGCAAGAGTTCAAGGCGAGCGGCGGAGAGCACGTACTCACGGGTGACGGTGGCCAGAGGACTCTTCTTCGTATCCAGTCCACTCGAAACAACATTTACTGAAGAAACATCATCGTTTCCTTCCATGTGTTCATCCTCTACGACCGTTTCAAAGCTCACCGAACAGGGATCCGACACCATGGCCAAGGCGTTGGCGGAGGAGAGCGCCGCCGAGGCATGACGCGCGAGAGCGTCGACCAGCTCGTCGTACGTTACGTCGGGTTTACGAGCGATCTCGATCGTGTGCTCGCTCAAACGATTGGCGTACTCGTGCATGGATACTGCCGCTTTGGCTGGGTCCCCACGACTCAAGTAGAATCCGTACAAGATCTCGCTCGGCGACGGCTGCGAGTCCACTGGCGCTGTGGACGCCCTACCCTCGAGCGCGTTTATGATTGTGTCGTAATGCGTTCGCTCGCTTTCATCCAAGCAAAGCGTGCTCAGCACCGCGCCACCGTTCTTCGCACCCCTTTCACAAACACTGGCGACGAGTCGACGCATCGCCGCCGCCTGGCGATGCTCGCCCGCAGTGCTCGCAGCAGCGCAATACGCCGCGCGCCAATCCCCGGCGTCCGTGGCGTATTGCAACGCATTGGCCCACAATCGTGCACTTTGGTTTTCATCATCTCGAACCTCATGCAGCGCTGCGTATGCGGCCGCCTGAGCGCCTGGAGCGCATCCGAGACGCTCGAAGAACAGCATGACAATTTCGTAGTACTCAAAGCGCGAGACGACGTCGTTTGGAAACGCGGCGTCGTCGGTACCCATCAGAATGCTTTGAATCACTCGCAACAGCTGCACGAGGAGGGAGTCGACTGGACCAGCGACTTCTGGAACAAACGCAGCCGCTCTACTGAATAATGCGATCGCGCTGTCGATCGAGGCGTTGCGCTCGGCGTTTGCGTCGTCGGTTTGATTGAGACCGACCAAATCCGCGCACGTCCACAGCGCTTGCAGAAACAGCGGTGCCGGCGCGTCGAACGGCGCCTTGGCGACCGATTCGCTTCCGGGGACTTGCTGCCGAGCAAACGCAAGTAGCGTGCCGAGGGCGTCGACTTCGCCAGAGGCGTAGAGTGTGGTACCGATCTCTATCACTCGTCGCGTGTGAGACGAAGGTTCGTCGTCGCTGGCGTCGAGCGCTGAGGCGACTAAGGTACCGGCGCTTCGCAAGCGATCGCCCACGGAAGAAGAGCATTCGAGAATATCAGGATGTTCTAAATTCGCGAGGGTGACCGCCAAGCGAGGCGGATCTTCGCGGTTGATGCTCAAGCTCGATCTGCGCTCCGTCAGGAGCCAAGAGGAGAGAATCGCCGAGCGATACGCACTCATCGCAGCGGGCAAAGCATTGGTGATGGAGTCGGCGGCATCAGCGGCGAAGCCAATCTTTGGACCGAGTCGAATGCATCCCAAAAGAAGCACTAATCCGCGCGACACCTCCACGCGTGCCCGAGTTTGTTGCTTGGTGGCGTTCAAAACCAACGCGACAAACTGCGATTCGTCCATCTCACTCGCCTCGTCGTCGACGGCGCCGAGACTTCGTCCCTCCGATGGCAGAGTCCATTCATCAACGCGCTCACGAAGCGCTTGCGCTGGCTCTGCAAGCGTGCTCAGCGCATCTTGTAACAGACGGATGACGATTCTTTGCTTGGCGCGCCTCGAAGCCTTTCGGGATTTCGCTTGCGTCTCGGTTTCGTCGCTCTGCACCGCTGGAAAGACGTCACCGATCAACACTCCAGCGAAAGACTCAAGCCAATCTTTTGTGGTGTGGCTCGACGCTTCGATGTTTTCGTCGTAATTGTCGAACGCCGTCGCCTTGCTTGAGGTTGACGTGTCCACGCACAATCCACCGGCGATTAAATCCATCGCCGAGCACGCCGAGCTACCGAGAACGCTGTTCAAACGCGCAAACAGAGCGGTGAGCGCCGACACCACTTGTCGTTTACCACCACTAAAGTTCAACATCGGCGAATCCTCGTTCGTGATTTGTGCGCGAAGCAGAGACTCTTCAACGTCGTCGCCTGCCCGAATGGCGCCCAGCGCGTCGCCCGCGCGCAGTAGCACGAGGGACGACGACCACGACGCGTCCGTGTCCAAAAGGAAGGCCATCGGCGCGTGCGCGCGCGACCACTCACGAGCATACGTAGGCGCTACGCGACACCACGTCTCCACGACGCGCTGGATGCTGGCGTTCGCCCCAGCCGCGGCGACGAGCGCGTCGCTCGCGGTTTTCGCTTCGTCCAAACCGAGCTCATCGCAGGTATTTTGCAACGCCAGCTCCGAGCTCAAACCTCGTAGAGCGATTTCACTGGCTAAGCTGTTCGCCACAGAGGCCGCAGTGTACCCATTCAGCTTACCAAACCTTCGGAGGAGTTCAACCGCCGCGCCGTTGCCTCGACCGGCGTGCCCCCACTCGGCGAGCACGTTGGCTTCGACGTCGCCGCATCGAAGATCTCGCGCGCGATGGAGCGCGTCCAGCGGCCAGGACAGTAGAGTCGAAGTCGAAGTGGACGATGCGTCGTCGTCGTCGAAATTCTCGAGCGCAGCGACGACGCTATCGGGCGTCAGCGCGAGCGCACGAGCGACGCCCTTGGATCCCTCGATGGACGACCCGAAAGCCAACGCGCCGTGCTTGACCGTGTAGAACGCCAAGGTGGCGGCATCCGCAGCTGTTTCGATCGTTGTCGTTGCTGCGGCGGCTTCGTCGTCTGCCTCCACTGGCGCTAATCTAGAGGACACTACGACGTTCAACGTGAGACCTTTCGCCGACGGCGCGCACGCGAACGACGTCGCCACGCGATCCGGCGCGGGCGTCTTCGTCCCGGGTGCGGGAGGCAAGTGCGATCCGCACACGCGCGAGACCTTCGCGGTTGCCGGTTTTAGCGAACCATCGGTTGTTCTGGCTTGCGAGGCGTGAATGGCGTTTGTGACGTCCCAAACCTGCACGAAGCCGTCCGACGAGAGCGTGGCCACCAAGTCCTTCGCCCCGACGCGCACGCACCGAGGGGTCACGTCCACCACCGCCTGCCCGCTCGAACCCTTGATTGTGTTCCAAACTCGACTCAGCGTCGACGTCTGAAGCTCACACACCGTGGTCAACCTATCGGTTCGAACGATCGCGCATCCGCTCGCGTCGCACAAAATAGCCGCCGCAGCGCCGCACGCCCCGATTCTCTGTACCCCACTCATCGAGCTCGGCGCCCGACCGACGATCGCTTCGTAGGATCCATCGTCATCGAAATCACCATCCAACCGCACGCGCACGCGCACGACGAACGCCCCATCGGCGGTCGCCAACACGACGTCGACCCGTTCGCCGTCCGACGCGCACGCGCACGACGGCGCCAACGCGCTCGGCGTCACCACGCGCACCGCCCACCCGCGCGTGCTCTTAATCACGCACACGTCTCCACCGAACTCCCCGCCGACGTTCCACGCGATGACGTCTCCGGTCTTCGAGTCGACGACGCCGCCGCCGCGCGCCCCTCGGGCGCCGTCGCTCGGCGTCTCGCCGCCCTCGCCCCGATGTCGCTTCGACGCCCTCCAATCGTCCGCGGACGCCCGCACGCCCGCGTCGGCGTCGACGACGAACGTCCGCGCTCGCGTCGTCGACGTCGCGCGCGCCGTCGCGCGCGGGGTTTCGCACGCGACGGACATTGATGCGTTCGAATCGTTGAGCGATTTCGAGTCGTTTCGCGGCGGTTTCGTCGGCGCGACGGGGTCTTCGGCGCGAGCGACGCGCGCGAGACGGTCGTCCGCGCGCGTTCTTTCGTCGGCGCGGCGCGCGAGCGACGGAAGCGCGGTAGCGCGCGCGAAAGTGCGGCGATAGGCGATGGGTGTGGCATCTTTTCTCGGCGTCGGCGCGGCGACGCGCGCGAGGACGGCGGTGAATGAATGGTTTGATATTTTATTGCAACGCGTAAACGTACGTCTAGTTGCCCTTGGCGGCTTCTTTTTCCTTCTTCTTGAGCTCGCGCGCCGCCTTCGCGGCGGCGCCGGCGTCTTCTCCCAAATACTGTTGCGCGTACACGTTCGACTGTCAGTCTCGGTTCGCGATCGAGGGTCGCATCGCGCGCGTTCGTGCGGTCGTCGTGTCGCATCGCATCGTCAACCCACTTGGTCCAAGTCCCAATCCGAGTCTGTGGTTATGTCCTGGCCAGCGGCTAATTTAGCCGCTCTCGACTTTTGCATAGCCTTGATCTCCTTGCGAGACAACTTCTTCTTCGGTCCCTTGACCTTCACCTTGTTCCCGAGCGCGTCGACGACGTCCTCTTGGACTTCGAATTCAACCTTGGCACCCTTGGCGGACTTGCCTTGACCCCACTTGTTACCTTCAATTTCAACAAAACCATTACCCGGAACGTTCCACGTTTCTTCCTTCAACGCATCGGCGAATTCGCAGTTGTGCGTGATGAGAAGAACGCCACCGTCGTATTCCTTGACGGCGCACGCGAGCGCGCCGAGGGCGTCGCGATCCAAATAGTTGGTCGGTTCGTCCATGACGACGATGTGCGGTTGCTGCCACATGGCGGAACCGAGCACGAGCTTAACCTTTTGGCCACCGGAAAGACCCTTGATGCGGTTGTGGGTACCGAATTCGGCATCCAAACCAAAGTCGATCAAGTGCTTCTCGACGTTCGCTTGCGTGAGCGGGCGCGCGTACAAGCCCGCGCGAGCGGCTTCGCGCTCGTCAACGCGGTTGAGGTACTTGGTGAAACCATACTTTTCGAGCTTTTCGCGCTCCATCCAAGAGTTGGAGTCCATGGAGAGACCCTTCCATTGGCACTCGTACTCGTACTTGGACTTCTTTTGGCGGCGACCAAGAATCTTCTCGACGACGAGCTTGAGAACGGAACCATCCTCTTGCGGGACCGGAATCTTTTCCTTCATCATGCGCTCTTCCTCTTCGGTGTATTGCGCGGTGACCTTGGTCAAGTTTTCCTTGTCTTCGCCCGTGGAGAAACGCCAGCGGATGTATTCGTTCGGCGTTTTGTCCAAGTGCTGCTCGACGTGATGGAACGCGTGCTGCGCGACGTACGCGTAACGCATGTTCGGGTGACGCCAGACGGTACCCTGGTCCGGTTCGGCTTCACCGGTGAGAAGCTTGATGAAGGTAGACTTACCAGCACCGTTCGGGCCGAGGCACGCGACACGAGAGCTCAAAGAGAGCTGAATGGTCGCGTCTTGGATGATTTGACGCGTCGTGTTCGGGTACTTGAACCAGCACTTGGTCGCCTTGACGATGGCCTTGTCCTTGTTCTTCACGCCCTCGAGGAAACCCGGAACCGGGAAGATGAACTTGAGTTCGTCGTTGGAGAGCTCGGTGTACTTCTTCGCCGCCGGGCACTGCTTGACGAATTCGGTGAGATTACCTCTGTACGTCACCAACTTGCGGTTCTCGTAGTGAATGATGTGAGTACACACGCGATCCAAGAAACCGGAATCGTGAGACACAATCATGGAGGAAACTTGCGTTTGCGAGTTGAGGTACTCTTCCAACCACGCGACGTTCTTCACGTCCAAGTGGTTCGTCGGCTCATCGAGTAACAAAATGTCCGCCTTCATGAGGATGGCGCGCGCGAGCGCGAGCTTCATCTTCCAGCCACCGGAGAGGGCGACAACCGGGCCGTTGATCATCTCGTCGGTGAATTGGAAAGAGGAGAGCGTGGAAGCGACAGATTCCTTGGTCGTGCCGTGGCCTTGGATGACAGAGTCGGAGAGAACGAACTCAACGACGTTCATCGTGTGTTGATCACCCTGGATGTCGTGCTCGACGTACACCGTGCGGAGTTCCTCCGGCGGCGGGAAGTTTTCGACTTGGCCGTTGTTGATAGCCTTCATCAAAGTGGACTTACCGCAACCGTTCGGGCCGCACAAACCGTAACGCTTACCCTTCTTCATGTGAAGCGTGGCGTTGTTCAGCAAAATGAGCGCACCGTACGCCAAAGAGAAGTCGCACTTGCAAAGATCTTCGCCTTCTTCGTCCTCGACGACGAAGACCTTCTTGGAGGCTTCGTACACGGCGTGAGCGCGTTCGACGAGAGACTTGGTCATGGCATCGGCCTCGGAGAAGAAAAGCTTCAAGTAAGAGGTCGCGCAAGACTTGGACCAGGTGTCGAGATCGAAGTTCTTCGCCAACAACGCGTTGGCGGACAAGGAGCAAATGTAGTCAAAGTACACCTTGACGCCGTCGCCTTGGACAAACTTCGTGACGTCCTCCTTGGAAGAACCGGAGGATTCGGCCAAAAGCGCGATGAACTGCTCGCTGACGGTTTCTTCGTTGTAGACACCCTTGCCTTCTTGGCCATCTTCGGCACCGGTTTCGTTGCCCGCGGCTTGGAGCAAAGTCTTGTACGCGCGAGTACACACTTGGCGGCACTCCGGGTCGGCGACTTCGTCCATGGCGCGCTTCAAAAGCGGCAAAAGCTTGGGCAAGAACGGCGCGGCATCCATCGGATCTTCGACAAGTTTGCACATGTTGTCAATGATGACGGCAGACTTACGCTTGATCGGGGTGGTTTGCTGGAAGAACAAACCGCGCTGGAGAAGCGGACCCAAGATGGAGAGCGTCGGGGATTCAACTTGTTGAACAAAAGTCGTCGCCGCGAGCTTGTGCACGCATTCCGGAACTTCATCGACGTTGTTGATGCATTCAATCAAGGTCGGGATGAAAGGCTCGATGTCCAAGTTACCGACGCACGTCGCAACCTTGGCCATGGACGCGGTGGACGCCTCCTTGACTTCCGAGCGCATGTGCACCATGACTTGCGCGAGCTCCGGGATGATTTCCGGCAAGTTCGCCGCGACCGCCTTGCGGTTGCGATCGACGAAAGCATCGAGCACGCGCAAAGCAGCCATGGTGGACTGCCAGAACTGAGACTGAAAACCAACAAAGATCGCTCGCAACGCCGGGCGAACCGCGAACTCGCTCAACTTGGGCGCGATGGCCGCCACCGCCGCGTCGCCAGCCGCGCGCACATTGCTAGACTTGTTATCACCCGCGAGCGTGATCGCAACCTCGAGCAAATCAATCAAATACGGTTCCTCCGCGAACGAAGCCGCGTTCGCAATCTCCGTAATCTTTTCCGCCGCCGCCTTGCGCGCGTCCTCGTCCTTCTTCTTCGCCGCCTCCGTCTTGATCCCTTCGACGTCAGCCGGCGTCACCTTCGCCGCCGCGGGCACGTTGCACTTGCTCGGCGCCATTATTTACTTTTTGTCTGCGCAGGTCACGATCGCGCGCGTCCGCGGTTCACCGTCAGTCTTCCTTCTCCCGCGTCCCGTCCCCGCGCGCGCGAAGGGCTTTATGGATAGGCTTGCAGCCGCCACCGCCATCGGCGCGCTTTCGCGACCGTCTCTCCTCCCCCCATCGCCTCCATTCGCCGCGCGCGCGCGCGCGCGCCGTCGACCAATTTTACACCATCGATCGCGCGCGCCCGCGCGTCCCGATCGAACGCCCGCCGCGTCGCGCGCGTCGTTCGCGATCGCCCTCGCGCCGCCGCGCCGCGCGCCATCGCGCCTAATCATCCCTCGCGTCGCGCGTACCGTCTCCCGTGCGCGGGCGTGCGTGCGTTCGAGCGTCGAGTCGCTGGAACGTATTTATTTCGTCGTGTGTGTGCGCTGCGCGTCGTGCGTGACGGTCGCAGGCGAGGGAACGCGCGTGAGAGTGCCGCGCGGCGCGTCGCGCGCGACGGTCGCGGGCGCGGGCGCGCGCGCGTTTTCGCGATGCATCACGACGTGTGCGCATACAGTGAGACATCTATTACGATGCGAAGACGTCGAAAAACGCGCACATGGCGTTTCGAGCGCGCGCAATATGCGATCGCCGCGACGCGCGCGGAGGCGCGTCGCGTCGGCGTCGCGCGCGGCGACGACCAACGACCGCGTCACAGATCGACGACGATGATCGCGGCGTTCGCGCGACGCGCGCGTCGGGATGCGTGGCGCGATGCGGCGCGCGCTCGCGAACACCGCGATGAGGGCGTCGGCGAGCGCGAGCGCGTCCACGAGCGCGACGACGACGACGACGACGACGACGACGACGAACGTGCAACAGTTTAGGGTGTATCGCTGGGATCCCGATTCGGGGGACGAACCGAAGTATAAAACCTACGACGTCGACACGAACGATTGCGGACCGATGATGCTGGACGTGCTGTTTAAGATCAAGGACGAACAGGATCAGACGCTGAGCTTTCGACGATCGTGCAGAGAGGGGATCTGCGGGTCGTGCGCGATGAACATTAACGGGCAAAACGGATTGGCGTGCCTGACCAAGGTGGAGAAGACGGAGAAGGGGGCGCAGACGATCGCGCCTCTGCCGCACATGTTCGTGGTGAGAGATTTGGTGGTGGATATGGCGAACTTTTACGCGCAGTATAAGTCGATTGAACCGTTTTTGAAGACGAAGAGCGACGCGCCGGCGAACGGCGCCGAGCGCTTGCAAACCAAGGAAGATCGAGCCAAGCTCGACGGGTTGTACGAGTGCATCTTGTGCGCGTGCTGCTCGACGTCTTGTCCGTCGTATTGGTGGAACAGCGACAAGTATCTCGGACCCGCGGTGCTGCTTCAGGCGTACCGATGGATCATCGACTCGCGCGACGAGTTCACCGAGGAGCGGTTGGCCAACGTCAACGACGCGTTCAAGTTGTACCGATGTCACACGATCATGAACTGCAGCAAGGTGTGCCCGAAAGGCTTGAATCCAGCGCTTAAGATTGCGAAAATTAAGCAAATGGTGGCGTGAGGACGCATTAACGACGCGAGACGCCGCGAGCGCGCGCGGCGCTTTCATTTAAACTTTAGTACGTGTTTCAATTTTCAAGCGCTTCGACGCCGATCATCACAGCTTCTTCGACCGCCAGTTGACGAGCTCGTCGACATCATCGCCGCTATCATCGCTATCGCTATCGCTACGCGTCGCCGTCCCGACCGTCGGCCGCGCCGTCTTCGCCCCTCCCGCGGCTTCGCGCTTGCGTCGCTTCGCCTCCGCCGCGGCTTCCCTCAACCGATCCACCCGATCGAAGCACTCCACCTGCTCCGCGATTTCGCCTCGCGTCCGCGACACCGCCTCGGCCTCGGCCCGCTCCATCGCCGCCCGCTCCTCCGCGTCCTCGCGTTCGCGCTTCTCCCGCGCCGCCGCCGCCGCCGACGCCGCCGTCGACGCCGCCTCCCTCGACGCCTCGCTCCCTCGACCTCCTCCCGCGCCCCGCGCGGGCGCGCGCGTCGCCGACGCGACCGCCGTCGTCCCTCCCGTCGCGCGTCCCGTCGTCGCCGCGCGTCCCGTCGTCGCCGTCGCCTTCACCGCGCCGTCGAAGAAATCGCTCGGCAGCGCGTTCGACGTCCCCATCGCGCGCGCGTCGCTCGCGGCGCGCGCGGTCGCCGCGTCGCGACGCGCGCGCGTTCGCGCGTCCCGAGGCGGTCGCGCGGCGTCGGCGCGCGCGGCGATGCGGCGCGCCGCGCGGCGACGCGCGCGCGACCGCGACCGCGCGTCCGCGTGTACACACATACCACTCGAACGCATCTGTATACGATACTCCGTATGTCCGAATAGCATACACAACGCACATACGGACATAAATTTCGAGCATTTGAACGGGGGAAAGAACGCGCGCGCGAGCTGTCGCGAGATTCGCGCGCGCACACGCCCGCGCGCGCGAGATAGATCGCGCGAGCGCGCGACGCACGAACGCGCGAACGATCGAGGCGTCGAACGAGGTCGAACGTCGGCGCGCGAAGCGGACGCGATGGGCGGACACTCGATCAACGATGCGTACGAAAAGCTGGAAAAGATTGGACAGGGGACGTACGGGAAGGTGTACAAGGCGCGCGAACGGGCGAACGGACGGCTGGTGGCGCTGAAGAAGACGAGGTTGGAGATGGAGGAGGAGGGCGTGCCGTCGACGGCGCTGCGAGAGGTGAGCCTGTTGCAAATGTTGAGCGAGAGCCCGTACATCGTGCGATTGCTTCGCGTCGAGCACGTGGAGGAAGACGGCAAGGCGATGCTGTATCTGGTGTTCGAATTCTTGGATCAAGATTTGAAGCAATACATGGATATGACTGGACGCGGGCCGACGAACCCGTTGCCGACGAGCGTGGTGCAAAACTACATGTACCAGCTGTGTTTGGGGTGCGCGCACTTGCACAAGCACGGGGTGATGCATCGGGATTTGAAACCGCAGAACATGCTGGTGGATAAGGCGAAGAATCTGCTCAAGATTGCGGATTTAGGACTCGGTAGAGCGTTCAGCGTGCCGGTGAAGAGTTACACGCACGAAATCGTCACGCTGTGGTATCGCGCGCCCGAAGTCTTGCTCGGGGGCTCGCATTACTCCACTCCGGTCGATATGTGGAGCGTCGGGTGTATGTTTGCCGAGATGGCGCGCAAGCAACCGCTTTTCCCGGGTGACTCCGAGCTTCAACAGTTGTTGCACATCTTCAAGCTTCTCGGAACGCCGAGCGAGCAAACGTGGCCGGGCGTCTCCAACCTTCGCGACTGGCACGAGTTCCCGCAGTGGAAGCCGCAAGATCTATCCAAGGTGATCCCGCAGCTCGACGAGCACGGCATCGACTTGCTCTCCAAGCTTCTCGTCTACGATCCCGCCAAGCGCATCCACGCCACGGACGCCTTGGAGCACCCGTACTTTGACTCTCTCGACAAGTCGCAGTTCGAGCAAATCGAACGCGAGTTCGAAATCGAGTTCGCGCAAGAAAAGGAGAATCGCATGGCGCAATGATTCACTCGTCGCACGACCGATCGACGCACGATCAGCGGTTTTCACCGCTAACTTAATCACTCACACTTCATTGTATTCTACACTACAATCGTCGAAGCCAAAGTCGCCGCGCTATCCACTCGTCGCGCGCGCCCGCCGCCCCGACCTCAGAACGTCGCGTCTCGCCCGACGCCTCGCTCGCGCGCGCGGACGACGGTTCGTCACCATGCGCGCGACGCCGTCGACGCTTCGAACGCCGTCCCGCGCGCGCGCGCCCGGTGCGGCGAACAGTCGGGGCTCGACCGCGCGCGCGCGCGCCATCCAACCGCCGAAAGCGCCCGATGCGTACCGCGGCGCGCTGTTCCCGGGCGTCGAGGTCCCCGATAATGATCTCGCGCGATCGTTCAGCGCGCTGTTTCCGTGGGGAAACGGGGCGCGGGTGACGGAGAAGGTGCTGGGGGATTTGCTGAAGCCCGAGGTGCGCGCGGCGCCGCTCTTCGTGCCGCTGTACGATTACTACCGCGAATACGGCGGCGTGTACAACTTGGGCGCCGGACCGAAGTGGTTCGTCGTGGTGAGCGATCCGGTGGCGGTGCGGACGATGTTCAAGGACCAGGCGGATAGCTTTTCGAAGGGGATACTGACGGATATCATGGAGCCGATTATGGGCGACGGGTTGATTCCGGCGAATAAGGAGATTTGGGCCAAACGTCGACCGGTGATCGGGGCGGGATTCCACGGGGCGTGGTTGAAACACATGTGCAACTTATTTGGAGCGTCGGCGATGCGGTTGGCCGATAAGTTGGACACGTTCGTGGAGTCGGAGAAGACGGTGGAGCTCGAGAGCGAACTGTACGCAATGGCGCTCGACGTCATCGGCAAGGCGGTGTTTAATTATGAATTCGGGGCGTTGAAGCAAGAGACACCGATCATCAAGGCAGTCTATCGCGTTTTGCGGGAAAGTGAGCACCGTTCGACGTTTCCGTTGCAGTATTGGCAGATTCCTGGGGCGATGGAGCTCGTGCCGAGACAAAAGCAATTCAAGGAGGATATGAAAATGGTCAACGACGAGCTGTCAGTGTTGATTAATAACGCTATCGCGTCGCGAAACGAAACTGGCTTGGAGGAAATGGAGCGCAGAGACTATTCTAACGTCGAAGACGCGAGTCTGTTGCGGTTTTTGGTGGACATTCGTGGCGACGAGGCGACGAGCACGCAGTTGAGAGACGACTTGATGACGATGCTCATCGCCGGCCACGAAACCACCGCCGCGGTGCTCACGTGGACGCTTTATTTACTTGCGCAGCACCCGGAAATCGCGGATGATGCGGTGGCTGAAATTAACGCCTGTGTTGAAAACGCTGACGGCATCCCCACGCCCGAGGAGGTGCGCAAGCTGGAAAAGGTTCGCATGATTCTCGCCGAGGGTATGCGCCTGTATCCGGCGCCGCCGATTTTGATTCGTCGTGCGATTAAGGATGTCACGCTCCCGCGCGGAGGTAACGGGAAGGAAATCACCTTGAAAGCCGGCACCGACTGTTTTATCGCGGTTTGGAACCTCCATCGGTCACCTGATTTGTGGGAGGATCCAGAAAAATTTGACCCGAGCCGGTTTTCGCGAAGGTTTGAAAATCCCGCCATTGAGGGCTGGGGCGGCTTGAACCCCGAACTAATGACTGGTTTATACCCGAACGAGCAGTGCACAGACTTTAGTTACGTGCCTTTCGGTGGCGGACAGCGTCGCTGCGCCGGTGATCAGTTTGCGATGCTCGAGGCAGTGACGGCGTTGAGCGTCTTGTTGAAAAAGTTTAAATTTGAGCTCGCGTGCGAGCCGGGCGAGGTCGAGATGATCACCGGGGCGACGATTCACACGAAGAAAGGGTTACCTATGAAGCTTAAGAGACGATAGAGGCGTGTTGTAATGCATTTTTAGCGGCGGCGATTTTTTATCAAGTGAAAGATGGAGCATCTGTTCATCACAACGTTGTGTACTTGTACAAAAGAATTGGTGCAAATAGGATACAGGCTTCGTGTTAGTGGTGTGGGTGGTAGAGAAGAATCTTGAAACTTGAATTGGTCGGTTTACGCCGTCTTAACGACGGACTTCCGACCTTTGCGTCGAGCGTTGCCGTAACGTGCCTCGAGATCGAGAACACGCTCGAGAAACTCGGGCGGCGTGTCTTGCTTGCGACGCGACTGCGCGGGGAGCGATGCGAGTTGAAGAAGGTTACGCCACTTATCCTTCAAATCCATCGCAGTACGACGCTCGAGGGCTGGATCGTCTGACTTTTTAATGACAGTCCATCGGCACCCGCCGCAGCGTTCGACGCCGTCGACGAGCGCCTCCGCCTCCACCGCCGTCCACGGCGAATGGTGCTTGCTTCGACGCACGCCCTTGACGTTCGACGAAGGCGATGCGGCGATTGGCTCTGCCTTGACCGCGGTGACCGCATCCGTCGCCGCTGCTTTCACCGTCGCAACCGACGTACCACTGCGCGGCGCGCGATTTTCCTTGGAGCTTCGCTGCGCGCCCTCGTTCCCTTTGCTCGACGCCAACACGCGAACTTGCTCGAGAATATCTGCTGGCACACCATTCACTTCACGACGCTTGTACAGAGCGGGCAACATGGCCACGCGCAAGAGGTTACGCCATTTATCCTTGAGATCGACGGCGCTGCGGTTGACGAGCGCATCGGAAACGCCGTCGAGGCGCAACGCCTTGATATCCGCCCATTGCCCACGTCCGTAGTGCGTGACGCCGCGAACCAAAGCTTTAACTTCGGGTAGACTCCACGGGCGATGCGTCTTGGGTTTCGCGGGTGCCGCCATCGCGCCAACGTCGAAGCGCGCCGCTTCGGGCGCTGACGGGGGCTTGGGCGCCGCGCTCGGCGCCGCGTCAAACGTCGTCAAATTCGATCGTGCCCTAGAGGTTTTCATCGTTCGGCGCTTCTTCGGGCATCTCACCGAAAGTGGGCCGAGGTACTCGCTTCGTCGTTTCCCTTGCCCGCGCGGTTTAGGCGCCGGAGCCGTCGGGTGTTCGTTTTCGTCATCCGACCCGCGCGTCATCATGGCGCACAGCACGTTTGCCGCGGAGAACGGGGATTGAATCCCCGGCGTTTGCGTGCGGTCGGGCACGGACAACGCCTCGAGACGAGCATTTTTCAAAGACGTCGGCACGGTGAGCATGGGCGGCGGCGGCATCATCATCGCCAATCCTCTTCCCGAGCACGTCGCCTCTTGCCCAGCCTCCACGCGCTCGCCGCCCTCGACGTCTTCGCCATCGACGTGCGTCGTCGTTCGATGGCTCCCATCGCTCGCACTCGGCGAGTTTTTCTTCTCGTCATCAACACCGCCGCGAAACGTCGCACCGGCGGGCGTCGCGCCCATCCCCACCATCGGCATCATCGCGAACGGATTAAACGGCATCGGCGCGAAAATCATCGGCGCCGTGACCCCTCCATCCGTCATCCCGCCCTTCATCACCGCCGCCTGTCGCCGCAATCCCTCAACGTTCGGCCCGAACGCCGCCATCATCATCGCGTTGCTCGGCATGGCGAACGGAAACCCGCCCGCCGCCGTCGCCGCCGCCGCCGTCGCCGTCGCCGCGCCCCCCCCCTCGCGCGCCTTCGCGTCCCCATCTCTTCGCATCTCCGCCGCATGCCGTCGCACCGCGATCGCCGGAGGCGTCATCTTTAATCTGCATCGCGAGAAATCGCACGCATTCGTCAGTCTCGCGTCCTTCGCGCGCGCGCGCGGGTGGATATGCCACCCCCGAGCGTTACTCAAAATAAACAATACTCGGACATTCGACTCGTATACGAGTATACGAAATCCCGATCACCCAAAACCGTATCTGATCGCGTCCCACCGCTGTCTCCGCGTCGCTTCCGTCGGGTCGTTGACGACGCCATCGAACGCGCGCGCGGACGCGCGCGCCGACGCCCTCGGCTTCGCGCGCGCCGCGCGTGCGATGCGCAAGAATCTTTCGCACCCCTCGACGCGGCACCCCCCCCCCCCCCCCCCCCCCCCC
>Ga0181599_1001680_pt1 | contig 21031 bp, 11 predicted proteins | sample 041ome_3_FD_148658 | JGI IMG/M metagenome (GOLD analysis project Ga0181599, IMG submission 148658) | Coastal salt marsh microbial communities from the Groves Creek Marsh, Skidaway Island, Georgia - 041405US metaG (spades assembly) | ecosystem: Environmental > Aquatic > Marine > Intertidal zone >...
ATATATATATAACGAACGAACGAACGACGTCTGTACATCGATTCGACGCGCTGGCGGCTGGACATTGATTCATTGATTCATTGATTCATTGAGATTCATTCAATCCATCCTTATACATCATCGACGAATGGGGACGTCAACGATGATGAAGAGCGATAAGAAGCGTAAAGATCGCGAGTGCGATGGCGATGCTGCGGCGGAGAAGCAGCGCAAGGCGGAGAAGAAGGCACGGAAGGCGGAGAAGAAGGCGAAGAAGGAGGCGAGCGCGAGCGGCGAGGAAGCGCCTCCGACTCCGGGACAGAAAGTGGAAAAGAAGACGACGACGACGACGACGACGACGACGTTGGTGAAAGTACCGAGCGTGGAGGATTTCAGAAAGGAACACTCGATTGAGATTAAGTTTGCGTGCGATCAGACGCGTTTGTTGGAACCGTTTACGAGTTTTGACGACGCGGCGTTTCCAAAGGCGTTGCGCTCGGCGCTCAAGGCGCAAGGATACGCGGCGCCGACGCCGATTCAAGCCGAGGCGTGGCCGATACTTTTGAAGGGTAAAGATGTCGTAGCGATTGCGAAGACTGGGAGCGGGAAGACGTGCGGGTTTCTGCTTCCGGCGCTGGCGAAGATTATGACCACTGGGTCGCAAAAGGCGCCAGAAATGCAACTCGTGGATGGTCGATGGAGACCGGGCGCCGTGGCGCCGTCAGTGATTGTTTTGGCGCCCACGCGCGAGCTTGCGATTCAGATCCACGCCGAGTGCGAGAAATTCTGTCAAGCTGCGGGCGCGAAGTCCGTCGTGCTCTATGGTGGCGCGGCTAAGGGTGACCAGTTGCGCGCGTTGCGTTCGGGCGCCGACGTCGTCGTCGCGACGCCGGGTCGGATTAACGACTTTTTAGAACCCCCGCCGGGGTTCACCGCGCCTGTGACCGCCACAAACGCCGCGTACGTGGTGCTAGACGAAGCTGACCGCATGCTCGACATGGGATTTGAGCCGCAAATTAAAAAGATTTTAAAGCTTTGCCCAAAGGCGAGGCAGACGGTGATGTTCACCGCCACGTGGCCGAAATCGGTGCAAAAGATTGCTGACGCGTTCACGAGCAAGCCCGTGCACATTCAAATTGGCGATGGCGGCAACAAGCTCACGGCGAATAAATCCATCACCCAGCACATCGAGGTGTTGGAGGAGGATGAAAAGTTTGAACGGTGCGTGGCGATTCTGAAAAAGGAACTCGGCAAAAACGATACGTGCATCATGTTCGCTGGGACCAAGCGTCGATGCGATTTCTTAGACCGTCGCTTGAAAACAGCAGGTTTTTCTTCCGCGGGCGCGATTCACGGCGATAAAGAACAGTACGAACGCGAGTTGGTGCTGAATAACTTCCGTCAAGGACGCGGGAACATTCTCGTCGCCACGGATGTCGCCGCGCGCGGATTGGACATTCCGGGCGTTGCCGCTGTTGTCGTGTACGATTTCCCGCTTCAAGTCGAAGACTACGTTCACCGCATCGGTCGTACTGGTCGTGCGGGCAAAGAAGGCAAAGCGTTTACGTTTTTCACGCACGAAAACCGGGGCGCGGCGAACGAACTCATTGAAATCCTCCAAGGCGCCGACCAACAAGTGCCGCTCGCGTTACAAGCCATGCAACGCAAGGGCGGCGGCGGCGGTGGCGGTCGAGGCTTCCGTGGCGGTGGCCGCGGTCGCGGCGGCGGTGGACGCGGTGGTGGTGGCCGCGGCGGCGGCCGAGGCGGCGGCGGTGGCGGTCGCTTCAATCGCGGCAAATGGTAACGACGGGACATGAAACGACGCGCCGTAGACGTGTAATTACGTACGTGTATTGATTCTTTCCTCAGCGCGCACGCGCATCGCATCGCATAGATATTTTCACATGCGCGCTCGCGCAGCGTCGCACTCGTCGCATTCGTGCGCCATCGATGGCGAACGCGCGCGACGTTTCAATCCAAATCCAAAAGCCCTCGTGTGTTCATCATTCGCATTCACGCGTCACACACCGCCGCGACGCTCGCCGCTATGCGCGCGTCGCTCGCGAACGCACACAATGGTGTTCATCCGCGCGTTCGCGCGGCGAACGAGCGCGCGCGAGCGCCAGCGCGAGCGCACGGCGCGCGAACGTGCGCTGCGAGCGCTGGTTCGGCATCAGATAACGCCAACGAATCATCCGCGCTCGTCGCGCGCGATGGCGCGTCTGCGCGCGCGAGCGCCAGCGCCGGCGCGCGAGACGCGTGTGAGGTACGCACCGACCCGGTGTGTGCGATTGAATGCGTGGATTTAGGCGCGGCGACGAGCGAAAATGATGGTTGGAGGCAATTGTCCCGCGCGTGTCGTCGGGCGTTACGCGGTGCCGAAACGTCGACGCATGGTGCGTTTGATTCAGGGTGCGTGCGGTTCGTCATTGACGTGCCTCGGGATTGCAGGGCGTTAGATTGGGTGTCGCGCGCGGCGAGTACGCCGGGCGTACCGGGATTTTATTGGTCGCCTCGAGCGAAGACGGCGAGAGGCGCTTCGGCGTCTCGAACGCGCGACGGCGCCACAGCCTCGAGCGACGACGATGATGGCATCAGCGGCGCCAGGGGGACGAATGATAGAGCATACGATGGCGCCGTGCGCGGTGCGCGCGCGGGCGTGGGCGCGAGTGCGACGTGGACGGATGCAGAAACCGGCGAAGCCGCGGAGACGACGTTGAAGCGCCGCATCGCCTCCATGCGTCGATTTTTAGCGAATGGTGGCGCATCTGGCGCGCGCGGTGCCGGGCGCGTGTACGGCGCGGGAAGGTTTGACCCAGCACGCGCGCCGAGTGACGAATGGGCGGCGTTTGGCACGCATTACTTCTTTTTACCCACGCTTGAATGCGTTGAGGGCGTCACGTGCGCGACGCTCGCCGTGTGCGCGGCGTGGGACGCCAATGGTGTAGAGAATTGTGGACCGAGCGCGAAATCGTTCGTGCAAGCGATAGATGATGCGTGTGAAACGCTTGACCGCGCGCTAAGCGGAGGCATCAATGGTGATGTGTTACCGCCGGGCGCCGCGCACGCGGTGACGCGCGCGCTCGTCCCGGATGAAGCCGGATGGTCCAAAGACGTTTCGTCTGTGATTTCACGCATTCGCGCATCGCACGGGATGACGACGTCGACTTCGGCGTCGGTGTCGGCGTCGGTTCCATCTGATACCGCAGGTTGGGCTGATTTAGGAAGCAGTTTTGACGAGTCAGACGGCGCTGACGTGCGTTCGGCGCTGGAATCGCTCGGCCGCGCCGCCGGCGTCGAAGCCCCGAGCGCTGTTTTAGACCAATTCGAAGCGATGACTATGGCGTTAAACGCCGTCAAACCAACGCCCGCTGCTTCCAACATGGACGGTCTAGTCGATGCTATGCTTCTAGGCGGAGAAGAAACGTCACTACGAGGAGATCCTCTGCGCAAGGTTGTCTTGGCGCGAAAGAGCGACCTCGCGCTCAACGCCCCCGTAGACACATTTGCGTTGGTCTCGAGGTTACAATCGCGCGACCCTGATGCGTATCAATTCGTCTTGCGTCATCCGAACGGTGCTACGTTCTTAGGCTCTACGCCTGAGCGATTATTCGCCAGCAATAAAGGATATGCGGCGAGCGAAGCCGTCGCTGGGACGCGCGCTCGAGGCGCCGACGACGGCGAAGACGCCGCCTTGGCGTACGATATGCTCTTGAGCCCCAAAGAACACGAAGAATTCGCCATCGTGCGCGAAGAAGTAAGAAGTGCACTCGCCGAAGTCGCCCAGGGTGGTATCGATGGCGTCAATATGGAGATTGAAAAGGGAATTTTGCGCAACGTCGCCGTGCAACACTTGTACGCCCGTCTATCGGCGCCGCTCGCGCGCGGAAAAACTGAAGCTGATTTAATCAGTGCGTTACATCCAACGCCCGCGGTGTGCGGATATCCGCGAAGCGCGGCGTTGCACACGTTGCGTGCGGTGGAATCTTTCGATCGAGGATTGTACGCCGGGCCACTTGGATGGATTAGCGCGGAGGGTGCCGAGTTCGCCGTCGCCATTCGGTCGGCGCTCGCGGCTCCAGGCGGGAAGGATGTGACTCTGTACGCGGGCGTCGGCGTCGTCGGCTCGGCAAACGCTAAAGCAGAGTGGAGTGAATTGAATTTGAAAACGAAACCGCTCGAAATGCTGTTGGCGCCCGCACCGACGTTGGCGAGCATGCCAAATCCAAACGCGGCTTGGGCGACGGTGCTCGTGGGCGAGCTCGTGCGCGGCGGCGTAACGACATTTTGTATCGCGCCCGGCTCGCGCTCGACCCCGCTCGCGCTCGCAGCTGAAAAGAACGTTGGTGCAAACGTTGTGGTGTGCATTGATGAACGGTCTTTGGGGTTCTACGCCTTGGGTTACGCAAAAGGCGCGTCGTCGCGTCCCGCCGCCGTCATTTGCAGCAGCGGCACGGCGGTGGCAAATTTACTCCCAGCCGTGGTCGAAGCCTCAGAGAGCTCCACACCCTTGTTATTACTCACCGCTGATCGGCCGTATGAATTGCGAGACACTGGGGCAAACCAAACGATCGACCAAGTTAAGATTTTCGGATCGTACGCGCGTTTCGCGGCGGATTTGGCTCCGCCCGGTGATGGCGCGCCTGCGCGCGCGTGCGCCACAATGGCGGCAACGGCGCTGAGATATTTACGCGGCGCCAACCCAGGGCCGGTGCATTTGAATTGCGCGTTTCGCGAGCCTCTCGGGCCGCAGCGCGTGGCATGGGACAGCGCCAAGGCGTTAAAAGGTCTCGAGCGTTGGGAGCAATCATCCGCGCCGTTCACTGTCGGCGCGTCTTCGTCCTTGTCTTTATTAAGTGGCACCGACGACGACGACGATGCGTGGCGCTCCGCTTTATCGCGAATAACGAGCGCTAAGCGTGGATTATTAGTCATTGGCGGCGGCGCGTCCGCCGCTGACGCCATGGCGGCGACATCCATCGCGCGCACGCTCGGATGGGCCGTTGCCGCCGACGCTACGAGCGGCGCCCGCGTCGGCGCCGCGAACGTCGACACCGTTCGCATCGTTCCCATGATTGACTACGTCTTGGTCGAACCTACCACACACGACGCGTTGCGTCCAGATGTCATTCTCCAGCTCGGCTCGCGATTGACATCAAAGCGCTTGTGTCAATTTCTGGAAGCGAGCGCCATCAATTGCGGCGCCGAATGGGTCGTCGTCGAGCCGAGCGCACGTCGCTTGGATCCCGCTCATTGCGTATCTGTGCGCGTCGAGTCATCCATGGCACACGCCGCGGCGGTTCTAGAGCACGCATTGCTATCGAGCAGCGGTGCGGCGTACGCGACGAGCGAAAACAAGGCGTCGTGCGTGGCGTTTGCTGAGCTCGCCGTCGCCGTCGGCTCTGCCGTCGCGCGCGAAGCCGTCGCCGCGTTACGAGACATCACTGCGAATGAAGGCTTATCCGAAATCGCCGTCGCGGTCAGCGTGAGCGAGCGCTTACCCGAAACCATGGGGCTGTTTTTGGGCAACTCCATGCCCATTCGCGACGTCGATGCGTTTAGCGGCCTGAAATATTTCACCGACGACATTCGAGCCCGTTCAACGGCTAAGACGTCGTACGGCGCGCCAGTCACCGCCAATCGCGGTGCGAGCGGCATAGATGGCGTGCTCAGCACCGCCGCGGGCTACGCCGCGGGCCTGGGCCACCCCGTGACGCTCATCGTCGGTGATGTGTCGTTCCAGCACGATTCAAATGGATTGCTCTTTCTCCGCGACCGTCCCGGTCAACCGCCAGTGACGGTGGTCGTCGTCAACAACGGCGGCGGTGGCATCTTTTCTTTTCTCCCCGTCGCCGCGCAAGTCGACGACGCGGCGTTCAATCGTTTATTTGCCACCCCTCCGGATGTGAGCCGACGCGGATTGTGCGAGGCGCATCGCGTGGCGTACGCGCATCCGCGTTCGATGGCTGAGCTCGACGCAGCGCTCGACCAAGCGTGGGGCGAAGACGCACAGCACAGGGTCATCGAAGTCACCACATCGCGCGCGCGGAATTTAGTGCAGCACAAGATGATTCAGCGGCGTTGCGCGCGCGCGGCGAGACACGCGCTCGGATTGTCAGCGGCGATGTCGGGCAAGTGTGAGGCGAGCGTCTCCGGCGCGGAGGTTTCACGGTTTTCAATTCCTCTCGCGAAACCCGTGACAACGAATGTCAGCGCCAGCGACGTCCCCGCACGCGATGGGTGGTTGCTTAAAATCACGTTAAGTGATGGTAAATTTGGCTATGGTGAAGCGTCGCCACTTCCTGGATTACATCGCGAGACGCTCGACGAAGCTGGAGCGCAACTTATTGCCGTGGCGTCGGCGCTCTCCTCGACGAGCGACGTCAGAGCGCCGACAAACCTGGCGCTGTTGAATGGCGCGTTCACGTCCTGGATTGAGCGCACGTGTGGGATTTCATCGCGCGAGTTGCTTCCTAGCGTACGTTTCGCGTTGGAGACGGCGATGGCGAACGCGTTGGCGTCGAGCGCCTCGATGACGCTCGCCCGCGTCTTGAGCGGAGACGACGACGACGACGACAACGACAGAACGATGAACACGACGGTAAACACGAGCAGTGGTGGTGAATGCGGCATCGGGCGCGTATTTGTCAACGCCCTCGTCGACGCCGCCGTTGACGTCGACGCGGCGGTGCGCGAAGCCAAAGCCCTCGTCGATGAAGGTCATCGTTGCTTAAAAGTCAAGGTTGGCAGAGGCGTCGGAAGCGAGGGCGCCAAGGCGGACGCCGTGCGGCTCGCCGCCATTCGAGATGCCGTTGGCCCATGCGTTGTATTGCGCGCCGATGCCAACCGTCGCTTCACATTCACCGAAGCACTCGATTTTGGCGCCGCTGTACAAGAACTCAACGTGAACTTGCAATACGTCGAGGAACCCACGGCGACGGCGCGAGAAATGTCAGCGTTTTACTTTACCACTGGCGTCCCAACGGCGTTAGATGAAACGGTAGACGAAATTGTGCGCGCGTCGGCGTCCCTTACTGACGCCGCCAGCGCCCTTGCGCGCGTTGCGGATCAATCCAACGGCGTCGTCGCCGTCGTCATGAAGCCCAGCGTCATCGGCGGTCTCGAAGCCACCGCTACGCTCGCTCGCGTCGCCATGTCGCGCGGCGTTCGTCCCGTAATTTCGAGCGCCTTTGAAACAGGCGTTGGACTGCACGCGAGCGCGCATTTAGCCGCGTCGCTCGATGACGCGTTACGTCGCGATATTGCCGCCGAGCGCGCCAACCATTCGGGACTGAGCGACGACACTGAGCGGCGAAACATCCCCGAAGTCACTCCGCTAATTTTAGCGTTGGATGACGACGAGGACAAAGGTGATATCATCGGCGCTCGGGCGCACGGACTTGGCACGGGCTCGTGGCTCGCCGGGGAAATCATGACCCCTAACGTCGCCCCCGTGCGCGCGTTTGATGACGGCGCCGGCGTGGGGATGATGTTACACACAGGTGGTGTTGGTGTCGCGTCTAAAACGACGGAGTTCGTCTCCGCGTCGACGGCGACGCCAATAAAGTCATGGGGCGTTTCTGGGCGCGTGGATGTCGTCACCTCGAGCGGAGGTCGGTACAACGTACATTGCGTGCAATCTGAAGACTTTGGCGGCGTCGGCGACACCGTCGTGCTCTTACACGGATTTATGGGCTCTGTAGACGACTGGGACGCTATCGCGCGCGGTATACTCGCAAGTTCAGGCGTGAGACGCGTCATCGCTATCGACTTACCCGCACACGGAGACACAACGCGACAGTCGGGACCAGCGATGAAGTCATTGGATGACGCTCGGGATGTCGTTTTAGGCGCCGTGCGCGCGCTCGGGTGCAATTTATGCGACACGCACGTCGTTGGCTATAGCATGGGCGCAAGAATTGCCTTGGCGATCGGGGCCATGAACGAAGACGAGTTCGAGGGTGTGAAATCAGTCGTCTCTGTCGGAGGTTCGCCCGGCGTGAGAGATGCTCGAGCGCGAGACTCGCGTGCCAAACGCGACGATGAACTCGCTCGAGCGTTGCGTAAGAGCGGCGTACACGCGTTTGCCAAGTCATGGTATGCGCAGGGGTTGTTCACGACGCTCGTCGCGCATCCACGGTTCGGCGGCGTCGACGGATTGGCGCTCCGACGCGCGCGAACCGCCGACACGCCGGGAGCCGCCGACGCGCTCGCCGAGTGCTTGTCCGCGGCGAGTCCCGGTCGACAAGCGCATGTATGGGATGCGCTTTATCGATTAGAGGGGAAATCTTTGTTTATTGCGGGTGAACGTGATAGTAAATTTGCAGCGTTGGCGCGAGAGATGCGCGACGCAACGGGAGACGCGCGAGGCGTCGTTGATATTAAAAACGCGGGACACGCGGCGCACTTGGAGGCTCCTGAAGCCGTCGTCGTGCATCTCACGCGTTTCTTCGCTGACATGGCGACGACGACGACGACGACGCGAGAGGTTTGATTATTTATTTGTTAGAAAGCACGCACCACTTAGAGTAGTATTGGATTAAAATTTAAGGTGTTGTCGAAACGTGGCGTGCTCGTCCGACAGGGCTCTCATCGTGTGCAATGACGGCTGAGAAAGTTGATGTGCGAGGGGGGTAGTGCATGTGCACGTTGTCGTCGCGTACTTACTTCTTCTTACCGAACAAGCTGCCGAACAAGCCCTTGTACTCCTTACCCGCGAGCGGATCCTTGACGTTTGGCTTGGTCGGCTTGGACTTCGCAAATCGAGACGAACCGCCAACAGTCTTGTTCAACGCCGCCGTCTTCTTCGCCATTTCCTTGCGCTTGGCTTCCGCCTTAATCTCCGCAGCCTTCTTGGCTTCAGCAACCTTCTTCGCCGCGGCAAGGTTCTTTTGCTTCAACGCCTCCGCCTTCGCCTTGGCTTCAGCCGCCTTCTTCTTGTCCGCCGCTTGCTTGGCCAACATCGCCGCGCGTCGGTTGTTCGTGTCAATCGTCTTACCAGCCTATGCATGCAATACAGCAAAACAAATCATTGTTTTCGTCAGTCAACCAACCAACACACCAATTAACCAACCCCGTCGTCGAAAACAATCAACCATTCACATCCACTCACGAACACGCGCGCGAGTGGATAACAAAACAAACTGTCAATGCGCATTCGCCAACGTATCTCGCGCCTCCCCGCACCGCGCGCGCGTCCAACACCCCCGCACTCGCGCCATTCTCGCGCAACATATTTCTTCGCATCACCCCATGCGCTCGCGCGCGCCAATCCACGGTCGCACGACGCGTCAAACGCGCATCCATCCATGCGCGCACGCGTTCGTGCGATCCGCGACCGAACGCGTTCGCGCGCGATTGGTGTCGCGATGATCCATCGTCGCGTCGCGATCGATCGAGGCGTACCTTGGTGACGATGGCGCGGCGCGCGGTGGAGGACTTTTTCGTCGTCGCAATCGTCGTCGTCGCGAACGTCGTCTTGGAGGAAAGCATCGCGGCGTGCATCGTGTCGTGAATGCGTGTCGAACAGTGCCGCGTGGGGACGTGAGTTTTGGGCATGTGCGTGGGAGGGACTCTGTGCCTGGTGGTGATTGGTGGATTTGGTGGATTGATGGTTGTTTCACGCGCGCGCGTTCGCGAAACGGCGCGCGGCTGGCGACGGAGCGCGATGGGCGTACGTGAGTACGGTGGTAGTAGTATTATAAAGTGTTTATGTGTTTTGTTCGTGTGGGGCGAATGGGAGGAGGTCGAGGGCGGCGGCGACGGCGGCGGCGCGGGCGTCTGGGCCGCCGGCGTCTCCGACGTGTTGCGCGTGTTGACGGATAATGTCGCGTAAATGCGACAAGGTAATGGCGTTTTGTGTGGCGTTGGTGTAGAGCCTACGCATGATTGGTGCGTGCGCGGTGCGCCAGAGATGGGCGAAGATCATCGTGAGGTGCTCGAGCGTGGCTAAGCCGGCGTCGAGCTTTTGGAGGTACTCCTCCTCTTCGGTGAGGTCGATGCCAGTGTCGACGTCTTCGTCGTCCAAGCGCGCTTGTTCGGCGGACACGCGCTTGGCGAATTCTACCCAAAGCTCGATTAAGCGGTCGCACTTGGCGAAATCTTGTTCGACAAATTTCGCGCACAGCCTGTCGCGCGCGTCGGCGTTTTGCACGTTTTTAAAGAGCGAGTACACGACAGATGTCGATCGAATCTCTTGCTCGAGCACGCCTTCGTTGCCTAGTGATTTTCGCCAAGCCTTCAAGTGACGACCCATGAATACGCCAAACACGTACTTTAGCCCTAGGGCGTCGATGAAGCGTTCGCACGCGGTGCGATTCGCGCTCAGCACGTAATCCAGGCACTTGAGCGCCGGCACGGCGACGAAATTCGCTCCGGGCGCCTTATTCTTCCCAGCGAGCAGCAGGAGCATAAGTTCGATGCCTTCAAGCTCGACGAATGTTGCTTTGTTTTCGTCGTGAATGACTATGGCGCAAATGGCGTCGAATAAATTCTCCACGAGCTCTTTTTCACCGTCATCTTCGGGCTCGCGCTTTTTGTACGTCGACGTCGACTGCAACAACGCGTCCAAACCATCCATATCCACGCACATCCGTCGACACTTGGCGCTACTTTGCAAAATAATCGATAACATTTCTGACGCATAGAGCTTATTCTGATCGACATCGCGCTTCTTCTCGATTCGCCTAAGGAGCCACTTTAAAAGATCCGTCTCTGCGCAAAACGCCTCGAGCGCTTCGTTACTTGATTCGCCCGTGTCTGCGTCAAACGTCGTGCCAACAATCTCACTTAAATTCTCCACAATCCCAAGTACGGCGGATACCGCGTTCGATGCGTCGCTCGTAGACGCCTTCACCGCGCCGCTAATGTCTTCAAATCGCACGAGCGCGGCGACGAGCGCAGCGTAGCCGCCGCTCTCGCGCAACGCCGTCGCCAACGCTCGACCGCCTTCCTCGTCGCTCTCAACCGCATCACCATCCGTGAGCTCGCGCACGAGCTCTAAAGCATCCGCCACGATGTCTTCATTGTCGTGCCCGAGCACGGCAACGATGGATGGCACGGCGTTCAACTTTACAAATTCTGGGTACAATTCGGGCGTCGTCGCGAGCGTCCCCAAACGTTTCACCTCGGCATCGAGTTCGATTTCGCTCTCGGCAAACTTTGCGGGATTATTGGCATGCTTTACGCGCTGCTTGACGTTCTCCGCGTACGCGCGTTCGAAGGCGAGCACGAGCTGGCGGACGTGTTTCGCCGTCGTAGCGCCGTCGCCGACGACGCTCGTTCCAGACACCCCAGCGCGCGTTTCAGCCTCTGCAAGCAGCGTCGCGGCATCTCTCTCTGGTGCGCGACCGCTTCGCGCGTCGTAGAACGCGTCGTCGTCCGCGACGTCGACCTCGTCGCGCGCCGTGGACGGGGCAAAGCCTTCGTCGAAGAATGAATCATCCATGACGGCGAAGCGTTTCGCGTCGGCGTCGTGCGCATCAGCGTCGTCCGCGCGCTCGCGTTTGCTCGAAGACATCTTCAGCGCGCGCGCTTGAATGCGTGCGCGCGCGAAGGTTGGTTTGTGCGCGAGGTGTGGCGCCAGTGTCTGACGCGCTCGCTCGTCGCGCGCAGCGAAGACGTGGAATAATAAAAGAGAATTGGATTTTTACAAACGGAATGCGATACTCGTCTGATACAGCGTCGACGACGCGTTCATTATCATCTACTTTGTTAAAAGATACATATCCGCGCGAGCGCAGACGGTGGCGCTGGGGAAGACCTCTGAGAGTTTTTGCGGTTGCGTCTCGATGATTTCTGCGACGTCGGCGGCTTTTTGGACTCTCCGTTATGGCCATCGCCGATGACTGGGGGACGTGTTTGCTTTCGGCCACCTCGTTTCGGACTTGTGAGATTCTGAACGTTGGCTTGCGCCTCGCGTGACGCGCGCGCTTTTTGCAAACGCACGTCAAATTCACTCATACCACGGAAATCAAAATTGACGTCGCTTTCGGCGAGCTGCGCGGTTTCTTCATCGAGCGAATTGAATAATGGATTTTCCGCACCCCATCGTGCGAGAAGGTCGCCGATATCGCCATCGTATTTGCGAATTTCCAAGCACTGAGATACGAGTGGACGAAACCCGCTCGGGATGATTTTACTTTGCCACGCTTGTTGCTCCTTCTCTCCGGCAAAGTCGCGACTATCCAAATCTGGTGGATCTAAATCCGACCGTCGCCACATCAAAATCGGCGTGGCAAGTGTGCGTAGCATTTCTTCATCTTCGGTGAGCTTTGAATCGGCGCTTATTCTCGCCACTGCGGCTTCGAGTGTGGGTAAACACACAGGGTCTTTCGACGAATGTTGCACGGCGCACGTCAAGTGATCCAAGTGCAAACGGTTGAGCGCCTTCAACTCTTCCCGCATCTCCTCCAACGCCATGTAATCGCCAGATTCAGGATCAATTATGTACCCCTCGTCGTCAGTGTACTTTGAAAATCTCGAAAATTGCGTGCTAGTGGCGACGAGCTCTTGAAACCCAGGGTCGCGTTGTTGCAACAGTGTTGCATTTTGCATTGCATTCTCCATCGGTGATACGTGCATGCGATGTTTGATGCATTGTACGCAGTAGTCCATGGTAAATAATTTGCGCACATGCGAGCCAGGATCAACCAGCGGACGAATATTCCGCGAAATCATCGCACGACCGCCGCGGGGGATGACGGCTAAAGAATACGCCAGCGGAGTAATGGGGCTGCGATTATAAAAGCTCGCCTCTGCCCGCTTCAAGTCTCGTAAAGGATCGCAAGAAATGTCGTACTCATCTGGTATGTCCCAAAAATCATCAACATTCGGCCCTGGCGAGACTGAAAAGAAACTGAAATCGGAGCATTCGCCGTCATAGTACATGCTGAGCATCCACTCGACGCCATACAAATATTCATACACTCGCGTCTTCCGCGACGCCCAACGCTCTGCCGACTCAGCGAACTTTGGATCGTACCCTGGAACTACTAATTTTCGCGCCAGTTGACGTAGAAACTTCCAATTCACCGTAGTTTGGATGCCAGCATCACTTTGTTCAATGTTTCGGCGCTTTGACGACGTAGACATCGTATCTTTGCTCGGTGGCATCGGAAACAGCGGGTCATCCCGGAACCTATACGTCGCGCGCATTTCTAAGTACGCCTTCCAACTACTCTTTACGCCCAATTTGCTACCATTGATGTAATCATTCCCCATCATCGCCGACAAACCGATGAAATCCCGTCTCGCGCTGTCGAGCGACGCTCCCTTTGGAAGACTCTTCAACAACAGCTCATCAAACACGCGAGCACTAAACACCCCGTTATCGCTCATGACAAACACTTGAAATTGTTCGTTCTCCGCGTGTTGTGCGTTACCTTGCCCAAACAACGTCATCGCAAGTAACAACGCATCGCTATCCTCCGTGACGATGCAGTGGGAGTGCCCTTCAAAGCGCGGATTATTCAACCGTTGCTGAATCGACTTCACGAGCTTAATCTCTCCTTCCCCAGCCACTCGCATGCTTGATATTTCATACAACAGGTTATCCCCTTCTTCATCGCGTTCTTTCCTCAACATACGCCGAGCCACGTAATATTCCAACGCTCTGTCTATCTTGAGCGCCAAGACGCTCCCCGGCGTGATGCCAATCTTCAACAACTTACACATATCATCACTCAACGGTGTCGCCGCGCCCGCACTCAACCGAATCCGTCGTCTTCTCTGCGTTATCGTCTTCGCCATCGGTGCGGGTCCATCGAGCGCTAAAGTCACACTGTGCCTCGGAGACGTCTTTGCCAACCGGTTGTCCAGCAACGCAAACAACTTTTTGAAAAACGTCCGTTCACTCCTCGAATGATGCGCCGCAACGTGCAACAAGTTGTTCACATCCACGTACACGTGATCGTACACCCTCGGCGCGCGCGTGCTCGGCACGAACGCCGAGCGATACTCGTGGTGGAGCCATTTATTGTACCCGCAAATGCCCATGGCGGCTGTCCTTTCCGTATCCTCTCCGCGTCGACGACGACAGATGAGCGCCTGTCGCGGTCGCGAACGCTACGCCGCCCGAATGGTGTCGCCGCGCATTCGCGTCCCGCGCGCGTGCAACCGTCGGCGCGCGTCGCGAGGCGACTGTGCGTGGAGATTTGTGTGGGGGCTCCGCGGCACACGTCGCCTCGTCGGCACCACCGCGCGCGCATCGCGCATCGCGCATCGCGTCCGTGGGCGTTGGACACGCGCGTGGTGATGGCGATGGCGATGACGATGGCGACGGCGGCGACGGCGGCGACGGCGCGCGCGCGCGGCGACGGCAGGGCGCCGCAGGATGCGCTGGCAAAAAAGAGCCGCACGTCACTCGGGCGACGTTGTACCGTCGCTCGCGCGGCGTCGAGCGCGAATAACGCGAAAGGCAAGCTCGAACGCATCGATGGGTTGTTATCAAGGTGTGGGTATTGCGCTCGAAGCGAGGTGAAGGGGTTTTTACGGGCGCACGAGGTGGTGGCGCTCGAGGCGCCGGTGACGTCGGCGAGTGCCAAGGCGCGTGCGGAGGACGTTTGTATCGATGGTCAACCGCTTGATAACCCGAATGGCGTGCTTGTGGTGATGAATAAGCCATCAGGTTTGGTGTGTTCGCACGATGCGCGCGAAGGGGCTAATGTGTATGCGTTATTGCCCGAACGGTGGCGCGCGCGAAAGCCGTCAGTGGAAACGGTTGGGCGGCTCGATAAAGACACGACGGGTTTATTACTATTTACCGACGTCGGTGCGCTCAATCACACGTTGACTTCGCCGAAAAAAGACATTGGCAAGTGGTATCGCGTGCGTGTGGATAAGGAAATACCGCAGGCGTGTGTCGAAGTGTTCGCGAGCGGGACGTTGACGTTGGAGGGCGAAACCAAGGCATGTAAGCCGGCGCGTTGTGAAATTCTAGGACCCTACGAGGCTAGGCTCGAGTTGACCGAGGGTAAGTATCACCAAGTGAAGCGAATGTTTGCATTCTTTGATTGTACGGTGATTGAGTTGCATCGCGAGAGCTTCGGCGTGCTCAATCTCGGGTCTTTGAAGCCGGGCGAGTACACGACATTGCCGCTCGATTTTGACTTTGCCGCGTAGGGAGTGTGTGTAAAAATCTAGCTTAGGTTTATTAAAAGTAGTACCGGTACCGTAGTGTATGTAAAAGTAGTAGATAGACAGACATTGGTTAGGGGAGTACGTCTAAAGAACACCACCGGGCATGTGGAACTCGGCGGCAAAGGTTTCAACTTCGTCGCGGAGCGCCTTGATTTCCGGCAAGTCGTTCTTTTCTAAGTAATCCTTGAAGTCCTTCAACTTGCCACCCTCCGTCTGCTTCTTGACATCGATGGCAATCTTCACGCCCTTGTCGATAAGATTGGCGACGCGAACAAAGTCAGCCTCAACCATGCCGCGCGTCGTCATCGCGGGGCTACCGATGCGAATCCCACCCGGGATGAGCGCCGACGTGTCACGCGGCACAGAGTTCTTGTTCAACGTAATGTGTGACATGTCGAGGATCTTTTCGACACGTGCACCGTCGACACCCATCGGTCGAAGATCGCACAAGATCAAGTGGTTATCGGTACCGCCAGAAACCAACGTGTAGCCGAGTTCCATCAAGCGGTTCGCCATCGCCGCACAGTTGGCAATGACTTGCTTTTGGTATGCGACAAACTCAGGCGTTTGCGCTTGCTTCAAAGCAACAGCCAACGCGCCGATGGTGTGGTTGTGAGGACCACCTTGAAGGCCAGGGAACACCGCGGAGTTGATCGCCGCGGCGTGCTCTTGCTTGTAGAAGATCATACCACCGCGAGGACCACGCAAAGACTTGTGCGTCGTCGTGGTGACAATGTCAGAGTACTCGAACGGGTTATCCGCAAGTTCGGCGGCAACCAAACCAGAGATGTGCGCCATATCGGACATCAAATACGCCCCAACCTTGTCGCAAATCTCGCGCATGCGCTTGTAGTCAAAGTTGCGCGCGTACGCCGAGGCGCCAGCGATGATGAGCTTGGGACGGAACAACATGGCATTCTCTTCAAGCTTGTCGTAATCCACCAACCCGGTTTCTTCATCCAAACGGTACGGCATGGATTCAAAGTACACACTCGTGGCAGAGATCTTCTTCTTCGGGGTATAGAACCCGTGCGTCAAGTGACCACCGTGCGGCAAGTCGAGACCCATGATGCGGTCGTGCGGCTGCAACAGCGCCGTGTACACGGCAAAGTTCGCCGGAGAACCAGAAAGCGGTTGGACGTTCACGCCCCACTCATTCGGATCCAATCGGTACGCACTCAACGCACGGCTTTGGCACAATCGCTCGGTTTGATCGATAAACTCGTTCCCGCCGTAATACCGCTGCCCCGGCAACCCTTCCGAATACTTATTCGTCAAACACGAACCATTCACCTCCATCACCGCCTTGGACGTAAAGTTCTCACTCGCGATCAACTCCAAACCCAACCGTTGTCGCTCCTTTTCCTTCAACAAAATCGCGTACATCTCCGCATCGAGTTCAGCCACGCCTCGATCTTCAAACGGCGACGGCGCGCTCGCGCGCATCCTCGTCAGCCTCATCGAACGCCCCACGACGCGCCCATTCGTGCCCCGACGCCCATCTCGCGCCGATACCACACGCACTGATGCCACATTCGTCGACATCATCGACATCATCTGCGCGTCACACACGCGTCAAACAAATTCGCTGTCGTCGCGTCGCACGAATGATGCGGCGGCGCACGCACGTCAGCCTCTACGCGCTGTCTTCGCGGTCTTCCCACGCGCTGTCCACCGCGAGTGCGATTCGGATTCGATTCGATGCGCGTGTTCACACGTGTGCGATGCGCGCACAGGCGGGACGACGGTATGCGCGCGACGGTATGACGCGCGCGGCGGTCGCGTGGATGGTGGTTTGAAATTGAACACCACACAGACTGAAAAAGCAAAATCCGTACATGTGTGTATAGTGTGTGCCATCGAGGAATGCGAGGAATGCGCCGCGCGAGGTATGGATGTGGTGTATGCGTGCTATTATGACGTGGTCTATGTATGATGGGTGTGGTAGAGCTAGGGGCGGGACGGGACGGCGCGCGCGGGCGCGAAGGATGGCGGGCGTCGACGAGACGCCTTGAGTTGGTCGTATCGAATGGCCACGGCGTCGAGCGAGCGGCCGTGACACGGCGCGCCGAGCGCGACGAGGGGTTCGAATGGTTCACCGAACGCGGCGGCGTCGATGATGGCGCGGTCTTGGTCGATGGTCCATTCGCGCGCCGCGCCGGCGAGACGGGCGGGCGGCGGCTTGGGTGGCGCTCGGATGGCGGCTCTGGCGGTGGCGGCGCCGTCGCCGTCGTCGTCGTCGTCGTCGTCGCTATCGACCATGTGTTCGCGCTCGCGATTGTCATCGGAGTCTGAATCTGGTAATTGCTCGCGCGCGACGTTGCGACGCGCGTTGCCGTGGACGTCGTCGTCGGTGTCTGAATCCGCAATGTCTTCGCGCGCAATGTCTTTGCGCGCAATGTTTTCGCGCCTCTTTGCGCGCGCCTTCTCATACTCGATGCGTTTCTGACGCGCGCGCTTGTATCTGGGCATGATTTCGCGCATGAGTACTGGATTTATCGCAAGGTTTGCGTCATTATCGAGCTCGTTCGTCATGAGTTCGCGCCAGAGCTTGTGCGCGGCGCGCGGATGACGATTGGTCAATTTGGCGCACACGCGCGTCCACACGCATTCAACATAGGCGAAATGTCCATCCTTTGACTTGATATTCGCGATTTCGCGTTCAATCGTGGATATTTCGTTTTCATCCAACGCCCTGAACACGTGCTCGTACGTCTTGCGAATGCAATTGTTCTCGATATCTTTCACTTTACCCAGGCGCAAACGCACGTGTCTCGCCACGTCGGCGCACGAGTACGCTACGCACAGTGTTTTTGCGATCTTCGGCCAATCGTTGGCGTAGTGCTTGATTCCAATTGCGAGTAGTTCGTCTTCACTCTTGAGCCACACCGATGCGAGGCGTTTGCGATGATCGGAAACATCTGCACACAAGATTAACGCCGGATTCGGACGCACGCGTTCGAGAAACGCCCGGGCGACATCCGCCACCGCCTTGGGAATCGGCTTCCAACGTTCATCATACTTTTCGTCGGCGTTGACGGCGTCGAGTGTTCGATAACTACGCAGTCTGTGCGATGGCTCTATCTCCCTGAACAACGTATCTCGCCGAACGTGCGTCGAAGACGGCGGTTGGCGCGCCAGACGCTTACGTCCGGTGGGCGTGTTCGCCGCCTTGAACGCTTCGCGCGGACTGTACCAAACTTCTGGGGGGTCAATGTACCCCAGATCATTGATAGCGGTGACGAAATCGAAACTCTGCCGCAACGGTGCGCAATCGAATACCGTGAGCACGTTGTGTGATTCAGGCGCTTTGTACCACGACGCCGTCTCTGGCGTCGGTTGAAAAAATCGCGCCCCATACGGCGCCGCGTTGACGCGCCGTTTCAATTCATAATTATCCGATCCAGCGCGTTGCATGGCAGTGATGAGCGAAAACACCACTCTAGCGGTTGGAATCGCTCCCTTATCCGTAGCCGTCATACAAAATGACTGAAAAAGCAGCTGCGTGTGTTGATGAATTTGTTGGTTCAACCGCGTGACTTGCTCGACGGTAAAATCCGCCAAGCGTGTCGTCACCAGCGTCGCCGTAGCGGACTGTTTCCCCAGCCCCTTCCTCCCGCCTCGTTTTCGCTTCACCAGCGGTCTACGTACTAATGGTTGATGGTGATAATTGCCGCCGCCTATTGCGCTGAGCGGACGCGCCGAACGCCTAAGCTCTGATGCGGGCGCGCTCAATCCTCCCGCGCGCCTCGCCGCGCGTCGCTCCTCTCGCACACGCCATTCAAACGCCGCCGCCTCAGGGTCTTCCTCGGCGTAATCATCATCATCGTCGTCATCGTCGTCATCGTCTCGTCTCGGCAGCACGCTCGTGCCACCGACGTCAACCTCCCCGCCGTGATGCAACGCGCTCGACAACGACTTTAAGAAATTTTGATACTCGGTTTCCTCATCCAAAAACGCAAACTCTTGTTCATCCACGCCGAAGAGCTGTTCGTTGAGCCCTATGGCGTCGACATCGGCCTCAGCTAAATTGACCTTTGCCCGGGTGCGTCGCGCCACGGCGTTCGCTAACGTCGCATCATCGTCGTCGTCAGACTCGTCAAACATGAAATCCGCCGCTCGAGCCGCCGCCGTCGCCGGACTCGAAAGCCACGACGTATCCCCGCCACCTCCTCGCCCTCGTCTCCCACCACCACCGCCGCTGTGTGACGTCGATAATCCCATAAACATCTCCGCACTGACATCAAAAGCATCGTTGAATAACGCCTCGGCGCGCCCCGGAGACGTCGTCGAATTCAAACGCGACTGTCGCGCGACATCGGCGTCGAGCCATTCACTAAAGTCAACCTCGTCTTCTAAATCCGCAAAGTCATCGTCGGAATCGGACGGTGCATCACTGACGTCGGAATCGTCCATGTCCTCGCGTTCGATGCCGTCGTCGTCGTCGTCGTCGTCGTCGCGGCGCCGCCTCGCGTGAGCACCATCATCATCATCACCTTCAACAACATCGTCGTCGTCTTCATCGTCGTCGTCGTCGTCCCAGTCGCTCGCATCGAGGTTGCCTAGCACGTAATCTTCATCCAGGTCATCATCGCTGTCGAGTTCGTAATCCTCAAGCGTCGGTGCTCGCGCAGTCGTCGCGCGCGGCGGGGGCGAATCCATCGCTCGCCGCCCGAGCGCAACCGTCGCGCTCTGAGGCGTAGTATCGTGTCGGTACCGTACGTGAATGAATATGTTACAAGGGCTATGGGTGTTGAGTCAAAAACACACAACAACGCGTGTGCGCATGTGTGCGCGCTAGACGAGCAGCACGCCGTTGACGCACCCGTCGTTTTCGGGGTTGTTTGTGATTTGCGCGTACTTGCCCCAGACGACTTTGCCCCCGGGCGTGACCAAGCCGAGTTCGCTGACGTTGACTTCGATAATCGTCCCCTTGGTGAGCACGCCTAGGGAGGAGTACATCGGACCGTTGGGGTTCTTCTTCACGCCCAATATATCGAGCTGGAACGTCGCCTTGAGCTCGGGATGGGTGATGTGCGCCTTGGTAAACCGCAAGCCCGACGGCCGAATGAAGCGCTCGTACTTTGGAGGTTTGCGCGTAAAGCCCGGCCCAACGAATGTCGCCTTGGTAATCATGCGTTTCCATGACTTTTTCATGCGCTTCCCCGAGCGCATGACTTTAAACATCTCATCTTCCGCAATTGGACGCACTTTCGGCAGAGGAACTTCCCATTTCCCCGCCTTTTCCTTGCGCTTTTGCTTAATCGTATTGCTCAGCACCTTGGCGCGAGACGTTTGCTCGCGATCGAGTAAATACGCTGGAATCGCCCCTGGTGCGACATCTTCCTCAACCTTGTGCTTATTGTCTCTCTCACTATGCGAATTAATCGTCTTCTTCATCTCAACCTTCTCCGCATGCCGCTTCTTCGCATACAACTTGGCTTTCAAACCGATGAGACGTTGCGCCACCTGACTGCGCTTCTTGGGCGCGCGCGCCTCCTTCTTCCTCGCGCGTTCCTCCGTATCCAGACGCTTCCCGAAGCGCTTCTGGAACAGCTCGATGTGCTCATTTTGCGGCATATTCTCCTTCGGTCGTCCTCACGCGTCGATGAATATGATGCGCACCACACACCACCTCTGCTCGAGCGAAGTCGCGCTTGAGCGAATCCGAGTGAATCTCCAGCCGCCACCGCGAATCCAGCCGTCGGTCTTCGCTTCGTCGTCGTTCGGTCGATCGGTGTAGAGTCGCGCCTGCCTGTGTGGACTCGAATCACTCGAATGACGCGTTGACGCGTGTATCGTTCGTGTTCTATGCACCGTACGTCGTCGACGTCGTCGCACGTCGTCGTCGTCGTATGTCGTCGTCGTCTGTCGCGTCGGGTGACGATGCGATGCTGGATGGGCGTGGTGTCCA
>Ga0181599_1001702_pt1 | contig 20817 bp, 15 predicted proteins | sample 041ome_3_FD_148658 | JGI IMG/M metagenome (GOLD analysis project Ga0181599, IMG submission 148658) | Coastal salt marsh microbial communities from the Groves Creek Marsh, Skidaway Island, Georgia - 041405US metaG (spades assembly) | ecosystem: Environmental > Aquatic > Marine > Intertidal zone >...
CGATGATTGATGCTGTGAATAATTACACTGTAATATTAATAATAATAATAATAATTACCTGTACCAGTAAACATTCTTTTGGAGCGCAAGAGTTATCACAGGTCCACTTCACTCTTTCGATTTTGAGGTGTTTTTTTTCTTTTTTTTTCTTTCCCTCCTGCCTGAGAGAGACATTGGAAGAGGAGGAGGCTCTCGCTGAGTTTTTGTTTTTTGAGGCTCCGACGACACCTCGCGGTCCTCCCCTGGCCTCTGAGCGAGTGCGCTGAAGAGTGACACCTGTCTTTTTTTTATCCTTGCTTTTTTTTGTGGTAATAATCTTTTATCCCTACCGCAGAACTTTTGACGCGCGCGCGCCTAGCCCTTCGCACACTCACGCGTTAGAACACGTAAGAATACACACGTAAGATATAATGATGAGTTTTACGCAAACCGCGCCGCAAGCGAAGTCGGTGTTTTTCACCGGCGCGACGAAGATGACGAACGCCTCTCGAAGACAATCGAGTGGGACGTCATCCACCTCATCGTCGAGAGCGGTGAGATACAACACCAGTATCGTTCGCGCGGAGGGCGAATCATCGAAACCGTCTGAAACGCCGATTGCACCGGCTGGGACGCCGGTCAGAAAGACGTCCATGTTGGTCATTGGTGCCACGGGGACTTTGGGTCGCCAAGTTGTTCGAAGAGCTTTGGACGAAGGCTACGATGTGAGATGTTTGGTGAGACCGAGACAGAACCCGGCGGATTTTCTCAGAGATTGGGGGGCAACCACGGTTTCCGCGGATTTAACGAAACCAGAAACGTTGCCACCGGCGTTTGTGGGCATTCACACGATCGTTGACGCGTCCACGGCGAGACCTGAGGAGGACTCGTACGCCATCGACTGGGAGGCGAAGAAGAACACGATTCAAATCGCCGCGGCCATGGGCATCCAAAAGTACGTCTTTTATTCCATCGACAAGTGCGAAAAATACAGAGACGTGCCGTTGATGAACATGAAGTATGCGGTCGAGGAGTATTTGAAGGCGAGCGGGATGAATTTTGTTGTGTTGAGATTGTGCGGTTTTATGCAGCCGTTGATTGCCGGCTACGCCGTGCCGGTGTTGGAGGAGCAATCGTTGTGGGGTACCGACGACGACACGAAAACGGCGTATTTGGACACGCAAGACGTGGCACAAATGACCATGGCAGCGGTGAGAAGAGAAGAAGCGAACGGGAAGGTGTTGACCTTAGCAGGACCGAAGGCGTACACGGTGAACCAAGTCATCGAACTTTGCGAAAAGTTGGGCGGCAACGAAGCCAAGGTGAGCAAAGTGCCGGTGCTTTTGTTGAAATTTACGAGAGGGTTGACGAGATTTTTCCAATGGACGACGGCGGCTTCAGATCGTTTGGCGTTTGCGGAAGTCTTGAGTTCGGGCGTGGAGTTTAACAGCGATAAGATGGCGGAGACGTACGAAATTTTAGGTATGGATGAAAGCGAGACGACAACTTTGGAGCAATATTTGGAGGAATACTTCTCAAAGATTTTGAAAAAGTTGAAAGAAGTCGGCGGCGAGAGTAGACAGAGAGATTTTTATTTGTAAATCATCACATTACGATTTCGCACTTTTCTACATGTAAGGCAAAGAGCGTGCGATGAGTAAAAAGCGTATTAGAAAAAGAAGATGATGATAAGAGAGAGAGAGAGAGGGAGAGGGGTCTTCGCTATTGGAAAAAAAAATAATATAAAGATCAAACAGTAACAAGGTACAGGTACATTTCGCAAAAATATATGATACAAATGTTATGTACGCGCGCTTTTTCTATAGAACTGAGCAAAGCTATCGACTCACTCGTTTGGAGGCTCTTCCCACGTTTTTTCTTTGGTCCTTTCATTGAACCAGAACTTCTGACTAGTCTTTTTACTCTCTATTTTAATCCAATCGGTGTTGCCATGCCGCGTCGATGTGACTCCGTTGAACATCGGCGTTTCTTGTCGTTTTGGGGGCTCAGAAGGCGACGATACTTTTTCGGTTTCAATGCGAGAAATGACCACGCTATCGGCGTCTTTATCGTCATCGTTTTTTACACTTTCTTTCTTTCCTTCTTCAACTTTAGTATTTTTTACATCCTGAACTTGTTCTTTCGGTTTCACCTCGTCTTCTTTTTCTTCTTGCTTGACTTCTTGTTCGCGTTGTTGATGCTCCTTCTCCTTCTTCGACTGCTCCCCATCTTTCTCCTCTTGAGCAACGCATCCTGGTCTCTCCTCAGGTTGTTTCGGTACATCGTTCGGAAGATCCAATGGAGGCGGTGCGGCTGCGGCTAAACTCACACCGCCAATATTTGGGAATTCTCCGCCTAAACCATCACCACTGGTGCCGTCAAGAGCATCCGCCACTTGCGTCGGGTTTTTTCCACACTTCAACGCCAACGCCACGTCGTATGCTCTCCACTCCGCGTACTCCGCTCTTTGTCGTAAATCCTCGTTAAAATCGCAACCTTGCTCTTTATACGGCGTGAAAATTTGACTTTCCAGGCAATACAAAAACGCCGCAGACGCATCAAAGGCGTCCACGAGCTCTTTCGTAAACATCTTTCGTCGGTCGCGCTGGTCCGCTCTATCGTACACAGATAGTGCAAATCGTTTTACTTTCGCAAAATCAATCGACGGATGCGAGGTTATCTTCCTCGATCGCTTTTGTCTCTGTTTTTTTTTGAGTTCAGAGCAGCGAGTCTAGTCAGTCAAAGGCAACCTGCGGGGCCTTGATATTTTTGCGACCATCTCGTCGCGTTCGAGAGAAAGAAAGAAAGGAAAAAACAGTAGGAGTAATAAGAGCGGCGGCACGTCTTCGTATCTCGCATCGTCTCGAAGACTACTCCACGCGCGCCGCCGCGGAGAAAAGACAGAGAAAGGAGAGAAAAACGAAACACCAAAAAGCGTCAAAAAACGTACTTCCAATTCTTCCAACAGTTTCCGAATCAAATCGTCCGGTCGCGGCTTCGTCTCCATTAAAAGCTCCGTCGCTCTCAGTTTGCAGTAATATGACGTCGTCGGTTCGTGTTTTGCGATTTCATTTCCTCGAGAGATGAATCGTGAGATTGAGCGGTCGATTTCAGCGGTCGACGTGTGCGCCATCATCACGCGGTGCTCTTCTCAACTCTTCTCTTCTGTGTTTTTGTCGTTTACGTAAACTCTCCTTTTTTAAACTCCCCGTTTTGTTTGGGCTGTTGGGGGTGAGATGAGTTTTTTTGGGACCCAAAAAGTGAGTGAGATGGGTGAACGTCCTCTTCACACACTCCTCTCTCTCTACTCGTAACGAAAGAAAAAAAAAGGTGGGGCAGGGGATACACATGCGGCGAAGCTCGAGCGGCGCGAACCACTCGTCGGGCGTCTCCGTCGCTGCTCTCGGAGGAGGCGCGGGAGGAGGAGGAGGAGGAGGAGGAAAAAAAACGAAGAAAAACACTCTGTTGTCCATCCTCGCGCTTCTCTTCGCGACGACGGTATTCGCGACTTTCTTCCACGGCCACCGACGAGTCGGGGAGGCGTTCGATGAAAGTTTAATCGCGTCCTCTTCGTCCTCTTCTTCTCTTTCTCGTCGTCACTATCGTCGCGACGATGGAAGAGACAGAACTGCGTTGATTGTCGACGGAGAAGACAAGGACGATGAGAGGTCCTCCTCCTCCTCCTCCTCCTCCTCCTCCTCCTCGTCAGCCAACGACGAAAACGAACTGGAACGACAGAGAGAAAAGAGGCAAGCTTTGGATAAAGAGACGGAGGAATACGTTGCGCGAGAGCAGAAACGATTATCGAGTCCACCAGCGCCTATCGCGAGTAGTAGCAGCAGCAGTAGCAGTAGTAGACGAAGAAACAGGCGGAGTGGGCCAACTCAACAGCAAGCAGAGTTTACGTTAGAGCACGTCGGTCCGAAAGGTACGAGCGAAGTTCGCCCGAATGGCCGGTGCGTATCCTCGGGAGGCGATGAGAAGGAAAGGAAAGTTTGGCGTCGATTGGAATCTGTGGACGATCCACTGTTCATACGAGTCACCGGTGCGTATTACGATCCGGCGAGAACTAGAAATAAACCGAAAACGAGAAGTTTAATCATGCACAGATCGATGTTTGAACCGGGGGTGAGAGTGGTGAAGATCGATAGGAACGGCGAAAGAGTGGAACCGGGTAGTCGCAGCGGTGTCGCGGAAGACAGCGGAGATAATGGAACAGAACAAAACTCTTTGCTGATGAATAAGAGAAGTGGAAACAGCTGGCAAGATGAAATGACCAGACGCGTCGGAACGTCAGAGGATGAGGAGATTATTTTAGATTTTAGAGGCGATTTAGTCGAACAGCTCCCGAGAGAGGACGAGGATCACAAGGAGTTTAGCTTTGGAACGTGCGCGATTGTGGGGAACTCGGGAGCGATATTAGGAAAAGGATACGGTAAAGAAATCGATGAGAAAGATGCGGTTTGGAGAGTGAACTATGCGCCGATAGATGGGTTTGAAAAGGACGTTGGGTATAGGACGACGTTTGACTTGATCAATCAGCAGCACACGAAACGTTTCGTTCGCGGAGATGGCGAATACAGTGAGGAAGATGAAGACGACGCGAATAATGATGTATCCAGTCAAACAGAAGAGACTGCGGAAGTGGACGAGTCGAAACCGAAAGTGATTTTGAAAAATGGTCGCGGAGCGAAGCACGCTTCCAAGAGAAACTCTACACTCATGGTTTTCGAAGTGACATCAAATTACGCTAGGAAGCACTTATACGCCAGACTTATGCGTCAAAGAACGAATAAGGGGTTAAAAATATGGTCTCCCGAACTAGTTGTGCACGCGCAGCGATCATGGGACGTCTTATCGCACTTGACTGCGCAAAAAATGGGCACAAGTAAAACTGGAAAAGCGATGTCTGGAGCGTACGCTGTTATTTTAGCCTCCCAAATTTGCGAGGAAGTGCATTTATATGGCTTTAGTCCGTATAAGAGGCGAGATGTTGGACAGGCGGTTCCGTATCATTACTTCGACGAAATTCCTGCAGTTTTGAAACATCACTCTTTTGATTTAGCGATTGAGGTGTTTAAAACGATTCGAGACTGGCCATGTTCCGGAGTACGATTAGAAATACATCCGTAGTAACACAGGCATCATGCAGATGACCAACGATTTTAATATGTCCTCTCTACTAACAATTCGCTATATTTAATACCTAAATCCATATGTATATGTTCTTTAATTAAGATTTGCATCCTTGGACGTCGTGGAAATCGCAAACAACACTCGCGCACTGTGTGAGTGAATCTTTCTGCGATGCCGCTGGCGTGTCCGATAAGTAGCATCCTTGGCAATTCTTCGTCTGTGGAATACATCCAATTGGCTTGTTTCCGTCTGCAGTAGACTCGCATTGGCTATTGACTTGTCGATAAAGACCTAAAGCGGTCTCATCCTCGGATGTTTCGCATGCTTTGGAGACGATAATCTTTGGTGAGCTCAGATTCGTCGTCGTTTCAGCTGCATCAGACGTGTTGGTAACATCATCAGCAGAAGCAGCAACCTTGGCAGCAACTATTTTATCCGCTTCCGCACTCGCTTTGCTTGCGTTCGATCGGTCTTCATTCATGCGCTTCTCTACGCTCGAGGTTGAAATTCCTTCCAGCGAAGGCATATCATCCGAATTTGCGCGCGTCTCCTCTTCATTTTCGTTCTCATTTTCTTCTTCTTTTCCTTCTTCTTCTGTCTCTTTTGGCGCTTCTTCGGTTCCTTTTTCTAAGTGATCGATCGTTTCAAGCGCAGAGCTGACGATATCTTTAGTTTTGTCTACAATCTTAGCCACTGCATCTACTTTCGGTATAACTGAACTTATCGTCGTAGGTTTGTCATCTTCTGGAGAACTTGCACCTTCCTCCTCATCAACTTTGACTTCCTCTTCTTCTTTTTCTTCTTCGGATACTTCGCCTTCGCCTTCTTCAACATCTTTTGGCGTTTCTGATGGTCCAAGCTCGTACATTTTACCGGAGGTGCTCATCTTGCCAGACTTGAAGTTCTTCACTGCTTCTGCGTAACGCTCCTTCGATCGAGCATATCCGGAAGAGATGGAACCTTTCTCGAGCTCTTTACCGGAATAATTGGCCGAAGAGTCTTCTTGTTGCTCTTCTTCCGTACTTACTTCGGAATCTTTGCTTTCTTTGTCAGTTTGATCATCGTTTTTTTCCTCTCCCTCTTGCTCCTCCTCTTGCTCATCATCAGCCTTTTCATCGAGGTCTTCCTTACTTCCTTGCTCGGAATCATCAGAAGCGTCCTCCACGGTGGAAGCACTACTTTGCTCGTCTTCCTTGGCTTTCGACCTCAGAAATCCTCCAAACGTACTCTTCTTTTCTAATTGATCTTCTTCTCCATCGGTGTCGGCATCGGCATCGGCGTCCTCTTCGATTTCTTTTCTACCAATGACAGCTTCCTCCAAAATATCCGGATGCGTGTCTTCCGCATCTTCTTCCGAAGGCTCCAGAGAAGAAGAGGAAGATTTGCTCGTCTTCTTCGAAGAAGTAACCGGGAGCACTGAGGATGAGGCCGTTTCATTCTTTCCACCCGGTAAGATAAAGTTACCGTCGGCATCAATCGGTAGCAAATCGCTTTCATCTGGCAGAACCGGCTTCAAATTCCCGTTGGGTAAGTCAACTAGCAAATACGATTTTAAGTGTTGAGCGATGTTTCCGAGAGACAAATCATCGTTCACGACTGGATAAACCTGGTACCCGATGAAGCACACCGCCGCCGTCATGGTCAACGCGCTGAAAGCACCGATCGTTTTACAAGTCTTTGCAAATCCCGCTCCGGAGGTTGACTTCTTACTCTTTTCTTCTTCCTCCTTCTTCTTCTCTTCTTCGCTATTTTTGCTCAACAGCGGTTGACGCTCATTCATCTCTTTCTCAATTTTGGTAGAGGATGATGACAGTTTCATGCTCTTTTTCTTCTCCTCTTTGCTCTTTCCCTTTTTGCTCTTCTTCTTAGCTGAAGATTTTGATGACAACGATCCCGAGGACATTGAGTCGTCCGAGACTTCAGCCAACTCACTCTTTCTTCGGCGACTTCGACGACGACCAGATTCGATATCATCTTCTCCTTCAGCTCTGTCGTTGTCATCATCATCTTCATCGTCGCTGTTATCAGTTCGAACGTCATTTTCATCATCATCGACTTCGATGTCAATGGCGACTTCGCCTTTTTTTTCTTCTTCTTCGCCTGCTACGGATTTAGCTATCAAGAGTGATTCTGCCGAGGAAGTCGAGGAGAGCGTCGAGACTGACCGTGAATCATCGTCAACATCATCTTCTTTTTCTTTCGCTTCGACATCATTTCCGTCGATGTCGATCAAAACAGAAGAAGAAGAAGGAGACATCTGGTCTTCTTCTTTTTCTTCCTTCGTCGATGCGAACGCCTTTTCAGACGCGTCTTCTCCAATCTCATTACTCTTATCATCTATTTCGACGATCACCGGTTCTCTCTCTACGACGTGTGGCAGCACCTCGTCCATGGTTGACTGCGTCGCTATGGCTTGTTTCGAGCAGCATCCTTTTCTCCGCGCCTGCCGCGAGGAAGGCAGGACCACAGCCCCGACCTTTTTTGTCGGATTGCCGCGTCCCCGACCCGACTTACTCCCACCCGAAGAGGAGCTTGCGGAAGCCGTGGAAGACGACGAAGAGGCAGCGCGTCCACTTCTCCTCCCCGACGAAGACATCATCAAAAGCGTCTCATTCGCCTCGTCGATGTTCTCGTCCGCTTGCGAGACGCCAGCGATGCGTCTCATATCTCTCGAGATGGCGAGATGAAAGTACACACGAGTTTTGAGGAACAAAAATTTTTTGCCCCCAAAGGGGTGTTGAAGGCAGCTACGTACAGGTACGAGTACTCGTATGTGAACACTTTTTTTAGCACGGGTGCTCAGTTTTTACCTTTTTTTCACGCGCCAAAAAAAAATTGACAATTGACACAACGATTTTTGATGTTGAAAAAAAGCAAACAACATCAAATAAAATATCCGGACTGACCACAAGGCGACGAGAGTTTACGCAGGGGAGTCACGCATAGAAAACATCGAAAGAGCATGAAATGAATGCAAGATGCATCCGTTACGCGTTTCGAGTAAGAAACGCGAACGCATATTCGCTTTGCACGCGTGTATTACCACGACAAAGTTTGTGGGCTTGCGTTCAAAAATTCAACTTTTCAAAAAGACACCATTAAAAAAACGATCGGAGAAAACGAATTCGAAGCTGTTCATCCACTTGACCCATCGAAACTGTGGAAACTAAGTTTGTACGATCCCCTCCAACAACTTGCGTGAAAGTTTTCGCGCGCATACATCTATTTTGTACCGCTCAAACGCACACGCGTCGAACGCGATATTTACGAACTCGTTCAAGGTTTGTTATAAAAAATAACTTTCAAAAAACGGTGCGGATGAAGAAGTTTTCCGAAGTTTTCAAGGAAGGAGAGAGTGAAACGTGAACAACCACCTCAGATGCATCGATGCAATACAAATTTACCTCGCGTTTCTTCCATCCGTGTGCTCTTCTCGCGCGGTTTCAGAACAGGTTTTGAAGTGAAAAAAAGCAGTTCTCTCGAAAAACAAAAATCTTTCACCTGGCGCGTAATTTTTTCGATTCCGACTTTTAGGCTTCTTCGACATCAGCTGCGGGACAACAAACTTCTTCACTTTTTTTTCCTCCTCCTTCTTCATTCGCGCGAAGAACAAAATTCGATTCGGACGCCTTAATCGCGTTAAATAATATACGATCGGTTCGCTCTTTGTTTTTAGGTGCTCGTAATCTCGTATTACGTCCGCGTCGACCGCGTTTCTGAGAAATCGCAACAGCTTTTTTTGAAGCGTCACGTAGGCGGGAATTTTTGCTCCCCAAAACGGGACCACTTTTACGCGCGTCGTGTGAGAGCGCATCGAAGGCGATAAAGATTGAAAGAACGAATATTTGGAGTGGTAATCTTATCTAGTTGATCGTTCGAGAAGATGTTTTCGCAAGACTACTCGCAACAGTCCTCCGCGCACGCGTTTCCGACGACAAATAATCAACTTTTTTGCAAGGAGAGACAAAGGGAAGGCGAAGAGGCGTTCGAGGGCGTCGGAGGGGCCGTGTCAGCACCTTCTTCGACAAAGATGGTGAGTCGCCAATCGGTGTCTTCGGAGCACAGCGGAGACGAGTTATTCTGTTTGGACGACCCGAGCGCGGATACGGGAGGTTTTGGGTTCGGGGTTGCTCGTAACACGCACGTTGCTGGGACGATCCACCTGCAATCGTACACGGAAAGCGACGAGGAGTATCGATGCGACGACGAGATCGATCGCGATGATTTCCTAGTCCATCACCGAGAACTTGAAGAGGCAAAAAAATATCAACAACAACAACAACAACAACAACAACACGAGAAGAATAACGTTGCCTTTGACGCGAGTAGAAGAGGTAAAACGGTCCGCGATCTCATAGAAAGGATCATAGAGTTTAGCACCGAGTCGCAAATCTCGGTATGGGAGGACGTCCTGCTCGATTTACGAAGGAAAGAAGACGACGACGCGCGCTTCATTTTGGACGTGAACGACGCGAGACACCTGCAATTTCGGGTGCCACTGGTGGAGTGGATTTTAGACGTGTGCGCGGAAGCGCAGTTTGGTCCGGCGACGGCGGATGTCGCCGTGGAATACATGGTAAGCGAAAGTTTCTTTCTTTGCGATCTGTTTCTCTGCGCGGCGCACATCGCGTGCACGCGCAGCAGCAGCAGCAGTAGTATATGCTCTCCGTTTTTCCGTTTTATTTTATTTTGTTCTCCCGCGAAAAACGCAAATTTTCGAGTTTTTGCAGGAAAAAAAGGCAAAAAGGCACAAAAAGTCGAAATATCTTGGTCAGCAAAAAAAAATCTAGGGCTCTTTTTGCCTTTTTTTCAACTGCTTTTGTTTTTTTTTGGAGGAAACACACAGACAAAACAAGTGGAGAGGAGAAAGCTTTGGCAGCGAAGAAAAAGAAGACAAAAATACTGACTCAATCTATTCTTTTTGAAACAACAGGATCGCGTACTTTCAACCGTCATGGTTCCAAAATCTTCCTTACAGTTGGTGGCGCTGTGTTGCATACAAGTTGCGGCGAAGTACGAAGAGACCGAGGAGTTAGTCCCAAGTCTCTCCAAGTTGAGATATTACGGCTCAAATATTTATTCTGTTGATATCATTCGAAAAATGGAATTGGCCGTGTGCGTCGAGTTGAAATGGTCCATGGGCGTCGTGCGACCGAGTCATTTCATTGAGGCTATCTTGGCTCTGACCAGAAAGCCAGACGATGGTAACGCCGAACGGGCGCAGCTTTCTGATAAGATTGAAGACGTTAGCTATGCGATGTACCATGCGATTGTGTCAGACGCGGAAGTTTCTGCAGTGAAACCTTCTCGACTCGCCTTGGCGTGCATTTGCGCCGCGAGATTACAATTAGAGAGCGAAGGATTTCTTTATAACGAACCGATGTTAACGGATGATTTGAGATTGGCTGTCGGGGAAGACTCTTGGTTGGCCACGAATGAGCTCGAGCTATTTTCGCGAAATATCTTGGAACGATACAATGCATCCATGACTGAAACCCAACAACAACAACAACAACAACAACAACAACAACAACAACAACAACAACAACAACAACAGTGTAATCATAACAATAACAATATTAACGTATGCTCTGACAGCAAGGATGTCGACAATGTAAATAATGGACCATCATTTTCATCTCAAGTGTCGCAATACGAGCACGCGTGCATAGAAGAAGAAGAGAGAAACGAGAAAGAGGAAGATATGGTGTACGAAGACGAGGAGGAGTTGTGCGAGGGAGAGGATGGAGAAGATGATGGTGAGGACGGAATCGAGTGCGATGACTATGATGACGATCTTTCTCCATACAAAGAAGATTCTTTGATGAGACCGCCTACCGGCGGTAGAGACAACGACTCTATCGCGAAGCAGCGCCGATCAAAAAATCTCGTCCATATGAATGTTGAAATGATGATGGATAAGGATCATCCGAAGATGCTCGCTTCACATGCGGCGTCTTATGACTCAATGATCGATATCGTATCGCCGACGTCTCCTTTGGATGGACCATGGTTCTAGTCAATAGAAAATAAAGACAGGAGTGAACGTGTTGTAGCGAAGAGAGAGAGAGAGAGAGAGAGAGAGAGAAAGATTTTAAATTTTTATAATGCGTTAGCGTATTTGTGTATGTAAGTTTGTGTATACTGGTATAATAAAGAGATGATAACAGTATGAAAATATACTGAATATGCATGCTTTCTTATATGTACGTGCGTTTCTTCTGCGAATGGGCGTGTCTACTATCATACAGTTGATCTCTAAGTTGATCTCTAGTCTACTCTGATGCCACCTGGTGTGATTGAATAGCCACAACTATTTCTTTCCGCTGGATTATCCCAACTGACGATGCCGTTCTTGCTATCCCTTCTATCTAATAGCAATCTTTGCGTCACGCATTTCGACCACGGTAGAGGTAAGAAGTCTTTGTGCCTCGAACCAATCGGATCGAGCTTGGTTGTCGTTTTTGTGCACAAAAAAGTGACACGTCGCTTACGAGCTACCGTTAACATTTTTTGTCCGACCGAAAAGTGCACGTTTTGTAAATTAAACGGCGCATTCTTGTCGCGACGGGATGCGCGGTCTATCCAATAAAATGCGGCCACATTATCGACGAGAACCAACCTTACCGGGGTCGTGTTGTTGTTGTTGTTGTTGTTGTTTTTACTATTATTATTTCTGTTGCTATTCTCTACATGGTGCTCCGACAAACTCGGAAACTGCATAAACTTCTCGTCTTTTTCCATAATCGTCAAGCACTTGAGTAAATCTATGCTCGAATAACATCGTATTAAACGGAATCTAGATAGTGAAACGTTGTGACAGTCATCGAATATAGATTCTCGAGTGATTTCATTCTCCGGCTGTTGTTGTTCTTCCTTTGCGGCTGCTCCTGCTCTTCCTTCGCGATGGTAAATCTGTAAAGTCTCCTTAATCCTCGCCTGTAAAACCTCTAAAAATCGCAACGTATCGAACTTACCGTCCAGGTCGATTAAAATACATCCTTTCTCGCTCCCATTGAACGGGATATCGTGTAGCGTTTTTGGTAATATCGCCCCTACGGCGGTTTGAATCAGCAATTCAGTCTTCCCACTTCCACCCAAACCGCACGCTTCGATCACTTGCGAATGCTTCAGGGATTTGTGTTGATCTAAAAAAGACAGACCAGAGCTCAGAGGTTCAATCTTTGCTCTCGCGAAGACATCCGCGCCTTGAATAATACAAAGAGAAATACAGAGAGAGGGAGAGTCAGTTAAATGCGTGGTAAAGTTTAAAAAAACGTCCCGTTCCTCGCGCAACAGAATGAATGCGAACACGAAAAGAAGAGTGGAGGAAAGAAGTGCGAGCGAGACACGAACAAACTCGAAAGAAAAAGAGTGAAAGAGACTAGAGCACGTGTCGTCACTTGTATACTCACCGGTTTCGTTCGCTCGGAGAAACTCCAGCAACGCGGGCTTTCCGCTCAAAGTGTTTTCCATCCACGCGTTGTATTTTTTTTATTTTTGGTGTGTAGTGACTTGCATTGTGGGTTGTGGTGTACTTATTATTGGTAAGTTATTTGACGAAAAAACTTAACCACCATACGTAAAACTCAAAACGCGCGAAGAAACATGACACTACTTTGTTATCGTTGTTATCGCACCACCACATCTTTCCAACTCTAACGAGAAGAAGACGAGAAAGCTCGCGCTCATCACGGGCACTACCGATGGAATCGGCAAACACACCGCAAGAAGGTTGGTGGAGCAAAATATTGACGTTATCGTTCATGGAAGATCGCAGGAGAGAATAGAAAAGACGGTGGACGAGATAAATAAAGTCACCGGAAAGGATGATGGAGGAAAAGTGGTTGGCGCGATTTTGAGCGATTTGAGCTCTTTAGAAGGCGTCGAGCACTTGTACGATCGAGTGAAGAGAGACGTGGTCGACAGAGAGAACAGAAAGTTGGACATTGTGGTACAAAACGCGGGAGTGTTTCTTCCAGAGAGAAGATTAAACGAGAGAAAAATCGAGTTGACCTTCCAGACGAACGTGTTAGCGCCGTACATGTTGAACTGTTTGCTGTGGAACAACGACGCGTTAGATTCGGAAGATTGTCGAATATTGAACGTGGCGTCTATTTCGCAAACGAGCGGCGTCCAGTTAGAGGACTTGACATTCGAGAGACAATGGAGCGACCACTGGTCGTACTCGCACTCAAAGACGTGCATGAAGAGTCTAAGTTTTGAAATGTACTTAAGAATGATGAAAAACAGCACGATTCGAGGTAGAACAATATTGACGTGCGATCCTGGTACAGTGAATACGAAGATGTTACTCGCCGGGTGGGGACCGTGCGGCATACAGGTGTATGACGCGAACGACCAGTTTGAGTTAGTCACGAACGACAAGTTCACGCTACCACGGAACAACGGCGGATATTTTGTGAATCGACGGCTGCAACAGGAGGCGAAAAGTTCACCAGAAACAAGGTTAGTTTGGGAGACATGCAAAAGAGAGACTGGAGTGACGTTCGATTTCGACGTTTGATCATCGGAGATAGATATTTCGTTCATACGAGTACGGTACCAGGTACTCGTACCCTGTAGTTTGTAAAATAAGAAAAAATTGTACCGGTACGTCGTATATCCATCAACAACACACTTCATAATAATAATCCAACTCGCACGACAAAACAACGACAAGTCCACAAGATTCGATTAGCATAACATGGCGTGGGGCAACGCTCGCTCGCGAGCGAACGCATCTTCGTTGTCGTCTTCCTCTTCTCAGTTCCGAGGACGCAACTGGGCTTCATCCAACAAACACGGCGACGATGGTGGTGGTTCGCACTCGAAACTGAAAGGTTTGAAATCCCACGGAGGTGGAAGTGAATCCAACGCCGTGCAATTTTTATTCCGATCGAAAGCGCTACCGCTGTGGTTCTCCATCGTCTGCTGCATTGGTTTAGTTTTGTACGTGCGGCCGCAGATTTCTTCCGTTTCTTCTTCTTCGTACTTTCATTATCGCGATGACAACACGGCGTATAATTATCATTCGGAGAGAGAACACGAAGTCGATTTGCGACGAGCCGTGACGAAGAACAACAACAAGGAAGAAGAAGAAGATGAGGAGGACGAGGACGAGGAATTGGGAGAGTCGTCTAAGAAGCACGCTTCGACGGCAAAAGCTGCGGCGGCGAAAGCGCACAAGATTGTCCACGAGAAATCTTCCGCCGGTGGTGGTAACAGTTTTGATGGTGGTGATGAGCTCACGAAGAACAAGATAGCAGGAATATCGGCGAGTAGTGCGGGCGCGAGCAAAAAGTCCGCAAAATGTCAAGCGCAACTAGACGGCGCTCGAACATTTTATTCCGGAGTATCTAATGTGCTCCCGGTGTGTAATTCTTTGAGACAAAAGCCGGTGTTTGATTTTGACGGAGAGTTGAACGATGCGCCAACGGTGAAGTTTGGGAAAGCCGTGAAAGTTTTTTCGTTCAACGAAACGTATCGGTATGCACATATGGTTACCGCGGCAGCGTTGCCTAACGATGTTATCGTGGCCGCGTTCCAAGCCGCGCCGAGTTTGAGAATGGAAAATGGACAAACAAAGTTTGCCGTGGAAGGTTTACCGGACCAGATTATTTTATATTCAATTTCCAAAGACGGTGGTAAATCGTGGAGCGGCAGCAAAAGAGCACCAGTTGGGAACGAAGGGAGAGCGGTCTGGGCGCCGGTTTTGCACTACGACGAGAAAGCAAAAAAGTTGATGTTATTCTACGCGGCGTCGGAGTTATGCGTCAAACATTACGCAAAACCATTGCCGAGATCAGATCCAGGAGGGCACATCAAGATGATTGAAATCGATAACTTTGGCGAGGATGGGAAAGTTGTCGATGAACGCGCGTGGTCCGCTCCAAAGATGGTGTACGAACAAAAGCGAGGGGAAATGCCGTACTTAATCGCGAACAAGCCAATCAAAGCTTCGAATGGTGATTTGATTTTGCCGTTTTGGCAAGAATACAATTTCAAATATGAGAGCTCGGATTCGGCCAATCCAAACGACGATGAAGACGATAGTAATAGCGATAATAGCAACAACGCAGGCGCGTGCGTAACGAGAACCTACGCGGAAGGTGAATGCCCGCCTGATCGAGAAACTGTTTCTGGCGTACTCATATCCTCCGATAATGGGAGGACGTGGACAAAAAAAGGTGACATCAGACATCCCAAAACGAGTTTATTGGAAGGCGCGATTGCTGAAATTTCGGCGTTACCGCAAGGATCGGATGAACCGCAACCGGCGTTGAGCATGCTCTTTAGAACGGATTGTGGGTGTGTGTTTCGATCGATGTCGTTCGATTTCGGCGCGACCTGGTCTGATCCACATCCATCGCCTGGAAATTTACCAAACGTCAACACGAAGTTGGACATGACTTCATTGTATCCAACTGGTCACTTAGCGATGGCATTCAACAATCATCGACGATGGGAACACATAGGCAGTAAAGAGCATCCGTGTAAGTTGTGCCGAACGCACTTACACTTTGCGTTGAGCTCGAATGGAGGCGAAGATTGGACCACTGTAGCTGCGTTTGATGACTTGGTCCAACCGGATGTACGAATTCATTACCCGACTATTTTGCCGTTGGGTAGGGGCGATAACGTTCGTGACGACCGCGTTTTGGTTCTATATTCCAAGTTTTTCTTGGGCAAGTGTAAAGAGAGTGAAAAAGGCCAATCGCCGTTGATTTGTCCAGGTTTTAACGATCCAACCCAAGGTATCCTCGCGAGACGAGTCGATACGCATTTACTCTTTTTGGGTAACCTTTCGCCTTTGACGGCGAAAACAACCGTGAAGGGTACTCCCGAAGACCCACACTCGAGACCTGATCCATCCGATACCGTCGCTTTGACGGTACTACGACAGTTTCTCACATGGTGGAAAGAGAAGAATGTGCCTGACGATTACCCTGCGACGAAAATGAAACCAGACGCGCTGCAAGAAGGTAGAGGCTTTGTTCGAATCAAAACCATGCGAAGAAAAAACATAGCGAGTAGATTTTGGGACAAAGTCGTCGATTCGTTACACGATAGGTTTGATTTAAGACGAGTCGGTGGGAGTGCGTTTTACCGAAGACACAAGCGGTTGATGAATGAATTTTCTTCGATGGCGGACGACGTTCTCGCAGTTTTAGGTGTGGACAAGAAACCGGGAGCTGACGGAGCGGAAGGAGGAGAAGAAAATGAGGTGGAAGGAAAATAGCGGCTTCTGCCTACACTTGTCATGATTTTAGCATTTTTTAATAGCGCATAAAAACTAATAATTCTAAAAAACTAAATGAAATCCGTAGCGCGTCGCGCGCCTTGCCTCCGCACTAACTCATCGCTCGTGCTCGCGCCTACGATGACGTTTGGCGCTTCGTCTACTAATAAACCTTTTTGTAGGTGGGTACTACCAGTAAGTTTACTATCCCCATTCTCGCCGCTACCATCTTCATCCATTTTTACCTTACTCACGGACGCGATGAATACTAACAACATGAAAGCCATCAAAACCCCTAACCCTTTATTGACGTCTACACTCTCTTTCTCTATAAACTCATACTTCAGCAGGACGTGTTTTGGCCACGTACTTCTTAGCGACGAAGTCGACGACCACTCCTCCGCGAGCGCTTCGAAATGTTGATGATGCAACTGTTTCTTTGCTCCTTTCATCTCAATGAACAACGATTCACTCTTCACGTTCATGATATGCCCGATATGGTGCGTGAATGTGAATGCAATCATTGGTACCTTCTTTTCTCGCCCCTTCAACGCTGTTGTTGATGTCGCCGTCAAAGAAGAAAACTGTAACGGCAACCACACCGTAAAGTGTCGCTCGTTATCGAACGCAAACTGTATCTTAATCTCGTCTCCTTCTTCCGGCATCACCATCGTTAAAGAAGAAGGCTTCTCCACTCTAAACGCAACCATTTTGTTCTTCCCAAAGCTCGGACAGTGCTTCTCTAAAACGTCCACCCACTGCGTTCGTTGCTTGGTCGACTTGAAGTGCATTCGCGCGCTCGTTGGTACTATATCCCCGCGATGTAAGTCACCGCTCACCAAATGAAAGAAAAAGAAGAAGAGCGAAGGAAAACAAAGACGAAGACGTCGTCCCATCCTTTTCTCTCTCTCTCTCTATCTATCTATCTATCTATCTACCTATCTATCTCTTCTCTCTTTATGTGTGTCTCTCTATCTCTCTTTTTCTCTTGATGCGCTTTTATGTAAAAGAAAATTCAGAACCGAGTACGTAGAGTGTTCGAGTTTCTTGGCGCGTGATAAAAATCTTCTCGAATAACAAGTTCAAAACTAGTGATAATAACAACAACAACAACAACAACAACAACAACAACACTGAAGTAAAACCCCATGGACGAAGAGTACGACGCCATCATTCTCGGCACCGGGTTAAAAGAGTGCCTGTTAGCCGGCGTGCTCTCAAAAGAAGGGTACAAAATCTTACACTTAGATCGAAACGCGTATTACGGAGCGGAAAGCGCGAGTTTAAATCTGAAGCAGCTGTTCGAGAAGTTTCGTCCGGGAGAAAAAGCTAACGCCGGGAGCGAGAAAGAGTTCGAAGAGAAATTGAAAGAGAAATACGGCCGATGGCAGGATTGGAACATCGACATGGTTCCAAAGATGATGATGGGAAACGGCTTACTGGTGAAACTTTTAGTGCACACGGGAGTGCACAACTACGTCTCGTTCAAAGCGTGCGAAGGATCGTACGTGTTTAAACAAGGAAAGCTGTTTAAAGTTCCAGCGACAGATAAAGATGCGCTGCGGTCGCCGCTAATGGGGATGTTTGAGAAGTTACGCGCGAGGAGTTTCTTCGTGTTCGTGCAAGACTACGACGAAACGAGAGTAGAGACGCACAAAGGATACGATTTGAGAACGATGACGTCGAGACAGTTGTATAAAGAGTACGGATTAGCGGATGAAACTATTCAGTTCATCGGGCACGCCTTGGCGCTGTACACGGACGAGAGGTACATGGATTTTCCAGCAATCCATATGGTCAAAGCGGTCAAATTGTACGAAGAGTCTTTAGCGAGGTTCAACACAGGTAGTCCGTATATTTATCCGTTGTATGGTTTAGGAGAACTGCCGCAAGGCTTTGCGCGATTATCGGCCGTGTATGGTGGGACGTATATGCTGAATAAACCAGACGCAGAGGTGAAATGGAACGAGGAAACTGGAGAGGCCATCGGAGTGAGCGCAACTATGGAGGAGGAGACGGTCAGCGCTGGAGAAGGAGAGGAAAAGAAGGGTCCACAAGTTGTCACGGTGAAGGCAAAACACGCGATCGTCGGGGATCCGTCTTATTTTCCTAAACATAGCGTACAAGTCGGCTCCGTGGCCAGGGCATTGTGCTTCCTCTCGCATCCGATCGATAACGTTGAGAATGCACACTCGGTACAAATCATAATTCCAGCTTCGCAAGTCGGTAGGAAAAACGACGTGTACGTTTTTGGGTGCTCGTACATGCATAACGTTTGTGCGAAAGGACGCTACGTCGCATTTGTGAGCACGAACGTAGAAACTGCAAATCCAGAACAAGAGTTAGCGTCTGGCTTATCGTTGTTGGGTGCGATTGACGAAAAGTTTGTCCACATCTGTCCTATCATGGCGCCGACGACGGACGGGATAAAAGAAAAGGCAATTATTAGTCGAGGATACGATGCGACCACGCATTTTGAATCGACCGTTAGAGATGTGTTAGACATGTATAGAAGAGTGACTGGGAAGCAGTTAGATTTGAGTCAAATTGATGCGAACGAAGCAGCCACAGAATAAGGACGTTTTCATATATATTTTTCAAGTAGAAATACATTTTTCATAAAATTGACGAGTCAAAATTTCTTTTTTAGATTGGCTATAATAACGATATGATTTTATATACCAGCACCATAACAGTGGGAAGCAATCTCATTCATATTACGTTGCTCTTCCGAACGGATTTTGCAGCCGACTCAACATTGCTGAATTGCGTCCACTCGTCCGTGGCGTTTCGCCCAGAGCGGATAAGAGCGTGTTCAATTCATCTTTTGAAAACGCCGGGATGGTGGGGGGCAAATCACCCGTCGGTGTATCGTGAACGGTTTTTAATCGCTCCTCCAAACTAGCTTTCAAAAACTCTGCTTGTTTTGAGCTCAACGGCGGCGGTTGAACGCTGGCAAAAGGCGTCGCTTTCGTGCCGGCTTCGTCGCCTCTCGGTGTCACCGCAATGATCCACTTCAAAACTTGGTGCATATCCAATAAAGGACTCTCAGGAGCCATGTTTGGTAATCCAGAGATCATATTCTTGTCTGAAGTCAAAGTATTAAACCCAAAAGCGGCTTCAGAAGCCGTCGGTGAGAACGAGGCGTTGAGTTCTTTCAACAATTCTAACTCCGCCCCGGTGAGCAAGTTAAAGTTGGGGGTGTTCACTAACGGAGAGAAATCTAAAATCCCCGGTGTCGTTCCGTTTCCGTTGAATCTACTACTTGAAGGAACCTTCAAAGACGATAAAGACGGTTTAACCCATTTATCCGAGCCTTTGAACGGCGATAATGTCGACCCAGACGGTCCGCCTTTTCCTCCTTTAATTTCTAACTTCTTCAAGCCCACGCCGCTTGGACCACCCTTCATATGCGCTGCCGCCGCTTTTGCCAACGTCGTGCTCGTCGATTTCTTTGCTACGCTCGCCGGCACTTTCTTCTCTTCTTTGTTGTTCATTATTTTCTTCGCTACTGTGTTCGTTTTGTTATCCTTAGTTTCCGTTTTCCCGGAAGCTCCACCTCCCGGCAACGTCGTCGTTGGGGGTTTCTTCTTTTTCACTCCACCTGAAGCTGTCCCTCCGTTTTGTTTTGTCATCAAAGCCGCGTATCGATTCTTCACCGCATTATCTGTTCGACCCCCCACTGCTTTAGCGATTTCCGTCCACTTATTCCCGACTATCTTATGTTCTCTCAACAATATCTCGTCTTCCTCTGGCGACCACCCTCCTTGTTTATTATTATCACAATTCAAATAATTCTGCCAACGTCTTCGACATTGCTTCCCACCCTTGTTTTCCATCTTACTCGCGACAAAGACCCATTTTTTGGGCCCGAATTCCGCGACTAACTTTCTCAGCTGTTCGTCCTCTTCTTCCGTCCACGCCATGTTCGTTCGTTCGCCGTTTTTCCTTATTTAATACTAGATTAAATTTTATACAACACACTCACACACGAACGCTCTCTACGTCCACTTCTTCTTTTTTTGCTGTTGACTTTCCGTTACGTACGAGAAAGGTCAAATTTTTGGTATATAGTACAAGTTTCACGCCTTCTTCTTTATAACGCGCACACTCTCCCAATATGATCTCGTTGGCCTGCTCCAACTTTTTGAAGCGACGAGTACGACGATGATTGCGTGTGTTGCGTGTGCGCGCGCGCTATCAGTATGAGAAAAAGAAGGGGAAAAAAAAAGAATTATCGCAAGAGGCGCGCGCGCGATCAAAAAAACGAGGGAGCTTCTTACCGCTCCGCAAGCCTCTCTCTCTCTTTCAAAACGGGGGGGCATGGGGGGCATGGGGGGGAATTTTTTTTTAATCTTGGTCCCGAAAAACAAAAGTTACGAGTAGTTCGTTACATATACGTATACGTACGTATGTAAAAAACTTTGCCTCAGCACTCACACTTTCACTTTAATCGCGGA
>Ga0181599_1001710_pt1 | contig 20778 bp, 19 predicted proteins | sample 041ome_3_FD_148658 | JGI IMG/M metagenome (GOLD analysis project Ga0181599, IMG submission 148658) | Coastal salt marsh microbial communities from the Groves Creek Marsh, Skidaway Island, Georgia - 041405US metaG (spades assembly) | ecosystem: Environmental > Aquatic > Marine > Intertidal zone >...
ATTGATAAAATTCTTTAATATGGATCTTTTGCAAGTTTTTTTACTCTCTGTTATTCAAGGCTTTACGGAATTTCTTCCTATCTCTTCTTCCGCTCATCTAATTATTATTCCTAAATTCTTATCTATGCAGGATCAAGGTTTGGCATTTGATGTTGTGGTTCATTTAGGGACATTAGCAGCAATCATTTATTATTACCGTGAGACAGTTTTTTTCCTTCTAAAGAGTTTTTTTCAATCCATATTTGAACTCAAGGAGGTTGGAGACTCTTCCTTGGCTTGGAAGGTTTTTTTCTCGACTATTCCTGTAGGAATAATTGGCATTCTTAGTAAAGATTACATTGAATCAACATTGAGATCAGAAGAGGTAATAGCCTACACCAGTATCCTATTTGGTCTTCTATTGGGACTATCTGTATGGGTGAATAACCGCTATCAAACTTTATCCACAAATATTACTTGGAGTGTAGTTTTCTGGATGAGTTTGTTTCAAGCAGTCGCATTAATTCCTGGAACTTCAAGATCAGGAATAGTCATTAGTGCCGCTCTTTTAATTGGTCTATCAAGAGATGTAGGAGTTAAATTTGCCTTTTTAATGGCCATACCAATTATTGCCTTATCCTCTGGATTAATCATTATCGAGATCTTTAACCAACCTGAAGCTATTGATTGGATTGCCTTAATTGTTGGTTTTATGATTTCGGCTTTAACAGCATATTTAACTGTTTATTACTTCATTAAGCTTTTGAATAGAATTGGATTTATGCCATATGTTTGGTATAGGATTATTTTAGGAATAGTTATACTTGTTTCAGTCTGATGCCAGAAAGAATTTATAGGAAAGATTACAAGGTTAGCCCATACCTTATCTCGCAAACAGAACTTTGGTTCGATGTTGTCGATAGTGGTGTTATTGTTAAGAGCAAAATTCATTTTTATCGCAATGAGCTCTCGAAAGATTGTTTAGGTAATCTTTACTTAAATGGAGAGAATCTTGAACTCATAGATTTAAAAATCAACCATCAACCAGCATCGTTTGAAAAAAAAGAAGATGGATTATTACTTAAAGATTTAAATGATAAATTTGTATTAGAGATCAGCAATAAGATTTATCCAGAGAGAAACACAAGTCTTGAAGGGCTTTATTTGTCAAATGGAAATTATTGCACTCAATGTGAGGCGCATGGTTTTAGAAAAATAACTTACTATCTAGATCGCCCAGATGTGCTTAGCATTTTTACAACTCATATAAAAGCTGATAAAGACTCTCTTCCTGTTCAGTTATCTAATGGAAATCCAGTTGAATTGAATAATGGATATGTTTCTTGGCATGATCCTGAGCCTAAACCTTGTTATTTATTCGCTTTAGTGATGGGAAACTTGAGTTCAATCAATGATACTTTTATCACAAAATCTGGAAAAAAGATCTCATTGGATATTTTTGTTGAACCAAGAAATATTCATAAAACTGATTTTGCCATGCAGGCCTTAAAACGCGCCTTTAAATGGGACGAGGAAAGATTTAACTTAGAATACGATTTAGATAAATTCATGATAGTTGCAGTTGATGATTTCAACATGGGGGCCATGGAGAATAAGGGATTAAATATTTTTAATTCATCATATGTTTTAGCAGATGAGCGAACTGCAACAGATGTAGATTTTATTAATATTGAATCTGTAATTGGTCACGAATATTTCCATAATTGGACTGGGAATCGGATAACTTGCAGGGATTGGTTTCAGTTAAGTCTTAAAGAAGGCTTGACAGTCTTTAGAGACCAAGAATTTACTTCTGATCTTCATTCAAGGTCAGTTAAAAGAATTGAGGATGTTTTTGCATTGAAGTCCTTTCAATTTCCTGAGGATGCCGGCCCAATGTCTCACCCTGTTAGGCCAGATTCTTATATAGAAATGAATAATTTCTATACTGCAACTGTTTATGAAAAAGGCGCAGAAGTGATTCGCATGATTCATACCATTATTGGAGAGGATAAGTTTCAAGAAGGAATGCAAAATTATTTTAAGAAGTTTGATCATCAAGCGGTTACTATTGATGATTTTGTCAATTCAATGAATGAAGTTTCAGATCATGATTTCACTCAGTTTATGAATTGGTATTCTAGAGCTGGCACCCCAAGAGTGAAAGTTGATTTTAGACCCAAAGCTAAAAAAGGCAACTATGTCCTTAGTGTTGAACAAGAAGGGAGATCAATCTATGAGATTCCAATGAAATATTCACTTATCTCTTCCACAGGAAAAATATTAGAAAAGGGATTGAAAGTCATCAATAAACAAAAAGAGACCTTCGAATTTCAATATCCTAGTCAAGAGACTGTTGTTTCTGTTTTTCAAGATTTCTCTGCTCCAGTTATTTGTGATACCAATACAACTTATAAAGAGAAAATATTTTTAGTTAATAAGGATAACGATCCATACAACAGGTGGCAGAATTCCCAAGAAATTTGGTCAGAATTAATATTTAATAAATCCTTGGAGGGGCATGACTTTTATGAAGCATTAAGTCACTCATTAAAGTCTGAAAAGGATTACTCTCTCTTATCTATGTTAATTTCTCCACCCAGTGAAAAGCTTCTACAGCAGGATATAGAAATAATTGATGTCTTTGAGATTAAAAGGCTTAGAGATAATAGAATTGAGAGCTTCTTCAAGCTAAACTCTCAGGAGCTTAAAGATCTTTATCATAAACTGAATGAAGATATAGCTTTTGACCTGTCAGACATATCTGTGGGCAAAAGAGCTTTAAAAAATGTTCTTTTAAGGTTTATATCACTCTATGGAGAGTCGGATATTGCGCTTCAGCAATTTAAAGAAGCAAAAAATATGACAGATAAAATGGGGGCATTCAAGTCTTTGCTTGACTCTAAATTTACAATGATCGATGAAATTATTGATAGCTTCTATGATGAATTCAAAAAAGATACTCAAGTTATTGATAAGTGGTTTTCAGCACAAGCATTGTCTATTAATACTGATATTGAGAAAATTATTAAGCTAAGTGAGCATAATGATTTCTCTTACTCAACTCCAAATAGGTTGAGAAGTTTATTCGGTGCTTTTTCCCAGAACTTCTGCCTCTTTCATCAGGAGTCAAGTTATGCGATTTACACAGAGACTATCCGAAAGCTAAATGTGATTAACCCTCAAATTGGCGCAAGACTTGTCTCACAATATAATCTATGGAAAAGGTTTACACCAGAACTAAGAGAGCTTCAAAAAAATCAACTGGATTCGTTGGCAGATATGAAAGACCTAAGTAAAGATATCTTTGAAATCGTTAATAATGCTCTTAACAAATGAATAAACTCCAAGAGCTTAGAAAAATATTTATTGAAAAAGGGCTGAATATATCAGTCGCCGAATCTTGTACTGGTGGAATGCTGGCGCAGCATCTCACTAAATATCCAGGGTCTTCAAGTTATTTCGATCGTGGATTCATAACGTATACAAATCAATCCAAAATCGATGAGCTGGGGGTAAATAGCTCGGTTATAGATGAGTTCGGAGCAGTCAGCTTAGAGGTAGCTTCTGAGATGGTCAAAGGGGTAAATAAAAAATCCAAAACTAGTATATCGATAGCTATTACTGGCATTGCAGGTCCAGGGGGTGCTACGATTGGAAAGCCAGTAGGTACAGTTTGTTTTGGGTTTATTGTGAATGGTGAGTTAATTACTGAAAAAAAACTCTTCTCAGGTGGTAGGGATTTAATTATTCAATCAAGCGTTAATTTTGCGATTGAATACATATTTAATCAAATTAAGATTTAATGTCTCATAAATATAATTTTTCAGTGGCTCCGATGATGGATTGGACAGATAAACATTGTCGTTTTTTCCATCGTCTAATATCCAAAGAAGTACTTCTTTTTTCAGAGATGATTACTACAAAAGCAATTATTCATGGAGACAGAGACAAACTTCTTGCTTTCAATTATGAGGAAAATCCTCTTGTCCTTCAACTTGGGGGTAGCGAATCTGATGAGTTTTCAAAGTGTGCAAAGATAGTTGAAGACTATGGATATGACGAAATCAATATTAATGTGGGTTGTCCCTCGGATAGAGTTCAGTCTGGCTCTTTTGGAGCATGTCTAATGAAAACCCCTGATACAGTAGCTAAATGCGTTGAATCTTTAAAACAAAATACTCATCTACCTGTATCGATTAAATGTCGAATAGGGGTTGATGATATAGAAAGTTATAAGAATTTACATAATTTTGTTCGGATCAATAGAGATGCTGGTTGTAAGATTTTTTATATTCATGCGAGAAAGGCCTGGTTAAAGGGCTTAAGCCCTAAAGAAAATCGAGATATTCCACCTTTAAATTATGAATGGGTTTTTCAAATTAAAAAAGATTTTCCTGAGTTGGTGGTTTCTTTAAATGGCGGTTTGCAGAATCTTGAAGATAGTTATGATATTTTCAAAAAGCTTGATGGTGTTATGCTGGGTAGAAAAGCCTACCATGACCCATTTATTCTCTCGAAGGTTGATGAAATTTTCTACGAAAAAGAGCCTAACACAATTACTAGAGAGTCTGTTCTTGAGAGTTTTGTGGGCTATATGAAAAAAGAAATATCTAAAGGCGTTAATCTTAGATCAATGACTAGACATATTCTTGGACTTTATCACTCTCAGCCTAATTCCAAGAAATTTAAGCAATTACTGAGTGGTAAAAACATTTATCTTGAAGACCTAGAAAAGTGGCTTATAGAGTCAAGAAGTTAAATGTAAAATCTCTATCAGATGGCAACGAATAACAATAATCTTTTGGCTTCTATAGATATTGGGACTAAGAATACCCGTGTTTTATTCGCCATGCTTGAAGATGATAATACAATTCAAATTGAAGGGTATGGTAAAGCGATTAGCAGGGGGGTAAGGGAAGGTCGAATAGTAAATATCAATGAGGTCACTGCATCCATTGAGGATGCAATAAACCAGGCCCAAAAAAGATCTGGTTACACAATCATGACTTTAAACTCTTCTATTTCAGATCATCACTTAACTATCAACAATAGAAAGGGTGAAAGAGTTTTACAAGATGAGTTTGTTTCTCAAAAAGATATTGATTTTGCGGTAAATTCTGCCGCTATACCAGTCCCAACCAATAAGCAAATTATTAATACTATTGTTACTAGATATTCTATTGCTAATCAGGATATTAACCAATTTGAAAAAGTTCAAAACCCATTAAATATGCAAGCCAGAGTTTTAGAGGTTAAAACTCATAATATATCTGTATCTACTAGCGCTATCAATTTGATCATCGAGGGTGTTAGACGTTCAAATAAAGCAGAGGTTAAAGATTTCTTTATTGAATCAATGGCATGCTCTGAAGCTATCTTAACTGATGACTTAAAAGAAAGAGGAGTTGTCATTGTTAATATTGGAGCTGGGGTGACTAGCTATACAATCTTTATTGACGGCGAGTTAGTAAATAGTGGAATTATTGCTATTGGAGGAAACAATATCACGGAGGATATCTGCGAGGCTTTTGGGTTAGAGTTTGATGTCGCTGATGAGTTAAAAATGAGTTACGGAAAAGTTGAATCGAGCATATCTGAAAGTGATAAGTTGATTCCTGTGAATGTCAAGATTCAAGGAAAGCTTAATACCCAATATTTAAGTTCAAAGGATCTTTATGAGGTGATATCAGGGTCCTGTAAATCAATACTTGAAGAACTTAAGTTTAATATCTTCGAAAATAATTCAATCAAGTCCAATAGAATTAAATCTGGTGTTGTCCTCACTGGAGGCAGTTCAGAATTATTTGAGTTAGAAGGATTCACAAGAAAGATATTTCATTTGCCTGTAAAAAAAGGATTGATTAATAGAAATATAGTTAAGGGGGATGAAAAAATTATCACAAATTCCGAGTTTTCTACATCTATTGGTCTTCTTCTGTGCAGAAGAGATGAAGGTGGGCTTGAACCTATCGAAGCAAGCATTAAAAGAGAGAACTTTGGTAGTAAAATGAAAGACTTATTTAAAAAGTTTTAAACCCTTGATCAAGCAAAGAACAATTAAAAAGAGCGTCCAGGCTAGAGGTGTTGGAATACACAGTGGGAAAACTGTAAATATGAAGCTTCTTCCTGCAGAACTAAATCATGGTATTGTTTTTAGGCGCATGGATGCAGGCGGAAAAGAGGTTAAAGCCCTTAATGTTTTTGTTAATGAACTAGTTTTATCTACAAGCCTCAAGGATGGAGATGTTAAAGTCTCAACTGTTGAGCACTTAATGAGCGCGTTTTCTGCTCTAGGTATCGATAATATTGTCGTAGAACTAGATTCATTTGAGGTCCCAATCATGGATGGATCATCTTCTCCTTTTGTTTTTTTAGTGCAAGCTGCAGGCATTGAAGAACAAAATGCCTCTAAAAATTTTATAGTTATCAAAAAACCGATTAAAGTTAAACGTGGAGATTCATGGGCGGAATTGAGTCCATATAATGGTTTTAAAATAAGTATTGAAATTGATTTTGATCATGAAAAAGTCAAAGAAAGCGGGCAAAAAATTTCAATAGATTTCTCTAATCAGTCCTATCTCAAAGAAATTTCTAGAGCAAGAACCTTTGGGTATATGAGAGATCTAGAAACTTTAAAGGCTGCTAATAAAGCTTTGGGTGCTTCGCCAGATAATGCTATTGCACTCACTGATGATGACATTCTTAATGAGGATGGTTTGCGATACTCGAACGAATTTGTGAAGCATAAAGTTTTAGATATTGTGGGAGATTTATATCTTCTTGGGGCAAATGTTATTGGACATTACGAAGGTTTTAAGACTGGTCATTTTCTAAATAATGAGTTAATTACAACTCTTCAAGCAAAAAAAGATGCCTGGGCGATAGAAACTTTTGAGGAGGAAAATGCTCCTGTGAGTTTTTATTCAGAAGATTGGCACAATACCCTTTGATATAAGGTTTAAATTCAAAATCGTTTCGGTATAATCAGGAATTTTTTTCTCATTATTTCAATATGGAATTGAATGGCGCTGAAATTATAGTTCAAAGTCTTCAAAAGGAAGGTGTTGATCATATTTTTGGGTACCCAGGTGGGGCTGTACTTCACATATACGATGCATTAGAGGCTCAAGATGAAATTCTTCATGTTTTGGTGAGGCATGAACAGGGTGCAGCGCATGCGGCCGATGGTTATGCTAGAGCTTCAGGTAAGCCAGGTGTAGTTTTAGTTACTTCAGGTCCTGGAATTACCAATGCGGTTACTGGAATTGCCACCGCTTTCATGGACTCAATCCCTATGGTAGTGATCTCTGGACAAGTTCCTTCGCCTTTAATTGGTAATGATGCTTTCCAAGAAGTCGATGCTGTAGGAATAACACGTTCGTGCGTCAAACATAATTTTTTAATTAAAGATATCAATGATATTACTTCTGTCATTAAAAAAGCATTTCATATTGCGACAACTGGAAGACCTGGACCAGTTCTAATAGATATTCCAAAGGATGTAACTATTGCAAGAATTAAGGAGCCTAAATTTCCTGAGAAAGTCCATATGAGGTCCTATAACCCGCAATTAATTGCAGGTGCTAATTCCATCGAAAAAGCTGTTTCATTGATAACCACCGCTAAACAGCCGATTATCTACTCAGGTGGAGGAACTGTGATAGGTAATGCACACAATGAACTCAGAGAATTTGTAAATATTCTTGGTTTTCCAATTACACAAACTTTAATGGGGCTTGGAGCCTTTCCAGCTACCAATGAGCTCTCGCTTGGAATGCTAGGAATGCATGGAACGTATGAAGCCAATATGGCTATGCATGATTCAGATTGTGTAATTGCGGTTGGAGCAAGATTCGATGACAGGGTAACCGCAGCTCTGGACAAATTTTGTCCAAACGCAAAAATCATTCACATGGACATCGATCCTTCATCAATTTCAAAAAATGTCCCAGTTGATGTTGCAATTGTTGGTGATGTTAAACAAACACTTCAAGAATTAAATAAAGCTTTAAAGGGTAAGACAACTTTTGATATTTCTCCATGGTGGAAACAAATCAATGATTGGAGGAAAGTTGATTCACTAGCGTACAAAAAGAAAGCTGGTGTAATCAAACCACAAACTGTTATTGAAGCTCTATACGAGGTTACTAATGGAAAAGCTATAGTGACAAGCGATGTGGGACAACATCAAATGTGGGCTGCCCAATATTATCAGTTTGACGAACCAAGACTTTGGATTAATTCAGGTGGGCTTGGTACTATGGGTTTTGGATTGCCTGCTGCTATGGGAGCAAAATTAGCAAGACCAGATCTTGATGTTGCTTGCGTGACAGGAGAAGGTAGTATACAAATGATGTTACAAGAGCTTTCAACCATGCTGCAGTATCACACCCCTGTAAAGGTTGTAAATTTAAATAACCGTTATCTTGGAATGGTAAGACAGTGGCAGGAGTTTTTCTATGAAAAACGTTATGCAATGTCATATATGGATGCTCTTCCAGATTTTGTGAAGTTGGCTCAAAGTTATGGACATGAAGGGATATTGATTGAAAAAGAATCAGACCTTATGCCAGGGTTAAAAGAAGCCTTTGCAATGAAGGATAAAACAGTATTCCTTGATATCTTAACTGATCAAACTGAAAATGTTTTTCCTATGATTCCATCTGGAGCCGGTCATAATGAAATGTTACTTGGCGGTAGAGATGAAATGAAATCTACTAATGATGAAGGTTTGAACCTAGTGTAGTTATGAGACATATTATTTCAGTTTTACTAGAAAATGAGTTTGGAGCTTTATCCAGAGTAGCTGGTTTATTCTCAGCAAGAGGATTTAACATTGAATCGTTGACTGTTGCGCCAACAAACGACCCAACTCTATCTAGAATGACAATCGTCAGCATCGGTGATGATGCAATCATTGAACAAATTATCAAACAAACAAACAAACTTGTTGATGTTTTTAAAGTTTCTGATCTTACTGCTGAGAAACATATTGAAAGAGAATTACTGCTACTTAAAGTATCTTTTGAGCCAACCAATCAGGCTGATATTGATCGAATTATTGATGAGCATGGATGTAAGATTGTCGATGTCTCTGAAAATACCTACACAATTGAGCTGGCTGGTCAGGGAGCTCATGTTGATTCTCTCATTGAGGAATTTGAAAAAAGCGATGTTTCAAATATTTTAGAAGTGGCAAGAACTGGAGTCACTGGAGTTTCCCAGGGATAACTCATTATTATTGATTGATTAGAGGAAAAAAATGAATAGATATTACGATAAAGATGCTGATTTAAACATTATCAAAGGAATGAAGGTATCAGTGATTGGTTATGGGTCACAAGGACATGCTCATGCCAATAACCTTAAAGATTCTGGAGTTGATGTTTGTGTTGGATTAAGAGAAGGATCAGCCTCTTCGAAAAAAGCTCAAGAAGCAGGTCTAAGTGTTAAGTCAATAGAAGATGCAACTGCATGGGCTGACTTGGTTATGATCTTAGCCCCAGATGAGTTTCAGGGAAAAATCTATTCAGATAGCATTGAACCAAATCTAAAGAATGGCGCAACTTTGGCATTTGCTCACGGTTTTAACATTCATTTTGGTCAGATACAACCTAGATCAGATCTTGATGTGATCATGATTGCCCCTAAGGCACCTGGACACACCGTAAGAAGTGAATTTGTGAAAGGTGGTGGAATCCCTGACCTTATTGCTATATACCAAGATAGCTCTGGAAATGCTAAGAATACTGCTCTTTCATATGCTTCAGCAATTGGTGGCGGTAGAACTGGTATTTTGGAAACTTCATTCAAAGATGAAACTGAAACTGATCTTTTCGGTGAGCAGGTTGTTCTTTGTGGAGGTACAACTGCTTTGGTTCAAGCTGGTTTTGAAACTTTAGTTGAGGCTGGGTATGAACCTGAAATGGCTTACTTTGAGTGTTTGCATGAACTTAAATTAATCGTAGATTTGATGTATGAAGGCGGTATCGCAAACATGAGATATTCTATTTCAAACACTGCAGAATATGGAGATGTGACCAGAGGTCCAAGAATTATTACTTCTGATACTAAAGCTGAAATGAAAAAGATTCTTGGTGAAATTCAAGACGGTTCTTTTGCTAAAGAATTTGTAGAAAATGTATCTTCATTACCTGCAAGAAGAGATGTTCAACGTGAACACCAAATTGAAAAAGTTGGAGAGTCTTTACGTGCCATGATGCCATGGATTGCTAAAAATAAATTAGTTGACCAGGCCAAAAACTAATACCAATTCTTTTTAAAGCAGTATTATGGGTAAAAGAATGAAAAGAGGAATCTATCTTTTACCCAATATATTAACCACCTTTGGCTTATTCTCAGGTTTCTTTTCCATAATTCTTGCTATTAATGAGAAATTCATCCTTGCTTCAATTGCGATTTTTTTTGCAATGCTATGGGATGGTCTTGATGGAAGAGTTGCAAGACTAACCAATACTCAATCAGAATTCGGAGCTCAATATGACTCCATGGCTGATTTGTTATCATTTGTCATCGCTCCAGCATTACTTGTATACCTATGGCACTTAAGTCATCTCGGGAAGGTTGGTTGGATTTCAGCATTTATTTTTGTCGTTGCTGGCGCATTAAGACTGGCAAGATTTAATACTCAGATTGGCATTGAAGACAAGAGATATTTTCAAGGGCTACCTTCACCTTCAGCTGCAGCCATTTTAGCTGGAATAGTATGGGCTTTTGAGAATATGGGTATCGATAGAACTGAGTCTATTTCCTCCCTGATTGTTATTTTCTTGGTCGTATTTGCTGGTTTATTGATGGTTAGTAATATAAGATATTACAGTTTTAAAGAGTTTAATCTAAAAGGTCGTTCAAATTTTAGACTGGCTATTATTGCTGCATTTACTGTCGCAGTAGTAATGATCTGGCCAAGCACCATCTTTTTTAGTTTTTTCTTTGTTTATGCTTTGTCTGGAGTAGTTATTACTATCATAGATGTTAATAAAAAAAGAAGTGAGAAGAAAAAAATTAGCAAAACGTAATATATTTGAATATAATTCATATTATGAAAATTTTTGACCTTAAAACTTCTTTCTGCAAAGACTCTCTCTTGTCTTTAGGTCGACTACTGCCGTAAGGCAGCTAAATATTGCTCGATTGAAAGATCTAGCACCACAAATTTTTTTCAAACAAAAACACATTAGGAGACAAGATGTCTGACAAATTAATTATTTTCGATACAACTCTACGAGACGGGGAGCAATCTCCAGGAGCTTCGATGACTAAGGATGAAAAAGTCCGTATCGCTAAAGTTCTTGAAAAAATGAGAGTTGATGTTATTGAGGCAGGGTTTGCTATAGCCTCTCAAGGCGATTTTGAAGCGGTTAGTGCAGTTGCTAAGGCAGTTAAAGACTCGACCATATGTTCACTTGCAAGAGCCCTTGATAAAGATATCGATAGGGCTGGTGAGGCAGTAAGTCATGCAAATTCATCAAGGATTCATACTTTCATTGCAACCTCTGATATCCACATGGAGAAAAAACTAGGCATGACTCGTGATGAGGTTGTTGCTCAAGCAGTGCATGCCGTTAAGAGAGCCAGAAAATACACCGATGATGTTGAATTTTCCGCTGAAGATGCCGGTAGATCTGATATTGATTTCTTATGTAGGATTTTTGAAGCAGCTATTAATGCGGGTGCAACCACTATTAATGTGCCTGATACTGTTGGCTATAACATCCCAAATCAGTTTGGTGAAACAATGAGATCATTAATTGAAAGAATTTCAAATTCCGATAAGGCAATTTTCTCTGCTCATTGTCATAACGATCTTGGTCTTGCAGTTTCTAACTCACTTTCAGCTGTCTTAAATGGCGCTAGACAGATTGAATGTACTATTAATGGTCTTGGTGAAAGAGCTGGAAATACATCGCTTGAGGAGGTAGTCATGGCTGTAAGGACTCGACAAGATATTTTTGATTGTGATACAAACATTGATGCCCAACATATTGTTACCGCCTCCAGATTGGTATCTAGCGTGACCGGCTTTGTTGTTCAGCCTAATAAAGCTATTGTCGGTGCTAATGCCTTTGCACATGAAGCAGGCATTCATCAGGATGGAGTATTAAAACACAGAGAAACCTATGAAATTATGCGAGCAGAGGATGTGGGGTGGAATACCAATAAATTGGTATTGGGCAAACATTCAGGAAGGAATGCATTTAAAGCCAGACTAAAAGAGCTTGGTGTTGAGTTTGATTCTGAAGAGAGTCTTAATAACGCATTTAGAAGGTTTAAAGATCTTGCAGATAAAAAACATGAAATTTTTGATGAAGATTTACAAGCTTTAGTTTCTGAAACCCAATCAGAAATGAAAGAATCTATTAGATTAGTTGCATTAAAAGTCTCATCTGAAACAGGTGAGGATAATATTGCTAATGTAACTTTATCTGTTGATGGGGAAGAGAGACATGCCGAGGCTTCAACTTCAGGGTCTGTGGATGCGGCCTATTCTGCAATTAATAAGATAGTTGATGTAGATTTGAATCTTCAGTTGTACTCTGTTTCCAATGTTACTCAAGGTACTGACTCATTGGGTGAGGTAAATGTCAGGCTAGAACATGACGGCAGAATTGTCAATGGACAGGGCGCTGATACCGATATCATTACTGCAAGTGCTAAAGCATATATAAATGGATTGAATAAAATTCTTGCCCACAGAATGAGAGCACACCCTCAAGTATAGTGAATGTTGAATTAAAAAAAAGATATCTAGAGGAGTTAGGAATTGATGCTGAGCTAGTGAAGCTGGTTTGTGGCAGTCAATTAACTTTAGAAGATAAAGGATCAATCGTTATTGTTGAAGATATCTCATATGCTAATTCAATAAATTCTACAGGTAGTGAAAGAGATCTATTTAAAAAAATGATGGCTGCTATTAATATAAGCATAGATAATGTATTAATCCAGTCCATGGACAAAGATCGACTTAAAGATAATATCTCTAAGCTTGATACAAATTTAACACTATTGGTGGGGTCATTTTCCAATAATGAGGAACTACTTGGTATCCCTCATCCCGAAGAAATCAAAAAAGATGAACAGTTAAAAAGAGTAGCGTGGGAAACATTAAAAAAATTTCAAAAACAAATTGTAGCGAATACTCACTAGATAACTACAAAAGGCCAGTTATCTCAACGCCTAATAATCAAAAAAGGTTGCTGCTGCATTCATGCTGTGCCCCATGTGCTGGAGAAATTATGGAGGCTCTTAAGGCCTCAAACATAGATACCACCATATTTTTTTATAATCCAAATATACATCCTGAGCCCGAATATGAGCTCAGAAAGCAGGAAAATATTCGGTTTGCCAAAAAAATTGATATGCCTTTTATCGATGCTGATTATGATAAAGATGCTTGGTTCGAAAGAACTAAGGGCCAAGAAAATGAGCCGGAGAGGGGAGAACGGTGCACAACGTGTTTTGACATGCGCTTTGAGGTGACAGCAAAATATGCTGCCCAAAATAACTTCGATTTAATTTCCTCAACTTTGGGTATCTCAAGATGGAAGGATATGGAGCAGATCAATGGATGTGGTCACAGAGCCGCAAAACCATTTGAGGGTGTAGATTATTGGGACTTTAATTGGAGAAAAAAAGGCGGCTCCTCAAGAATGTTAGAAATTTCAAAAAAAGAGGGCTTTTATCAACAAGAATATTGTGGATGTGTCTATTCTCTACGGGATACGAACAACTGGAGACTTTCTAGAGGTCGGGAAAGGGTTCAAAGGGGGGTTAAATTCTATCAAGAGGCACTGCAATCCCTAGATCTTGAAAATCTATCCTAGAAGATTTAATATCAGTGCCTTTTGAGCGTGAAGACGGTTCTCAGCCTCATTCCAGACTACACTTTGATCTCCATCAATGATTTCTGCAGAAACCTCTTCACCTCGATGAGCGGGTAAACAATGCATAAAGATTGCCCCACTATTTGCAACCTCCATTAATTTTTTGTTTACTTGGTAACCATCAAAGTCTTTTAGTCTTTGATTTTGTTCTTCTTCTTGTCCCATACTTGCCCAGACATCTGTCACGATAAGATCGGCATTTTTCGCTGCATCTGGAGGACTTGTCATTAGTTCAATAGAATCAGAGTATTTTTTAATAAAATTTTTATTAGGTTGATACGCTGATGGGCAGGCAATTTTTAAATTAAAGTTCATCACTTTAGAGGCCTGCATGTAGGTTTGACACATATTATTACCATCACCAATCCAGGCAACTGTCTTCCCACTTATTTCTCCGATGTGTTCCTTGAAGGTCATCATATCTGCTAACAGCTGACAAGGATGAGAATCATCTGATAGAGCATTAATCACAGGCACTGATGACTTATTTGCAAAGAGTTCGATGTCTTTGTGCGAGGAAATTCTCAGCATGACCATATCCACCATTGAACTGATCACAATTGCACTGTCTTCAAGAGGCTCACCACGACCAAGCTGGATGTCCTTCTCAGATAAAAACAGAGCATGACCACCTAGTTGAGTCATTCCAGCTTCAAAGGAGACACGAGTACGAGTAGAGGACTTATCAAAAATCATACCCAGTGTTTTATTTGACATTAGGTTATTAATCTTTCCAGCCTTATGTTCGGCCTTTAACTCAATGGCTTTATTAATTATTATCTTGATTTCTTCATTGGAGAAATCATCAAAATTTATAAAATGTTTCATCATCTTTTATAGTTCATCAATTAGATTACAAACCTTATCAACTAATTCAGATACTTCAATTTCGTTAATAATGAGAGGTGGAAGCAGCCTAATTGTATTCCCTGTGATATTAATAAGAATCTTATTTTCTATTCCTTTTTGCAAGAGGGAACTTGGATCTTTATTAAGCTCAATTCCTATCATCAATCCCTTAATTCGAAAATCAGTAACTTTAGAAGATTTTTCAAGACGTTGCAAGAATAGTTTCTTTGCAAAAGTACTCATAGTATTGACATTATCGAGTATGTTTTCTGCTTCAATTATTTCAAGAACAGACCCAGCAACTGCTGAAGCCATCGGGTTACCGCCAAAGGTAGACCCATGAGTACCCGGAGTGAATAGTTGAGATGCTTCCCCCCTTGCCAAGCAAGCACCAATAGGGTAGCCATTTCCAAGACCTTTTGCCAAAGTTATTATGTCAGGTTTAAGATTGTCATGTTGATGAGCAAATAATTTCCCTGTTCTGCCCATACCAGTCTGAACTTCATCAATAATGAAAAGCCAGTTGTTTTTTTGACATAAGACTTGAACTTCATTTAAGTAATTGACATCAGGTATGCGAACTCCGCTTTCGCCCTGAATGGGTTCAAGCATAACTGCAACAACATTTTTATTATTGGTAATAGCTTTAAGTTGATCAATATTATTGTAATCTACATGAATAAAGCCAGGTAACACGGGATAAAAACCTTTTTTAACGTTATCATTACCAGTTGCAGATAAAGCAGCCATGGTTCGACCATGAAATGAGTTAATAGCAGTTATGATTATTGGATTTTCTATGCCTTTCTTATGTGCATAGAGTCGAGTTAATTTAATTGCGGCTTCATTAGCTTCGGCACCAGAGTTTCCAAAAAAGACTTTTTCCATGCCTGAAGCTGCACATAGTTTCTCACCAAGTGTTTCTTGGTTGTCAATTCGATACCAGTTACTTGTATGTATTAATTTCTCTGCTTGATCTTTAATTGTTTTAACAATCTTATCATGGCTATGACCTAGATTAACTACCGCCACACCCGTTAATGCGTCAAGATACTTTTCACCATCGTCTGTAAAAAGATAGCAACCTTTCCCTTTGCTAAAAGAGACGTCCAAAGGTTTGTAGTTTGACATTAAATAAGACATTAATAATTACCCTAAAATAAAAAAAGGCCCGAAAGGGGCCTCTTTAAACCAATCTGAGTTGATATTATGACTGGTACTGAAGAGGCGGTGCCATTTTTTCATTGATAGCAGCCAAATCATTTTTGTAGCCTTCATAAAAGTGACCCGCTGGAGGATTGACCCAATCCTCATAAGAAAAACCATTCTTTTCGTTGTATTCTTTGAATGATTTTTGAAGAGCGATTCTCTTAGCGCTTAATTCATTATTTTCTTTACTTACTGCGTCCATAAGAAATCTCCTATTTAATTCTTTAATAACGACTCCATTATATACTTATATTGTATTATTTGCTACAAAAATATATATCTCTGTTGAGGAAAAAAAACTACACAATTGGAGTTATTTATGCCACAATGAAATTGTATTTAAAACTATAAATTTGGGAGGGTGTATATGCAATTAAATATTTCTGGTCATCATCTTGATATCACTGAAGCCATCAAAGAACACACACTTGAAAAATTAGCAAAAATCAAACATCATTTTGATCAAGTGATTAACGTGAATATGATTCTCGAAGTGGAAAAAGACACCCAAAAGGCTGAAGCGACTATTCATGTTAGTGGTGCAGATCTATTTGCAAAAGCTGAAAGCAGTGATATGTATGTTTCCATTGATCAGTTAGTTAACAAGCTTGACACACAAATCAAAAAATACAAAGAAAAGTTACACAATCACCGTTAAGTTCAATTTGAGGTAAATTAATGTCAGAGGTTGAAACAACTTCTTTCGAGGAATGCCTTCAAAGATTAATTGATTCTTTGGAGGCATCTTCATATGAGGATGTAAGAGTTCAAGTTGTAGAAATGCATCCTGCAGAGGTTGCTCGTCTAATTGAAGCTTTAACTCCAAATCTTAGAATCAGTCTTCTCAATGTCATTGAACATTCCATCCAAGGGCAAATTCTTACAGAGCTTAACGAAGATGTAAAAATTCAGCTTCTCTCTGAAATGGAGACAAATTCTATAGTAAAGGCCACCGAAGGGCTTGATATGGACGATTTAGCAGATATTGTCCCCAACCTTCCAGAGTCAGCTCTACATAATTTGCTTTTGACTTTGGATTACAAACATCGTGAACATTTGAAACAAGTTTTATCATTCCCTGAAGACTCTGCTGGTGGTTTGATGAACACCGATATTATTACCATTCGTCCGGATGTCAAACTTAGAAGTGTTATTCGATATTTAAGACTACTCGGAGAGGTACCAAAGGACACAGATCAAATTTTTGTTGTGGATAGATCTTTTAAGTTTTTAGGTTCTATTACTTTGTCTACTATATTAACCAATGAACCTGAATTAATGGTTGAGCCACTAATGGAAGATAATATCCCAGCTATTAATTCAGAAACGAACTCTAAAGATGTTGTTACTCTTTTCCAGGATAGAAATCTTATTTCGGCACCCGTTATTGACGAGAAAGGTGAACTTATTGGAAGAATTACGATTGATGATGTGGTTGATGTCATCAGGGAAGATGCTGAGCAATCAGTTTTATCAATGGCCGGTCTTGACCAGGATGAAGATGTTTTTGCACCTGTCTTTCAATCGACAAAAAGAAGAAGCATATGGTTAGGTGTTAATCTGATAACTGCTTTTATCGCAGTATTTTTCATCGGTCTTTTTGAAACAACTCTTCAAAACACAATTGCTTTGGCTATATTAATGCCGATAGTTGCCTCTATGGGAGGCATTGCTGGTACACAAACCTTGATTCTTGCCACAAGAGGAATTGCTACTGGCAAGGTAACCAATAGTAATCTTAAAACTCTGACATCAAAGGAAATGGCTGTGGGCCTTTTTAATGGATGTTTATGGGCAATTGTAATAGGGTTTTTAACCTTTCTCTGGTTTGAGAATCAGCAAATAGCCTGGATTATTGGCTTTGCCATTGTGGTTAACCTAATTTTTGCAGCACTCTCAGGAGCTGTGCTTCCCTCATTGCTCACAAAATTAAATATCGACCCAGCATTAGCCGGAGGGGTGATATTAACAACTATTACAGATGTTATTGGATTCGTGGCATTTTTGGGTGTAGCTTCCTTAGTAATTTAAATCGCTTTGGAGTCTATTCCGGTCCTCACTAGCCACTCCCTAAATTCTTCAATAATTCTTTTAAGAGACGCTTCAGTTTCTGCTTCAAATCTCAGCACTAGGCATGGAGTCGTATTTGATGGTCTAACAAGCCCCCAACAATCCTCATAATCAAGTCTTATTCCATCAATTGTGGTAAGCACTCCTTCATTAAAATTTGCCGTATTCTTAAGTTTCTCCATTGCATCAAACTGATCACCTTGTTTGTCAAAGTGAATGTTTATTTCTGGAGTGTTAAAACTATCAGGGAGTTCACTAAAAATTTCAGAACAACTTTCATTTCTTGAAGATAGAATCTCAATAAGTCTAGCACCAGCATATAGAGCATCATCAAAGCCATACCATCTTTCTTTGAAAAAAATATGGCCACTCATCTCTCCACCAAGAAGGGCGCTTTCCTCTTTAATTTTGGCCTTGATAAAGCTGTGGCCAGTTCTTGATAAGATGGGTCTACCTCCTTGATTGGAAATATCTTTTGATAATAAAGAAGAGCATTTAACATCAAAGACAATTTTTGCTCCAGGATTGCGATGAATAACGTCTCTTGAAAATAAAATCATTTGTCTGTCAGCCCAAATCACATTTCCTTTTTCATCAATCACACCTAAACGATCTCCATCTCCATCAAAGGCCAAACCAAGATCAGCTTTTTCAGCTTTAATTTCTGCAATTAAGTTATTCAGATTTTCTAGTTTTGAAGGGTCTGGATGATGATTAGGGAAACTGCCATCGATATGACAAAATAATTTAATGACCTCACAACCAAGTGCTTCAAATAATTTTGGGGCTAGATGGCCAGCCACTCCATTTCCACAATCAACAACGATTTTTAGAGGGCGTTTAATCGAAACATCAGATGTAACTCGATTTAGATAATCTTCTTGAATATCAATAGTGGTTGAGGTGCCTTGACCCTGGTGAAAATTTTGATTATTTATTCTTTCATACAAATTAAGAATTCTTTCACCAGATAATGTCTCTCCAGCAATCATCATCTTGAAGCCATTGTAATTGGGGGGGTTATGTGAGCCAGTAATCATTACTCCTGAACTGGCACCTTTTGAATAGGTTGCATAGTAGAGTACAGGTGTTGGAATCATTCCTATTTTAACGACATGGCAACCAGTAGATTTAATTCCTTCCACAAGGGCATTCATTAGATCTGGACCACTTGTCCTTCCATCTCGACCAACAACTATACCGCGTTCACCCCTTTCAATAGATTCAGAACCAATGGCTTTTCCAATTAAAACCACTGTTTCAATCGTTAAATCTTCATTAACAATCCCACGAATATCATAGGCCTTAAAAATTGATTTAGAAACAGTTTGCATTGGATGATGTATGATTGAAAGTGAAAATTTTAACAAATTGATATCTATGAAGTCTGACTTTCAAGTAGTGAAAATAGAAAATAATCAAATGTTTCTGAATGTAGGCAACAAAAATTCTTGCGGTTCATGTGCAGCAAACAAATCTTGTGGAACTGGTGTGCTGGCGAGATACTTTGATCACTTTAATACCATAGCCTACCCCTTGAGACCAGGAGTTAAAGAGGGCGATCTTATATCGCTAGAGATTTCAAATAAAACTCTATTTTTAAGAGCTTTTGCACTATATATTGCTCCTCTTTTAGCTGTCTTTCTTGCTCTTTTTATTATGCAAACATTCGAATTTATCGAGTCAATACAGATTCTTGTGAGTATCTTTATCCTCTTGGCTACATTTATAACTCTAAGGATATCTACAAAGTAGTATCGTCTAATTAGCATCAAACCTCTATAATCGAATCAATTTAAAAACCAGAGAATTCTATGTCTAGCAAAGATATTGATCCTATAGAAACACAAGAATGGATTGACGCTTTTAAGTCAGTTGCTAAGGTTGAGGGAGAAGATAGGGCTAAGTTTATTTTAAATCAGTTAGCTGATCTTGCAGATAAAGAAGGCATGGACCTCCCAACTGGTGTTAATACTGCATATCTCAATAGCATCCCGAGAGAAAAAGAAGTGGCCTCAGAGGTCAATGAGGAAATTGAAGATAAGATTCTAGCGCTAGTCAGATGGAACGCAATGTGTATGGTGGTTAAGGCGAATTTATTACCTTACGAACTTGGCGGTCATATCGCCTCATTTGCATCTTCTGCAGCACTTTATGAGGTCGGTTTCAATCATTTCTTCAGAGGGCCTGATGCTGATCAAGGCGCTGATTTAGTCTTTTTTCAAGGGCACATTTCTCCTGGCATATATGCCAGAAGCTTCCTTGAGGGTAGGATTACTGAAGATCAAATGTTAAATTTTAGACAGGAGGCAGTAAAAGATGGTCTATCGTCTTATCCTCATCCATGGTTAATGCCTGATTATTGGCAGTTTCCAACAGTATCGATGGGACTTGGTCCAATTATGGCAATCTATCAGGCTAGATTTATGAAATATCTTCATGATAGAGAAATTCAAAAGACGGACAAAAGAAAGGTATGGGCATTCCTAGGTGACGGTGAAACTGATGAACCAGAGTCTTTGGGAGCAATATCACTTGCTGGTAGAGAAAGGTTAGATAATTTAATTTTTGTTGTTAATTGTAACTTACAGAGGTTAGATGGCCCTGTAAGAGGTAATGGAAAAATTATTCAAGAACTTGAGGGGATTTTCCGAGGTGCTGGTTGGAATGTGATTAAAGTTATTTGGGGTGGTCAATGGGATGAGCTTTTAGCTAATGACCATGAAGGCTTTCTCAAGAAAAGAATGGAAGAAGTAGTTGATGG
>Ga0181599_1001717_pt1 | contig 20743 bp, 5 predicted proteins | sample 041ome_3_FD_148658 | JGI IMG/M metagenome (GOLD analysis project Ga0181599, IMG submission 148658) | Coastal salt marsh microbial communities from the Groves Creek Marsh, Skidaway Island, Georgia - 041405US metaG (spades assembly) | ecosystem: Environmental > Aquatic > Marine > Intertidal zone >...
CTCCTCTTCGTACGTCATCCCCGTTTTTGGGTTGACCTTCATCACCTTCGGATCAGCTTTCGCCACGCCTCCGTTTGCGTCGATCAAACTCACCTCATTCGGTCTCGGTCGTCCGTCACGCACCCACTTTTTGTACTCATCCGTCCCTGGCGTCGGCTCGATCCAGGTCGCGTCCATCGTCGTCGATTTACCTTCGTTCGCGATGACGTCGTACGCCTCCGGATTCTTCATCTTCTCACCCATCATCTCTTGGTACGCTTTCAACTGATCGTCCCAATCCGCGGTACCACTCGTGGCTATCTTGTGCATGTACTGTAACCTCTGCGCTTCAAACTTCTTGTACAACTCGTCGTCTTTCAAATCGCCAGATTTCTCCGCCGCCTCTTTGTTCATCTTCTTTGAAACCTCCGCGATGGCGACGTTCTGCGCATCTTTCGGATCAATCCCGACCGATTTCAGCAGCTCAATCTCCTCTTTGCTCATCTTTTGATTCCGAATCTTCGCTTTCGCTTTTTCAATCTTCATCCGCACTCGCTTCTCCTCCCTTAACTTTTCCTTCTCGATTTCCTTCTTCTGGTCCTCTTGCAAGTGGTACTTCCCCGGGTGCAGCGTCCGGTCCTTCAATTGCTCCGTCGTCAGCTCTCGGTCCGGATGCATCGCTTGGTAGTGCATGACTAACTGCTCGGTTTCGGGATAGTCCTCAACCTGTGTTTGTTTTGATGTTTTAAAAGTCGGCGGAAACGGTCAGTATTTTCGTAACATTTCGATCTCTTGGGAGAAAGCAAGCGAGCGCCCCATCATCATCATCAGTAAACGCGCGAAAGATCATCGAACGAACGACGTAAACGACAAACGATGGATAAAAAACGAAGAACGATAATCCCGTGCGCGCGAACAGAGAGACGCTCGCAAATCGTTCTGAAAAAAGACGACCTCCGAAAGAGGAGGAGAGAAAAAACGCCAACGCGGGGGGCCCCGGGAGGTCACGAAAGCCCCCCGCGGTCCCAATTTTATATCTCTCCGACGATGATGTGAAACGTACGTTATGCGCGGGATGTTCCGCCAACACGTCCATTTTGTGTTCAATCGCGGCTAAATACGCGTCCATATCCGTGATGTGTCCAACTTGCTTGGCCGCGTCGCGGACTTCGTCCGTGTTCAGCGCTGGGTCCAGGAGATGCTCTTTCGTCGTCGTCGTTTCCTCCATCTCGACCGCAGTTGGCGACGCTTCCCCGGCACTCTTCGTCTTTGAGTGTTGGTGTTTAATCGCGTCCGCGGAGAACACACCCAGACTCAAAAACAACGCGGCGACTATCGTCGTCATCGCGAGTGTCGTCCTTTTCGAGATCACGGAAGACTGCCGCCGCCTACACGACGACCTCATCTCTTCTCTTCGAAACGCTTTGTTTACTACGTAGAGAGAGCGGTTCTTTGTGTGGGCGGGTGTCTCTCTTTTCCCGCGGGACTAAAAAAATCAAAATGCAACCCTAAACAATTCGGTTCAAAAAATGAAAAACGGAATTTTTATGTTTCTTGCACAAAAAAGATCTCACATGTGATTTAAACTAATATACTTTACTACTCGTATTTTTAAACGCGCAAGAATAGTACACCAATGAGACGAAAGAATCCACATCCGAAAAGAGCGGTGAACGCGAGGACGGTTTTTAAGGTGGTGAAGGGTAGGAGAGAGGAAGAAGAAGTGGAAGAAGACGAACCTTTGGTGTTGTGTTTGAGGATTCCTGACGAGGAGGATGATCTCGAGGCGAATCATCATCAGATACAAAAAGAAGAAGAGGGAGAAGAAGAAGAAGAAGAAGAAGAAGAAGAAATAACTGTTAGGAAAGGAGCGAAGAGAAAGAGAGGGCACGAGTGCGATTTTTGCGAGAAGGTGTTTGTAACACCATCTGCATTGACTATACACAAGCGTATTCACACGAACGAGAAACCGTATGAATGTGATGTGTGCGAGAAGCGTTGTACTACGGCTGGTAATTTGAAAGTTCACATGCGTATTCACACGAACGAGAAACCGTACGAATGCGATGTGTGCGAGAAGTGCTTTCGTGAATCTGGTACTTTAAAAATCCACATGCGTATTCATACGAACGAGAAACCGTACGAGTGTGATGTGTGCAAGAAGAGGTATCGTTCCGCTCAAAGTTTAAGGTACCACACGCGTACTCAACATTAGCTCATTTGTAGTTCTAAGTATACACATACACATCATAGTACTACTGTTCAAAAGTCGTCTCGAGTTCTGGTTTCGGCATCAACTTCGCGTGTTAAAAAGTCACGCCTCTTCTGACTTTTCCGGGGCCGTTGTTGTTGTTTATATCCGCACCCGCGCACGCCGCTTCCAACATGTCCATCGCTTCTCGGCCTAAACTCGGCCTGAACTCTCTTTTCTTCACTCGCACTTCCTCTAAAAACACGTCTATGCTTTGCGAAAATCCTTTTTTAGCGCGACAGGCGTTGAGGCAGGATAACACGCGCACGGCGAATGCTCGACTGTACGGCGGCTGCGCGAACTCGAGAAACTCAGAGAGGAAGCGTTTCACGTGAGATTGATCGATGCGGTTCGGCGTCCAGACTTCGACGCACTCGTCGAGCGCGTCGGTGATAAATTCCTCGTAGTTTTCCAAAGAGCTTATTTTCTCGTCTTCAAATAACGATAAGATGACGTCGATAGCGGCTTTAGGGATGTCGTCGCCGCAGCCGCGGCCGGCGACTTCAATCGCCGTCGAGACACACTCTAAAGCGCGCAAACGCAACGTCGGTTGTGATTGGACGCACGTCTCGAGCAAAGCAAACGCAACTTTGTGTGACTTTTCTGGGTCGCGTCGAATGGCAGATTCGATCCATGTGAGGACGGCAGCTGTGGCAGGGAGCGACGATGAAAGTGTTTTGAGTTCAGCGCACTTTTCGAGAAACTCGCTCGGCGACAACTTTTCGTTCACCCCGGATCCATTTTTCCTGTCGTCGTTGGTCAAAGTGGTAGAATTATCGAACGTTTTCGACGCTTGATTGCATATTTGTAGAGCCGAAAGTAAATCCTTGCGCGAGGCGTTGACGTCTTCTTGCACGTAGCAATCGTTCGCCGTCGCGAGCGCTAAAATCTCCACGCACAAAGCTTTGGGAGAATTCTCCGATTCGCCCGACGTCAACGCAGTCACGAGTTGATGGAGGTTAGCTTCGTACTGAAATGCTTCCTCAAAAAGTGCGCGCAACGCATCTGGACGACGCAACGGTGCCGCCGACGGTTTCTGACGTCCTCCGTTGTCGTTCTCTTTGTCATTTTCTCCTGCTTTGTATTTTCCTAAAATCTTCTTCAAGTCCCACGTGGCGAGCGCGCGTTTGCCGTGCCCGCCACCCGCCGAAGCCGCCACCGCGGCAGCTAAGACCGCTGAACCACCGCCTGCACCGACGTTGAAACCGCCACTATCACTACTCCCAACACCACTGCGCAACCTTTTGCGACTCGCGAACGAGGACGAACCTAACGCGAGACCACCGATCGGTTTCCCGGCTGCTTGTAACAAATCCGAAATCGCCGAAGCGACGTCCGCATCCTCACTCGTCACACTCAACGCCGTAGCTATCCTCCTCACCGCCGCTGCACCGTGTTTCTCCGCTGCAGCTATTTCTAAATCTTGAGAGAACCGTTTCGCGACGTCTTGGATGACTGAGTTGAACGAAGATTTGGAGGAAGAAAATTCATCGCCGTTGATGATATCCGAAAGCAAAATCTGCGCAAACATGTACGCTCCGACCGTTCTCGTGCACATATCCGTGATCGCGATCGTGTCTTTTCTAATCTTTTCCTCTAACTCGCCCGGCGCGGTATTATTATTAACACTACTCTTCGACGAAGCCGCCGCCAACACGTTCTCGCACAAGCTCGTAAAATGGTCCGCCATCAACTCGTGAAAGACCCCAAAATACGCGCTCGCCGCCGACCCTAACGCTCGCACTTCTCTTCTCAACCCCGCTCTCCACGCGTGTTGAATCGCTAAATCGATCAACAAACAATTCTGGTGCCTATCTGCCAATTTAAACAACAACGCTCTCCCTCTTTCCGATCGAAAAATCTTCTCCAACCACGCCGGCGGTTTCCCTTTAAACTTATCAAACACCGCGTCCGCTTTCGACGCGTCAAAAGTGCGTTCGATCAACCGCTCTAACAAACCAATTTCGTCCATGGTTCCGTCTGCTAAACCTACTTCGTTATTGAACATCATCGCGTGGTGGTGGTGGTGGTGGTGCGCCGCCGCGGTCGTCCCGGCGCCGACTACTTTTAAATCCGCCGCGGTCTTCGTCCCGTCTCGCATCACCGCACCTTTCTCACCATCCGCGCTCAATAGTAACGAGGGATTATTATTCACTCCTCCCGTCGGCGTCTGTTCGTTCGTTCCTTTCGCTCCCCGGACGCCTCCCCCGTCCTGCCCTTCGTTTCGCTTCTCATTCAGTCCCATTTTCCCTTCGTTCTCCTCCTCCTTCTCGCCGCCTGCGTTGCCAAACTTTGCAAAGCTGACTTTCGGTCCCGGGCTCGTCGTCGCGCTCACTCTCGGTGGTCTCGTAATTTTCAGCCAATCGCACACTAAACTCGTCATTTGCGCGTACCCTCGGTAATTGCCTCCGAGCAATTCCACCGCCCTGTTCGGTTCCCCGCCGGACAACGTTGGGTGCACGTACTCTCTCAAGGTTTCAATAACCGACGCGTCCATGACGAAATCTTTCTGCGAAAGAATCTGCTCCAGATAAAGTCGTCGCTTCTCTTTGTTGATGTTCTCATCGTTATCCTCTTCTTTCTCGTTGTCTCCTTCTTCGAAAGTCATGTTTAATGTCTTTTCCAGGGGGGCAACGGCGATGTGAAACTCTGAGGAGTTTTGGATGCATTCGCCACTTCTCTCACACTGAATGGGCGCGAGACGGCGAAAGTTGAACCGCGAACTTCTCGGGATCGACAGAGCAGACGAACGGGACGACGAGGAGTCGTTTTTGGGAAGTCAAGGTTCGCGTTTGCTTCGTTTTCTTCTTCTTATTAGTAGTAGTAGTCTTTCTTTGCATGCATCATCCCATTCTGTAACCGCTTTTGTTTACTCACACAAATGGATTCTCTTTTCTCTCTCTGCTCGAACGGGAACTTCAAAATCAAAAACAGACGACCACAAACGACGGAAACGACAGCGAGAAAAGTACATCGAAACTCGAAAAGCGACGAGCGAAGCGTTCGTGGCGATTTGCGCAGTCGCGGCGGTGATTTTTGGACTCGTTTTGTGGGCGCACACACACCATCTGTAGGAAAAAATGGCTGCTGCGCAGCGAAGAAGCGCGGCGGCGAAGCGCATCGAAGAGCTCGCTTCGGAACCGACGACGGCGAAGGCTTTAGCGAAACTGATTTATTACAGCGCGGCGATGATTGTGACGCCGTTGGTGACGTATAACCTGTCCATGACGAGGTTTGTTCCGTATTTGTACGAGAAGTACGGCACGGAGTTTCTCGAGAACCCGACGACGTGTAGCGGGTTGTTCGCTATATTGAGCGTGCAAGTTGTGTTGGTGATGTACGTGATTTCCGCGTTGAAAGAAGATGGTTCGTCACCGGCGATGAAAAGAGAGTAGTATAGATTCTGTTGTGCGTTTAAAAAGTACAATATTTTGTGTGATATTCATATTTATAACAAAGAGCGCTTCCAAATCACCAGATTTATATGGTTCTTCGCGCTTCGCGCCTTCTCAAAAATGTATCAATGAAAAACTATTCAGTTGTGTCCGTAGTCAACTCTTGCGCTCGGTTTCTCGTCGCCATGACGTCTGAGAAGCACGAGTTCCAAATGAGCGTGGTTTGTAACCACGCCACTGGGAGCAAACTCAAGAAGAACAAAAAGCCGAAAATGCACCCGCCCAAAAACTTGTCCATTTCTTTGTACCAGAAATCGCCGTAGTCTCTGCACACTTGCAACGAGTTACGATACCCGTACGCCACGCGAGGTTTCCATCCAGACTGTTGAATAGGGTTACCCTCCGCGTCGAGGCCCGTTTTCAACAAAAAGTCTAGCGAGTTCTCAATTTGGTAGTTACCGATCAAAATGAAGGACTCGATGATGACCGAGTTGACGCAAATCGCTGCGACCGTGGCGTAAAAGAGTTGGCGGAATACCCACAAGTTTGGCACGTGTTCGTATAACAGTGCGCCGTACAAACCGATCCACAAGATGACAAACGCGAATCGAACGCCGCCGCGAATGACTGATATTTTCCAAAGTTCGTCCGGTTGCATCTTACGATGTTCTCGGTCCATCAATCGCGTGGAGAACAAGAATTTTTGGAGCATCATCAAGACGCCCATGATAGCAGACGCCATGGCGATGGTGATGCAGTTCAAGGAAAACTGTTCATCTTGCGTGAAGCCTTCAATGAGCTCGGTACCGTGGTAGGCACCAATGAGAACAAAGATCAAGACAAAACGGCCGAGTGCAGAGAAGCACACGACGCCGAACTTGTACCAAACAGAAAGCATTTCGCGGTAGTTCTCCAACATGCCCGCGTGCCATTTGTTCCACGAACCACTCGACACTTTTGGTTGATCAAACGTACCGTCTAACCATTTTCTCCAATCTAACCACGAACGTTGCATCCAATAGAGATTCAAACTTTGCGGAGAGAACCACCACGGGGCAATGATGAGACAAATAGCAAACGGCCACACCGACCAGGCGTACAAAATTGAACTCTTCACCGACGTGTTCGCGTGGAACAAGAGGAGATAAAAGAGAACCTCGAAACCGAGGTACAAGTGCGATTTGGCGTACAAACCGTACAAGACAACCATGGAGGCGTTCGATAAAACGTAACCCCGTTCGGTACCGATATACATAGCCTGACCAAAGATCAACGATCTCATGTAGTTGTACCCTTTCGTAGCCATGGTGAAAACGTTGAACGCCCACGATCCGGCGAGCTGCGTTTCTAGAGTGTACTCCACGCCGGCGCGGAAGCCTCGATCCATGATCATTTTCATCAGTAACGGAAGAAGCGTGAGCAAACCAATCTGTAACGCGTAGATTGAGTTGTAATAACCGCCCTCTTCCTTTGAAAGAGATAAGGTAGTTTGCGTCTCTGTCATTTTAAAGTAACGATAGACACGGTACAATTCCAAATCCGCAATGGCTAAACTCGCGTGCGTCAAGGCAAAGAAGTAAACCGCCCACGCAGTTTGCATGACTGAGACGTAGAAACCAGGTCCGGAGAAGTACAATGAAAAAATTCTGAAGAAATCTAGCCCGCGATGAAGTCTGAACAAATCTCTCGACATGGAAATTGTACCGGCGGAACCGGAAATCTTTTGTTCGAAACCGTTAACAGAGGTAAAACCCATATCTCGTCCTTTGCCGCACTCGATGAATTCCTCAAACAATACCTTACCGCCTCGGGCGATGGCATTAACACCGCCGAAGAAATCCTCGGCGACGTGAATCATCTTTGAAGCTTTCGAGACGCCTCCGTTGGTGCACGCGAATGCTTTGTCCCAAACGTCAGGGTGACCGTAGTGAAAGCGTACCATCAACGGCCACGTCATGAACCGCTGAAAGGTTTGGAAAATGAACTCAGAAATTGCGGCGAATTGCGCCACGGCACCATGCGTTTCTGAGAAGATTACCTCAGGAAACCCGACCAAGACGACGTCGTCGCGAAAAACATCCATCAAGTTACGAATCTTGAAAGATTCACCCATGTAGTTATCTTGGTTCATATCCAAAGTTTGCAAGTAGGAACCTCGCGTGAAGATAATCGCATGGTTCTGGTTCTCCGGTTTACCTTCTCCGATAATCGGGTCACCGGGCAGTCTGACTTTATACGTGAGTTGCAAGTTACCCTGGTTTTCTTCGTCTATACCCACTAAGCACGAAGCAAAGCCGTTGAAGTTTTTCTCATCTTCTTGAGCGTTTTGGCGCGGCATGTCTACGAAGCACACCTTCAAGTCGCGATGGGATTTGATCAATCGTTCAATCTCCGTCGCTTTCGCCCGATCCATCGTTCCGGGTGCAGCCTGACGCATGCGCCCGAACACCTGACACGTAACGACGTATTCGAACTTATGTGAAACTAACCGTTCGATGGATTCTTCTGGTATCCCTTCTGCGCGCGCTTGCAAACGCAAAGCATCCCCGTACAAGCACACACCTCGAATGCACCTTCCCAACGTCTGCGAACGATCAGATGCCCACCTTTGTGCCTCGTCCCAGTGCTCGTCAAGAATAGTCTCGTCGTCTTTGTGCAAAGCTTTCACGCGTTCTTTAAAGTTTTCGTAATCGTCCGGAAACGTTGCGACGATGAGCGAAAAGAGCGTCTTTTCATCCTCCAAGTGCGCGGTGAGTTCATGGCGTTGAAACGCAACATCCTCCGCATAATAAGGCGTGAACGCCGAGAAGCCACGCATCGTTCGAATATCAGATGGTGTTCTTAAAGCTGTGAAACGTAAAGAGTTTGCAAAAAACATAAGTTGTCTTTGCCCTTCAGCCGATCTTGGCTGACCACCTGGGTTACTGGAATTCATCGAACGCAAGAGAGCGTCGATGATATCGTGCATCTCCGGCGACGCTGCCGAAGCTGCAACAACCTGTACGTGGTTCTTGTCTCTCAACAAATCGGATTGGATCATATCGAGTAACTTTGAATACAATTGCGAAACTTTGTATTTGTATTGATTGGCGTGAGCCGACCATTTCCCAGAGTCGCGCTCCATGGCAAATGCGCAAATCTTCCTGACCGCGAGCAAGACATCATGTAAAGCCTCCGCGACACGCTCACCTCGCGTGTCTGAATTCTCTGGAAGCGTGATGTTTTTATACCTTTTCGCTTCCTTTCGCTTTGTCTTTCGAGCCTTTTTGCTTGAACCTGCGAGCTCAGCTTCGCGCTCTTCGTCATTTTGTTTCATCTCTTCATACGCCGCTTTTTCAGCTTCGGTGAGTTCGATGTTCTCTTCAATCACAAAGCATGCAAACCTGCCGCCTTTTTCGCGCATCTTCTTCCTCGTTTTCTTGCTAAAGAATCCGGTGCATCCATACTTTAACTCAAGGTTCATCGCTTCGAGCATTTGCTCTTGTCTGGCGAGTTCTTTTTCACGAAGTTCGCGTTTTTGGCGGTTGTACCTTTTCCTCGCCAATGCCTTTTTGATGCGCTCAGCTTCTTCCAATTCGCCAGCCGCTGTGAGCCTTTCAATCTTGTCCTCATCGTCGTCATCGTTATCTGATTCCGAGTCAAAGTCACTATCAGGCGTTTCACCTTCGGCTTCGACATCAACACCGCACGCTTTCAACTCCTGGAGCAAACGAATGATAGCGTCTCGTAAAACCATGTAGCTCTCGATATCTCCAGTTTTGCGGTGGTGCATTTGCTCGTTTTCTACTTGCGCGATTTCTACGATGATCTTCATGAAGTCCTCCAAGTCTCTTGGAGCGACTAAACGCAAGGCATCGGTAAACAAGACCGCAAGCAAATCTTTCGTTTGTACCATAGTGCGATAAAATGCAGGATATGCCTTCATAGTGCCAGTTTGGAAAGACACGGTTGAAAAGACAGTGGAGGTCATCATCGCCGGCAGGATAACATACTCCGGGGCATGGAAAATCTGCGACATGTCACGGCCAGACAAAAAAGTAAAGCACAAGTCGTGATATTCAGCGTCACTGAGAAGGTCACGATCGCGCAAATTCTTCGCAATTGCATTCCACGCTCTTCCAAAGTGTTGCCACTTTATGTCAAGCGCATCGGCGCAGAAGTCCGCCGGGTTGGTTTCGTATGCATTTGGGTCCGTTTCGTCGATTTTCTCCGTGATTGTAAGCAAAGAATCTCTGCCAGCTCTTGAATCATCGTCCATCTCATCGATGTGCGCACTGTAACCACCACCAGATTTACCTGTTCGCTTATCGCTCAAACCTTTCGCCATACCTAGCATTTTATTGCTCGGGTTCTCCATGTCGTCTTCTGAATCCGACTCTGCCATCTTCTGGCTCCCTTCGCCAGAACGCACGACAAACTCTGGCTTCGGCCATTTTCTGTTCAAGCACTTGTCGCAGAAGAGATACGGGATAGTCGAGAAGCTTCGCAAGAAGAAGCTCCAGTTTTGCGCGTGCGAAATTTTACCCCACCACTGAAGCGCAATTGTAAAGGCAGTCGCGTACACGGTGTACCAAACAAAGGTATCACAAAAGTACGTTACCAACGCCGGTAAAACGCGCATTACTGTCATGAGGTACATCAAAACGGTACTCGCGTGCACATCGTAGTAACTCGACGGGATTTCACCTTCAATTTCTTCACCAATGTAGCCCAATGAGGCGAGAGGCGTGATGTTATCGCCCCCACCCAAGATGGCGGCAAGCTTGCCGATATTTCCCGAGAGATCAAAACTTCCCGAATCGGCACCAGATAATAAAGTACGACGACGCATAGTTTTATCTTCCTCGTAGTCGTCGTCGTAATCGAGCGGGTCTAACTGCTCAGCCAACAATTCTTCCTCTTTAGTGATATCTTGCAAGAAGTACTTTTCTCTCGCCTCAAAGTGCAAAGCATTTTTCAACGCGTCGCCGTCCAAGTTGATGCACGAGGTGTACGTATCAGACTCCTTGTTCCAGCACAAATCTGGATGTTGCAATGCATTCACAGACTCGCGCAAGGGAGGAATAAGAAGATAGTGACCAAATGCCAACTTTGTGGCCAACACGAATATCCAGAAAATGGAGTAAATGCAGCGTTCGCGGAACGGTGTTGCGAACTGCGCACTGCCGCCCATGTAGGGCTCTCTCTTGATCACCGACGTCATGACGCCACACATGGCTAAGGCGTAAACAGCAGCCAGAGCTTGGAAGTATGGTGTTTTACTATCCGGGTGGAAAGACTTTTCCAACCCATAAAATAAAGGAATCATGATAAACGCGAGCGATCGCGTGATGATAACGAACCAATCTTCGAAGGATTCCTGTTTCAAGTTGCGAAAGGAGAGGGTGGCAAACTCGCAAATAAGCTTCAAAACTGCGTGCGTAACTGCGGCAGTGCACACATATCCCCAATCGAAACCATCAGCAAATGCGCACACGCACGAAATGTGGAAGCACACCGCATGAAATACGATGACCGTGTTAAAGTTGACGTAAAGACTGAACCATCCAGCAACTTCGCGATGCGTCTTGAAAAATGTCTTCGACAACCCCTCGCCGGCACCAAGCGGATGCTTCGCCTTGTTCATCATGTACGCTCTGAAATGTGCGTACATGCGTTGATCAAGTGGGTTGTCGCGCATTTCCATAGGTACACCAATAAATTCAGGTTGTCGGTTCTGCTTTTCCTCTTCTGGCATTTCAGCTTCGCGTTTCTCGACGTCCTCGTTCGCATGGCCGTCCACTGGAGGCATGACTTCCTTGAACCTATTGTACTCCCAAAAGAACTCGTTGACGTCATCGTACATGACCCGATCAACAATTGGCGCTTTCGCGCGTTCCTTCAACTCGCGGCGCATGAATAAGTACATCGGAGTGACAACGTTGTTGAGATAATCGCACTCCTTGTATGGCATTTCAGACCCCTTTACTGGTTGCGCCAAAATGAGTTCCGCGTTGGTCTCGGGATCTCTTTCTGAACGGTTTTCGAGCGTAACTGCGCATAATGCGCAATGAAAGAGATAACAGAGTACTTCAGACATGTGGCGTAAATTAGCGGATTCACCGTAAAGCAAAAACCAAATCGCCAAATGATGGGCTTTCGCGTTCGTTTCCACCTTCAAGAACTCTTCCCGATTGACGTTGTTGAAGAAGACTTCGTTACTTTTGCGCTGTGCCATGAAGAGCGCAAGAATCGGGGATTTCTTCTCTTCCGAACCACTGTTGTCGATTTCGAATGCCTGCACGTCCGCGTTTGTCTGTGCTTGATCAAGCATACCGGTGTAATCCACCCAGTGTTTGAAGTTTAAGAACATGTGGCCGTGTAAGTGGTTGATCGCTTCCGCCCACTGCGCCTCACTCAAACCGTCTTCGGAGATACCAGCTTCGTCGGAATACGTGGCAATGGTGTTTTCAACCCATCGCGACATGTTCTCAAGTGCATTGTGCATGTTCGATTTCACTTCAACTGGTGTTTCCGAGAAGTTCGAATCAGGGCACGTCTTTTGGAATCCAAAAAGAGTAGCTTGCTGTTCGAATAATGGCATCAAGCGTTTCTTGATATCTTCGCATCTCGGATTAATGGCCGACCCAGAACCTGGAACGGTCATATCGCGAGGCACATCTGGCAAGACCGTCGGTGCCGGACGTTTATATTTCATGGACTTCACGTGCAAGCCGATAACTTTTCTGAAGAAGAGTTTAAATCCAGAGAGTTTTTGACGCGCTCTCGAGGACACGTCCGATCGGTTGATGGACGCAATCATCTCTCGTCTGCGCATTTCAACCGTCAACACGGCCGCATACGCGCGGTTGAACAACGCTCTAGCGTGTATGAACGATATTGGAAACAAACCAATAACGAGCAAGACGATGTGCAAAATCGTACCATTGATGATATCGATTTCTCTTGCCATGAAGTCACCATAGGAGCGAAAGGACAACATGAGCCCTCGGAACGCTCTTGGAGGCTGATCCGAGATGAGACCAAAGACTGCTGAAGTGCAGCTGATGAACACGTAGCCAGATATTGCGAAGACAACGGCATTAAGGAAATCCCATTGATTCATTTGCGCCGAAAACAATCTTTGACAGAGGAAGTGATGCAAAACCACGCACACGATTTTGAAAAAGTAGCCGTAAATCAAGACAATGGATTGCTTCGTAACTTCAGATAACGTACCTTTGCCAGCAAATCGCTTCGCGAGAGACACTAATCTGTGTGGCCACAAGAACTGCGGCGATAAGGCAAAGTAATACACCGCCGCTAATAATCCAGCGGCAACACCAGAAGTCAAGATAATAATTGGACGCAGCGCAGTGGTAGACGAGGCATCTCCGACGTTCAGCGCTGCAGCCGCGGCCAAGGAAACAATTATAGGTCCAGGAACGAGTCTCAAAGACACGTGCCAAAACTTTACAGACATTGGAAGTTTTCTCCAGTTACGCATCGTATCTGCGCGCCAAGTCCACCACGTTGGTTTATTCCCCAAACCGCGTCTGGCATTGACTTTCTCCTTCGCCGTGCGCTCGTCGTCTCCTCGAGGGATAGAGTCCAACCAGCAGACCCACTCAGCCATACCAAACTTGATCATGCCACTCTTGAACGTTTGCGGATGGAATAACCAGGGTGCCATAGTTAAGTTCCAAATTGCAAACCAGACGTGCCAAGTGCTCGAGAAGAATTCGTGTAAAGGACCGAGCGAAGAGAGCGACATGATAGCCCCCGCCACCCATGCCATTTCTATAGCCGGTTTGATGTGACTTTCGGCGTACTTAGAGTACAAGCTGACGAAACCAGCGCGCATGGTCATGCCACGCTTAGTCTTCATGTAAGCCGCTTCACCGGTATTGATTGAGCTGTCCAATGAAAAACCTCTCATTTTAGCGATGAACATATTGAAAATAAAGCTTCCGGTAATCGTGTGGTGATACAGCTTGGAAAACATATTCACAAAGCCGCCGTCGAGCCAGCCTTCTAACATGACTGGCCAAGCCATAACAAAGGACGCTTGAATAAACCAGTGCGATGGATATATATTGTGCGTACCGACTTCCTCGTGGAAACCAATGTTATCGAACGCATCTCCAGATTTGAAGTACGTTTCGACGTGCACCATAACTATGATAAGTTTGGTCACTACGAACGCAAGAAGTGACGCGAATAATACAAATTCCGTGAACATTATGCCCGCGGAGGATTGAAAAAACGACAGACCTCTTAAGAAATCGAAGGACTTTGATAATCTGTGGAAATCACGCGAAATGAGCTGCATACCGTTACCGGTAGCAATCTTCGCGTGAAACTGGTTCGCGCCGTCAAAGGAAACTTCTCTGGCTTTACCAACCATCTTGAAACCTACGTATCGCACTTTCCCTCCTCTTAATATGACATTCATACCACCAAAGATATCTTCAGATAAGTGCAAAGATTTAGTAGCTTTCGAGACACCACCATTCGATCGGACCCACGCCAAATCCCAAACGTCCGGGTGACCGTAGTGGAACCTCACGCACAGCGGCTTCGCCATGTACCGCTGAACCATTGTACCGAACACTTGCTCAGACAAAGCGGAAAATTGCGCGACTGAACCGTTCTGTTCGGTGATCATTTGCTCGGGGAAACCAACGATGACAGTATCATCATCATCCTCGAAAGTACGGATAAGATTTCGCACTTTCAAACCTTCAGATAATTGCGCGTCTTGATTCATATCGATTGTTTGCATGTAATTCCCTCTGGCGTAAACAATCCCGAGATTCTGGTTCTCTGGCTTACCTTCACCGACGATCGGATTTCCAGGTAAGCGAATTCTATGCGTGAGCTTCATAATGCCGGCAGGATCTTCTTCGTAATCGATTCGAGATCGGCACAGGTAATAATAGCTCCCCGCGTCTTCCATACTCTTCGCCGCCAAATCGGGCTGCTCGTAGTGCGTGAGTACGGTGTGTGGATGTGCCTTGCACATCTCAACAATTTGTTTATCCTTGGCTTCCCAGCCTTTAACGCCGTACATTTGGCAAGATAACACGTGCTCGTACTTCAAGCGAACGAGCGCTTCAATCTCTTCTTCTTTTATGCCTTCCAGTCTCGCCAATATTCTCGACGCATCTGCGTAAGAGGAGAAGCCTTTCACCGTGCGTGAGAGCGTCTGCGTACGGTCTGACGCCCAACGCGAGATTGTCGCAAGAACTGCGACATCCTCTGCCGTTTCCGCGTTCGTCTCGCGTCTCCCTGCGAGTTCATCCAAGAACGCTTCGTAGTTTTGGTGTGGCAAACGTAAATTTGTTCGTTCAAGCACGTTTGCCCATTCGCGCGGAAGCATGGTAGTCAAAAATCGAAACGTGGAGACGTTCTCCCCATCGATTTGCTCCCTCAAATCGTCCGTCGTCAATTCAACTTCTTCGACGTACATGGGAGTGAGCGTGGATAAGGCCGGCGTTTGTAAGACACTTCTGGCTTTCTGCAATTGCGGGTCGGTGAGAGATTCCAAGAAAAATCTTAAAATTTCCCGAGCTTCCGCGCAATCTGGTTCCCCCGTAGGATTCGCAGTGGAGAACGTTCTGTGAAGAACGTCGACAACGCGCCTACCTGGAGCGGTCAACAGAGCAGGCTTCACTCGCGATCGTACGTGCGACGCGTCTTCTAATTTAGTCGAATCCGAGAGCACCTTCAACAACGAATCGCAAACCTGGCCCAACACGACGTTGGTTTCTTTGTGCGCTGCCGATAACTTTTCGTTGTCATCCGCGACGATATCGTTCTTGATCAATTCAATCGACTTTTCAATGTTTTGCTTGAAAACTTTACACGCCTCAACGAGTGAGTTGCCGGAGGCGTCCTCTTCATCGTCGCGTGCTTTGCGAATCAACTTGATACCGTCGTGGACCAGCGTGCGAATATCGATGAGCCATTTCGGCGCGCGCGTCGACTCTCGGCGAACGACGACGCCCATCAGATCCGTCGCTGACTTCAACAACGTGCAAAACTCTGCGCGTTTGCTCGAATCTACGACGCCTAAAATACAAACAAACATGAACGCCGAGACATCAATCATTTGCGACATGACTGATCCCAACAAGGCGTATTTCATACTCGCGTTACGCTCTGCGCCAACTTTCGAAAATACCGGCGCGGTTAACATTGTAGGGAATAACACGTACGTATCAGAATCACCACCGAGGAAACTCTTCACAGTTTTTCCATTCAGTGGTGCAAACGAAAGCGCGCTGCGCTCTTCGTCGCTCAATAAATCACGCTTGCGCAAAGATTTAATCACCGCGTTCCAGGCACGCGCAAATTCTCTCCACTGCTCCGAAGCAGCTTCCGCGCATAAATGTGTCGAAGGCGACGATGCCGGCATTGGCTTGAGCTGCTGAGTGGATATAATCTTCTCCCCAAAAGCGGCAATCTTGAGCGGAAGCTCGCGAACAACTTTCGACCATCCGTCTTCCACGCCTTTCCAACGCAAACGATCAAAAGCTGAGGCGATACCCAAGCCGATGAGGTACCAGAAGAAGGTATCCGCGTAGTACAAGAGAGTGCTCGGAAGCCATCTTTGAATGACGACAAGGTACTTGTACGTGTGTCGTCGGAAAATGCGGACGATGTGGATCATAAACTCTGGTAACATATCGCTGTAATCGTACTGATCGCAGTCTTCGCCGGCAAAGTCGTACCCCCAGCAGTACAAATCGAGCTGTAAAATAGCTCTGGTTGGTTTTTCAAGCGGCGAGAGGATGAATACGAAGTCAAATAAGAACTTAGCCGCCAATACGACGATCCAGAAGAGACGATACCGGAAGCTGTCGCTTCTATCCGTGCTCACATCTTCTTTCGTGCCTAAATATTCTTTTTGGCCGCCCATCGGAACGAGTCCACTAAAATCAATTAAACTGATCGCGATGTACGCGTATCCAATTGGAGCAAACACGGTCAAAGAAAAGAGACCGCAAGCAGTCAAACCAGTTACAATCAACGCCGCAGAAGCGATTGCAAGTTTTGCAATGCTCATAGTCTTGCTCTTGTAGAGTTCTCGACGGTGCACGAGGAGGACTTGCAACTCAACGAAAAAGTCACATCCAGCCGCGACGCCTGCCAGGAACGAGTAATATTGCCACTGTAAACCTGCGAACAAGTAAATAGTCATAAATGCAAAGGCACACGTCATGAACGTGAACATTCTGTGGAAATTCAAAAGGACCATGGTCCATCCAAGAAATTCGTTGTGCGTCTTTTCGAAAACTGCGCCGAGTGTCTGATCGATTTCCGCTGCAATGCGTGCCCGGCGCATGTAGTTTCTGTAGTTCACGTAAGACACCGTCGTTCCATCCCCAGTATCGTTCGTTGTCATTCGCTTTAACTTACTTGGGATCAAGTAGCACTCGTTGATATCGTCGTAGCCAAGTCTACGGTACACGCGCAAATCCGAACGAATTTGCGTGGCGAGGAATTCCGTCACGGGCATAATGATAGACTCAACAAAGTCTCCCTTCTCAAACTTCATGACCTTTGAGTTCACTGGCTTCCCGTTTGCAGTGATAGCGTTGGAACACACGTGAAAAAGAAATGCAATCATTTCAGGCATGCCGCGGCAGTTTGCGGCTTCGTCCGCGATGCACTCAAAGAGCACGAGCGATCTCAGCTTGTTCTGCCCCATTTGTGACTCTAACGATCCAGAGTGCATAATGCCTAAATCACCAACAAAGTTACGCCATCGAACGTAGTTTCGAAACGACTTCGCATATCTCTTTTCGATGATAAAATCTTCACCCTTGCCTTTGGATTCCTCGGTCGAGCCAATGTTCCAAAGTTGACCAGCTAATCGATCCGCGACGTTTTCAACCGTAGCACCAACGTTATCGTCTCCGGCGCTTTGGAAACCAAAGACTGACGCTAGTTCTTGCGCGATAGGCAAGATTTTGTTCCGCCATTTCGTCACGGCGCGTTCAATTTCAGACTTTCCGGTTGGCTCCGGACCGCGGCGCGTCAAGTCTTCGCCTTCTAATTCTTCTAAATCTTGCCCACTCGTCGTGGCTGGTTCAGAAGCCAAATCGGCGGCGAACCTTTGCGAAGAAGGAGGACTTTTCGTCGATTGCGCCGCCTTTTTGGTGAGCTCAATTTCTTCTGGTTCGTGCGATTTCGAAAACCACGAGAACACCGGCGTCTTCGCTCTCACCAGCGCGTGAAATGCATCTCTCCAAATTCTGCCCAACTGTTTTCGCTTCAAACCAAGAGCAATGATGATGTAACCAATAAAGATAAGTTTGAGCCACGTTTGAAACTTAAGATCAAGCATGTTCAAATCGTATCCGTCGGTCCCCGGGCAGGAGGTATCCCCGGGCTGCGTCCACGTCGAGTTTTCTTTTGCAATAAAACCTTCGACGTCGAGCGCGAAAGTCGGCGGTGCCGGACACACAGTTGGTGACTTTTGGTGCACCAACATTTGGTGGTGGCAAGACAAGTACGGCGACTGCAACGACACGGCTGTCGGGTTAATGAGCCCCGGCGGATGCGACAGAATGGCCGAAAAGTTCTCGAAAAACGCAAACTGCGGCACCAACTGTCCCGGCTTCAACTTAATTTGATGCCACGCTTCGGCTTCCGTGTGTGCAAACGCGTGCACGGAAGCGTTGTGCGCATCGTTGATTGCTTCCCCACACTTTGGAAATTTGAGTGGATCGTACGCTTGAAGTTCCTCACCGCCGTAAAACGGCGTACACGTGCCGCCTTTTTTCCAGAGGAGTTTTAACATGAAGTAAACCGCTCTCGGTCGAAGTAAATCAACGTGATTCACTTTGCACCTTTTTTCTACCGCCATCATCCCGAAATACTCCTCAGACGTGTATAAATCTGGCTGCGTCGGCGACATGTAGCCGCACGGAGAGTGTAACTTTTCTTTCAAACTCGGGCAGACTTTTTCGATGATTGGAATTCTTTCATCCGTGGTCGGCACAGCGGTGACTGCCTTTCCCTTCCAATACTCGTCCACCCACGCCATAATAGATCCACCGGTAACGAATCGCGTGCCACAGCCACTCGCGCACGTCGTGGCATGTTTTTCTAAATCTTCAATCATCGACGTCGTCCAATCGGCTTGGGCAATTTGGTCTTCTTCGCCCATAGTATCGTAGCCGTTCCATCCTTCGTGTTGTGGAGCTAATTTATACGCATCTACGCCGTATTCAGAAACTATGAACGGCTTTTTGGAAACTAAATGATACTTTTTGAACAAAGTGAGCGGCGACCAAAATCTCCGCGTGTACATGTTCACCGCCCAGAAGTCGAGCTGGTCCATCCACACGTCTGAATAACGAATCCACGCTAGTGCCCCCCACATTTGCATCCCAACGACGTGTTGTTTTGTCCTCGGTAAGTTCACGTTCGCTAAAGCGGTTCCGCACAAGACACCTTCGGAACGCACGACCGAGCACAACAAGTTGACGGATTTCATCAACTTTTCGATGGAATCTTCGAATTGACACCCGCTGATGCCAAAGTTCTCCGCTAAATCTTTATCGCAAACGAACAAATTCCACGGTCCATTCAACTCATTTCCTACAATCCAAGCGCCAATGGCTGGGTGCTTTGCGGCTCTAACTTGCGATCTAAGTTTTCTTTGGACTTTCGTCATGGACTCCTCGTCGTTGAAGAACGACTTGGTTCCGTCTTCGAAATCGTAACCAACAATAATAACAATCCCATACTGGTGACACAAATCAAAGAACTGCGTGTGTCTGTGAGAATATTTCAACGTATAAATACGAATCGCGTTCACACCGGCATCGGCTAGGAGAGGAATATCTCGTTCAAAAATCCCGGCGTAGTTGGACGTGAAATAATCCCCATACGGTTCAAACCAATCCGGGTCGGCTCCTACTGGCACTGGAGAATAACACACAGCGCGCATTAACCATGGTTTCCCGTCTAAGTATAAAGTTCTACCTAACCTACGCAACCTACCGGTATCTAAAGTCGTTTCGTTCAAATTTGGTGGGTTCCTAAACGCCTCCAATCGCTTTCTACCCTCCGCGGATAAAAACTCCTTCTGCGGATTGTGGAAAGCCGGGTCGTAAATATCTACGTCATCGTCTATAGCTGGTGCAGTTAAACCGGTCGCGTTTACCTCTTCTTCGTGTTCGATTTGTTTCTCCATTTTCTTTTGCTCGTCCGCTTCTTCGGCGCTTACTTCGGCTTCAGAGTCTTCGGTCAAGTCGTTCGCCGTTCCGGGATCTACCCCAGTAGCAGTGGACGTACCCGTCCCGTCGTCCGCACCTAACTTGCTCAATTTAAATGGCACCGATCCTTTCACTGTTTCTTTACCACCGCTCGGTTTTGGTCCATCGAACGGCCATACCATCCCGCCGAGTTTCGCGTTCAACCTTTCCAAGGGAGAAGGAGATCCGTGAATGGTACTCTTATTCTTTTTATGACTCGCCGTACTTCTCGCGCCGCGGAATATCGCGTCCGCTTTGCGCCCGCTGTTGTGATCGTACTCGTACTCTTCGTAATCGTCTTCGATTTTATATTTGCGATCGTTCACCAAAGATGGCTCTTCGCTCCCGTAGCGCGCAAACGCGATGTCCAATTCACTCGGTTTGACGCGGCTTTTCCCCGTCATCGAGCCACCAGACGAGGCGACGAACGTTGTCGCGAAGAGCACGGCAAAGATGGCCGAGAGGATCACGCGCCACGACATTTTCTTCCTCTTCAGTCCTTCCTCCTCGTCGTATCGCCGATGAGAGTCGTCTGGAGGTGCGAATGTCGCGTAGCCTCCTCCGTTCATCAACGCTCCAGGAGGAGGTGGTCCTCGTCCTCCTCGGGCAGCGGGGGAGGAGGAAGTCATTTTTGTAGACAAAAAGCAAAGAAGAGAGACAACTTCCTTTGTTTTTTTTTACGAGATGTTTATCCGCGGGCAACGAAAAGTGCCTTTGTTTGTGTGTGTTTGTGTTTGTGTGTGTGTTTGCGTGCGTGTATGTAAAGCGCGCGCGGTGCAGAGGAATAATGACGGAAGAGCAAACAGAGGGAACGATTCGATTTTTGCGCCTTTTTTTTTGCTGATACCCTAAATAGTTTTTTTGTG
>Ga0181599_1001730_pt1 | contig 20658 bp, 17 predicted proteins | sample 041ome_3_FD_148658 | JGI IMG/M metagenome (GOLD analysis project Ga0181599, IMG submission 148658) | Coastal salt marsh microbial communities from the Groves Creek Marsh, Skidaway Island, Georgia - 041405US metaG (spades assembly) | ecosystem: Environmental > Aquatic > Marine > Intertidal zone >...
ATTCCCTAGTCTTTTTTTGTGAGTAATTTACTCATCATCCCCTTTTTTGGTCTGTTTGTAATGGTGTGCGTCACTGTATTTTTCGTACTTATTTTCTTTTCCCTTCCGAGCAATGTAGTCACCTTTTTTGACCTCATGGTCACACTACTCAACGGTACGGTAAGCCGAATTGCACAACAAGAAGCCTTTCTTTTTGATGAAATTTTCTTCAGCACGAATACAACCCTATTGCTCTACCTCATCTTGATTGGTTTTGTTTTTTGGGGATATCAAAAAAAATGTGGACGTTCATCCCCATAGGGGGCGCTACTCGTGGGGTTGTGGATGACTCTTGTTGATGAACAACAGAGAGCAACTTCAATAAATTCGTTTTGGTTTTTCATCGATACAACGCCACCCTCATAGGGCATCAAACCAAAGCACACTTCTATTACTTTTCTTCCAATCCCGAACAGACCCAGTCCCTACTTACCGATTTTGCTAATTCTAGGTCTCTTTGCAAAACAATCCCAATTGAACTTCACAATGTGTACGTACAAACCCCCTTTACATTGCTAATCCTTACGGACGATGCACCCTATGAGCTAACTGATTTTGAGCCGGAGTACATCCTCCTTAGAAACAATCCCAGAATAAATGTGACCCGCCTACTCTCCCGCTACCCTCCTCGTATGCTCATAGCAGACGGAAGTAATGCTCCGTGTAATATCGTCCGTTGGAAAAAAAGTTGTCAGGAACTAGGGATCCCCTTTTACAATACAAGAGAAGAGGGTGCCTTACAAATCAGCCTCTAAATTTAGGCCGAAAGGTCTTTCTGTATGTTTCAAAGTCTTCTGGGCTAGAAAACACCTGATAATCTCCTTGTTTGATCATTTTTAAAAACAATTCCAACTGTTGGGGTTTTTGGTATCCAACAACAGGCATGATGGGATCGCCAGTTTCGCTAAAGAATACCATAGTGGGATACCCCTTAACCCCTAAAAATTGGGTGAACTGATGGGTAGCATTTCTCCCTTTTCGGTTGGGATCAAACTTGGGATTTGTAAAGGTTTGATCAAAAAAATTAATTTCTTCCTGTCCTTCCGCATTAAATTTTACGGCATAATAATGGGTTCTTATGTAATTAGACACATCCGGATTTTGGAAGGTGTTTTTGTCTAATAATTTACACGGACCGCACCAATCGGTATACACATCCATAAAGATTTTCTTAGGCTCTTTTTTTTGAGCTTCCAAGGCTTCTGCCAATGACATCCACTCTATGGTTTGAGATTGGACTCCATTGATTCCTAAAAGGAAAGTCAGTACTAGGATTAGTGTGTATTTCATAACCGCTTTTTCTGGATATTTTTTTTGAAAATTACATTTTATTTTACTTCTACCAAATCTTCTGCTCCATGAGCCAACCGTTTTAAGGGTTTTAACAATAACAAGACCAAAACTCCGATTATGGTACAAAAAATAAAAATCCCGGTAAAAATCTGTTTTTCTCCAGCGGTTTCTGCAAAACCGCCAATACTTGCTGCCAATTTATTTCCGAGCCCTGTAGCTGCCCAATACAGACCCATAATTGAGGCTGCATATTTGACGGGAGCAAGTTTGGTAATATAAGAAAGGGAAACTGGAGAAGCACACAATTCTCCTAGGGTATGAAACAAATAGGCCAAAACGAGCCAATACATAGCAGATTTACCAAAAAGCTCATAATCTGCTGCTGCAAAGCGCATAAACAAAAAGCCCCAACCCATGATGATAATTCCTAGGGCAATTTTATACAAAGAAGAAGCCTCTTTCCCCTTTAATTTCATTTTCATCCAAAAGGCTCCAACCCCAACTGCGAGTGTAATGATAAAAAAGGAGTTCAGTGACTGAAACCATGAAGCAGGAATTTCAATTCCCATCAACATTCGATCTGTTTTTTGTTTGGCGTATAAATTCATCAAACCTCCAGCTTGTTCAAAGGCTCCCCAAAATACTATGATGAGTAAAAAGGAAATCAATAAAACTTTTACCCGGTCTTTTTCAACAGCCGTAAGCTTTCTAGAGCGGACTTCATGCTCCGGATGAGAGTCCTTTCCTATAAAATCACCTACTCCAACCAGATATTTTTGCCCGTACATATAGGTGATTTGACCCACCAACATACCTATTGCGGCAAGACCAAAACCGTAGTGCCAATTGTAAGTTTCCCCAACCCATCCGCAAAGCAGAGGGGCTGTAAAACCACCAATATTGATCCCCATATAAAAAATATAAAATCCTAAATCTCTGCGTTCATCGCCCGCTGGATAAAGTCCCCCTACCATCGAGGAAATGTTAGGTTTCAGTCCACCTACTCCAAGAATGACAAATAAACACCCTAGGTAAAAACTAAATTCTGTATCAAAGGCCAAAATAGTATGTCCAATACACAACAATGCCCCTCCGAGGAGTACGGTCTTTTTTTGACCTAAAATATTATCCGCAATCCAACCGCCAGGTACAGATGCCAAATAAACGAGCATGGTATACCATCCGTATAAGGCAATAGCTTCTGTATTGGTCCAACCAAAACCCGGGTTGTCCCCTTGGGTTTTGGCTACGAGGAAAAGGGTGAATAAGGCTCGCATACCGTAATAAGAAAAGCGCTCCCAGAGTTCTGTAAAAAAGAGTACATACAGTCCGGGGGGGTGACCAAAAATTGTTTTTGTTTGTGAGGGAAGGTTGGACTGTGTCATGAATCAATTACAGGTTTTTATGAATAAAATCGGTCATTTTGGTATAGAGGTGTTTTCGTGTATTTCCTCCATAAATTCCATGGTTTTTATCTGGATAAATCATCCATTCAAATTGCTTATCCGCTTGGATCAACGCCTCTACCATACGCATGGTGTTTTGAACATGGACGTTGTCATCCGCAGATCCGTGTATAATCAAAAATTTTCCTTTCAGTTGATCGGCATAATTTAGAGGAGAGTTGAGATCATACCCCTCTGGATTTTCTTGAGGGGTACGCATAAAGCGTTCTGTATAGATGGTGTCGTAAAAGCGCCAATTGGTGACAGGCGCAACTGCAATCGCCATAGAAAACACATCATTACCCGTCAGTAAACAATGGGCGGCCATATGGCCTCCAAAACTCCACCCCCAAATCCCGATCCGACTTTCATCTACGTAGGGTAAACTTCCGAGCTGCTGCGCTACAGCAATTTGGTCTAAAGACTCGTATTTAACCAAATTTAGGTAGGTTACTTTTTTAAAAGCAGCGCCTTTGAATCCGGTACCTCGACCATCTACACAAGCGATGAGATATCCTTGATTTGCTAACATTTTATGCCACAACAAACGTTCATCTCCCCATCGGTTAGCCACTTGCTGTGACCCCGGTCCTGAATATTGAAACAGTAAAAGCGGGTACTTTTTATCAGGGTCAAAATCTGCAGGCTTGATCATCCACATATTGAGTGATTCTCCATTAATCTTGAGGGTGGAAAACTCGCGATCAGAAAACCCAAATTCATCAATTTTTGTTTTTAAATCTGCATTGTCCAAAACCAGCTTCAATTGCCGATTGGTTTTTGTTTGGTAAAGGATAAATTCTGGAGGAGTTTGCTCATCGGAAAAAGAGTGAATATAATAGCTTCCGTCAGCGCTAAAGGAGGCTCCATTGGTTCCCTTAGCATCCTGTACAATCCGTTTGCCCTTACCGTTTAATTTAACCGCATAGACCTTTCGTTCGGTACTTCCTCCTTCAACAGACTGGTAATACAGTTCTTTACGTTGGGGGTTAACTACGTACAAAGAGGTCACTTCCCAGGGGCCTTTTGTCAATTGACGAATTAATTTTCCGTTTTGATCATAGAGATATACATGGTTATATCCGTCCCGTTCACTGGTCCATAAAAAACTGTGGTCTTCTAAAAACTTAAGGTTGTCATGTATACTCACATAGGCAGCGTCTGTTTCTTCTAGGAGTAATTGAAGTGCTTCTTTTTGGGTATCCCAGCGCCATAACTTTAAATGGTTTTGATGGCGATTCAGAGTTTGGATAATCAAGGAATGTTCCCCACCACCAAATTGCATTCGTGGAATATAAACAGGGTTTTCATTACCAAACTGAACCTTACTTTTCTGAAGGGTTTCCAAATTGACCACTACGAGCTCTACAGTTGAATTTTCTTCTCCGGCCTTGGGGTAGCGAAACATGTAGGGAAACTGATACAGGTCTGAGCCGTAAACATCCATTGAAAAAACGGGTACGTTAGATTCGTCAAAGCGCATATAGGCAAGTTGTTTTGAATCTGAACTCCAGTCAAAAGCCCTAACAAAACCAAATTCCTCTTCATATACCCAATCCGTAATTCCGTTCAAGGTTTGGTAGTTGCCATCAAACGTGAGCTGTTTAGTTGTTCCGTCAGTTAAATTTTTGATATAGATATTTCTCTGAAAAACATATGCCACCTTTTGTCCGTCTGGAGAAAGAAGGGGTTCTTGAATTTTTTGCTCGCTCACTTGTTGAAGCGCTTTTGTCTCTCGATCAAAAATCCAATAGGTAGCAATTTTAGACCTTCGGTAAAGGGGAATAGCCTCAGACTCTAAGAGTATTTTTTCTTCGTTTTTAGAAAAACTGTAGTCTGAAAAGCGCTCAATCTGCTCATAATTTCCAGCATCTACTAGTACCACGACCTCGTCAGGGTTTTCGTAATAGGATTGTACCAAGCGGTTGGAAGGTCCTTTTTCAGCATTTTTTAAAACCGTATAGGAGGCTCCGTCCTTTAAGGATCGGATGGATTCCATTCGCTTCGCCGAATACATTCCACTCCAAAGACTGTCTTGGGAAAGGGTTTTTTGTGCCGTAAGAGAAAAAAATCCTAGGAGAAAACTAAGCACTAAACAAGCACTGGCTTTGTGTAGTTTGAATTCCGAAAAAATAACTTGGTGATCAGGGGGATGTATAGAGAAATTCAATGTGATAAACTTGGATTAAGTGGCAATTTAAAAAAAATGCAAAGAATGATCGTTTTTATGGGGTTTCAAAATCAGTATCTTTATAAAAAAAAGAATGGACAAAAGGATTGAAGGCTTTTCCAAGTTGACCAAAGCTCAAAAGATAGCTTGGATCACCCAAGCTCATTTTAAAAATCCACCCCATGCTGCAGCTCAATTGAAAACCTACTGGAACGCCGATCTAGAACTGCAAAATAAACACGATGAATTCATAGAAAACACCCTTACTAATTTTTATCTGCCGCTTGGGGTTGCGCCTAATTTTTTGATAAACGGACAATCCTACACCCTTCCCATGGTAATCGAAGAAAGTTCGGTGGTCGCCGCAGCTGGAAATGCTGCAAAATTTTGGCAAACCCGAGGAGGTTTTGAAGCTGTAGTTGTGGATACAATAAAGGTGGGGCAAGTCCACTTCTTATTTACTGGGGACAAACAGTTGCTTCACTCCTTTTTCAACGATCACAAATCGGAACTTGTTGCATCTACAGCCCCTTATTCCAAAAACATGGAGGCACGCGGTGGAGGAATTCAGTCCATCGATTTAATAGACAAAAGCGACCTAATTCCCGACTATTTTCAGTTGCATTTGCGCTTTCAAACGGCAGATGCAATGGGAGCAAATTACATCAACTCCTGTCTTGAGAGTATTGCATCTACACTTGAAACACAAGTTAAAAAGAAACTTGACCCCAAAAAAGAGGGACAAATTGAAATCATCATGAGCATACTTTCCAATTATGTGCCTGAATGTTTGGTCCGCGCTGCGGTGAAATGTCCCGTTTCAGAACTTTCTCCCTCAAAAGATTGGACGGGAGCCGATTTTGCAAAAAAAATGGTCCACGCCGTTGAAATTGCGAAACAAGAACCTTACCGAGCGGTGACCCACAACAAAGGAATCATGAATGGGGTGGATGCCGTAGTAGTTGCTACAGGCAATGATTTTAGAGCAGTTGAGGCTGGGGTGCATGCCTATGCATCTAGAGAAGGACGCTACAGTTCGCTGAGCAGTGCATACATCAAAGACGAGGTGTTTCATATGGAGCTTACCCTCCCCCTGGCATTGGGTACTGTAGGTGGTTTGACCAAATTACACCCTATGGTAGAATGGAGTATGGAACTTTTAGGTAATCCAGACGCAAAAACCTTAATGAAAATTGTAGCTGTTGCAGGACTCGCCCAAAATTTTGCATCCTTGCGCTCCTTAGTAACATCAGGGATTCAGAAGGGGCATATGAAAATGCATTTATTGAATATTCTCAATCAGTTGGGTGCATCAGAAAATCAAAAACAACAGGCCATTACCCATTTTAAAAACCATACGGTAAGTGTGAAAGCCGTAGGTCAATTTTTACAAAATACCCTTCCGTAAATGAAAACTGTTTACAGTCACGGGAAACTACTCCTCACCAGTGAATACGCGGTACTAAAAAGTGCAAAAGCATTAGCTGTTCCCTGTAAAATGGGGCAAAGCCTGATGTATACCCCAAGTGAGGACGGCAAACTGTATTGGCAAAGTTTTGATACTAAAAAATGCATTTGGTTTGAAGCAGTTTTCACTATCCACAGTCTAGAACTCATTTCGTCTTCAGATGCTGAAGTAGCCTCCCGACTTCAAACACTTCTCAAAACATCAAAAAAAATGAACCCCACTTTTTTGACGCAAGGAGGAGAAGTAAAATGCCATTTGGAATTTGATCGCAGTTGGGGCCTCGGCAGTTCCTCCACCTTGGTTGCCAATATAGCCCAATGGGCAGAAACAAATCCCTATGAGTTGTTGGCTCACAGTTTTGGCGGAAGCGGTTACGATATTGCTTGTGCACTGGCGCAAAGTCCCATCACCTATCGAAGAAACCAAAACAATCCAAAAATTGAAGCCGTTGAATTGTCCTATCCTTTTGAAGACAATTTGTTTTTTGTTCACTTAAACAAAAAGCGAAATAGTCAAGAAGCTGTAGCGGCATTTGATTTTGAAAAGGTGGATCAGTCCTATATCGATAGCTTGAGCCAATTAACTGACCAGATTATTAGCTGTTCCGAACAAACTCGTTTTAACGATTATCTAAAAACACACGAACGTTTGGTGGGTGAGCTTTTACATCAAACCAGTGTACAAGACATGTTTTTTCCAGACTTTAAGGGGGCTATTAAAAGTCTAGGCGCATGGGGTGGAGATTTTGTATGGGTCTCTGGAACTCGACAAAGCCCAGAATATTTTAGACAAAAGGGATACAAAACCATTTTGTATTTTAGAGAGATGCTCTTGTGATACAGTAATTAGGCGGAGCGTAAAAAATTCATCGTTTGCCCGTCTATAACTGCAGCGATTTTATTTTTACTGTACACAGCCACAAATACATCATCCTCTTTATAAAACTTCAAGAGGTTTTTTTCTTTTTCGTAAATAGCTGTAAATACCTTTACTTCATCTGCTTCGTCTCTGTATTTTACCCAACCCTCTACAGAGCCGTTTGAGCCAAATCGAAGTTTGTAAAAAGAAGCCATCGCATCTCCAGTAGCTTCACAGATCCATTCAGAATGGACTAATTCTCTATTCTGACGGGATTTAGATTTCGAATTGCTTTGGAAAAATTTCATTTCTAGCTTTTTTGTCTAAGAAAAACAAAATTCGTGCCAAAACAAAAAACCCCTTGATTTACAAGGGGTTTAAAAGTTGTTTACTAGTATTGTTTAATAATACAACGATCTGTTGTCATCGATATCAGCAAAAGATTCTAGTGCGAGAAAAATATTGTCCAGCAAGGCAAAACTAGCATCCCGTAAATATTCCTTTGCATACTGTTGGTAGTCCTCTAAAGGTTCGGCGGTATTTTTCTTCAGAAGTTTGATTTTATAGACTCCAAGATCCCCTTGAATCAATTCAGAAACCGACCCTTCTTCCATAGCAAAGGTAGCCCCTACAACATAAGGTTCGTTACCTGCTCCTACTAGGGTGGGGTTCTTTTGATTTATGGCTGATGCGGTCTCTAAGGTAAGATCTTGATTTTCTGCAAGCGCTTCCAGGGAATCCACCCCTTGAAACTGCTTTTTAATCAGCGCCGCTTTTTTATCTTGGATGATTTGTTTTCTTACTTGAGGTCCAACTTCATCAAGGGTTGCCAAGCCTTTTTTGTTGGCAGCTGTTAATTGAACCACGGCATATCCACCGCCGCCGCTTAGGGCAAATCTTCTGATGTCTCCTACCTTAGTATCGTCTTCAAAAGCCCAGCGAACAATTTGGCGTTGGTTGTACAAGCCAGGCAAGTTTTCTTCAAGAGCAGTGACCTGCTTAACAGGACGTACCTCATAATTGTTTTTTTGCGCCACACCTAAAAAGTCTTTGGAGTCGTTACTTTCCATCTCAAATTTGGTAGCACTTCTGAATACTTCATTGGCCGTTTGATCAGAGGCTATTGCTTCGTTGGCAACATCGGCTATCATTGCTAAATCATCTTTGTCTGTAACGTTAATGATGTGAAACCCAAATTCAGTTTCTACTAAGCCTATTCTCCCTACTCTGTTTGTATTTACAAAATTGTAGAACTCTTCAGCCATCTGACCTTCTTGGAAAAACCCTAAATCTCCACCTCTTGTTTTGGTTGGACCATCAGAATACGCTCTGGCAAGTTCAGCAAAGTTATTTTTCCCTCTTCTAGCCAACCGCAACACTCGGTTGGCTTCAGCGCGGGCTTCTTCTTTTGTTCTTGTTACAGTAGCTGCTGCTCGGGTAGCACCTTCAAAGGCGATTAAGATATGACTTGCTCTGAGCGATGCATTTTCTTTGCGATCAAGTAGTCTTGAAATTTTAAAAAATTGTCCGTCTCTGTAGGGACCAAACACTTCTCCTACTTCCAATCCAAAGAGAATGTCTGCATACTCATTGTTAAATTGTCCTCTTGGGCGGTACACAGAATCAAAAGGAATCTCAGAATAACGGTCTACAAAGTCAATGATGTTTTTTGTCGTTTTAAATCCTTCTAGGGTATCGGTGAGTTTAGAAACATCGTTGTAGGCTATTCGCTTGTCCTTAAGCCCGTCCAATCTGAGTCTAATACTCGCCAAGTCGTCTTCTGTAGGATTCTCATCAAAAGAAACAAACTGTAAATTTCGACTTGCTCCTCTTTCGTATTGTTTTTCGTGATTTTTGATGTACTGCTTTATTTCTGCATCAGTCACGCTTACTAGACTGTCAGGAATGATATCAAATGGGATTTGTACGTATTCGATATTGATGTTGTCATTTTCAAAGTGGTAGAGTGCTTTGGCTTCTGCCTCCGTCATCGCACCGCTTGCTTTGATAAGATCTAAGTAAATTCTTTGTTTGGCTACTCCTATGATGCTGCGCTCTTGCGCTTTCCAGTTTTCATAGGCAGCTGGTTCTTGTAAACGCATTTGAGCGATATATTCGGTAAAGATTCCAAAATCAAAAAATCCAGCCTCGTTTTGAAAATTTGGATTGTTGACTACGGCATCGTCCGATGAAATGATTTGTTCCAACTGATCTTTTCCTGCATCGATTCCTAATTTTTCAAATTCTTGGTCAAAAATAGTATTGCGAAGGGCTTGATTCCATACTAGGTTTACTGACTGTAAAGTGGAATAGTTATAGGCTCTCTCTGTTTGTTCCACCATTTGACGGAAGAACATCACGTCAATCTCCTCATCGTTTACCACGGCGATGGGATCGGTAGGTCCAGCATTGGCAGAATTTCCGTCGAATACTCCTGAGATTACAAATGCAAAAAGCGCCATCCCGATTACTAAAATCAAGAAGATCGAACGCTGTCTAATTTTTCCTAAAACGGCCATAATTGCTATTTTTTTTGATAGTCTGCGAAAATAAGCTATTCCTGTGAATTAAGAAAGTCTCTGAGCCTTAAATATCAGTACATCAACCCTTAGGACGGTCGTATTATTCATTTTCTGATTTGGAGAGTATAATTTGCTCAATTTTAGTCGCCGAAACTTTTTTAATTTTTAAGATATACGGACTGAGTTCGATTTCCTCCCCTTGTTCGGGAATTTCACCTATGGTGTATGCAATCATGCCTCCAAGCGTTTCGTAGTACTCACTTTCTGGCAAACTCAGGTGGTATTTTTGATTGAGGTAATCCACTTCCAAGCGTGCTGAAAATTCAAAAACTTCATCCCCCAACTGCCGTTCGACATGTTCCTGGGTGTCGTATTCATCCTCAATTTCACCAAAGAGTTCTTCCACGATGTCTTCTACTGTAACGATCCCGGAAGTTCCTCCGTATTCATCGATAACTACTGCGATACTTTTGTGTTGTCTTGTCAACAGTTTCAGTACATCATTGACCAACATGGTCTCTGGGACATAGGCTACTGGCATTAAAATGTTTTTTATCCCCTTGGGTTTTTTCATCATTTCAAAGGCGTGTACATACCCCAATATTTGATCGATATTTTTTCTGTAAACGGGGATTTTGGACAGGCCTGTGGATATAAACAAAGAAGTAATTTCTTCTAAAGAGGTAGATTCCTCTACTGCTATAACCTCAGCTCTGGGAACCATAGCTTCTCTTGTTTTTACTTCTGAAAATTCTAAAGCATTTTGAAAAATCTGAATTTCAGAATCAAGTTCTTCTTTGTCCTTTGCTGATTCAAGCTGTTCTTCAATATAATTTCCCAACTCTATTTTAGAAAAGGACAGCTGAACCTGATCTGTTTCGGTATTGAGAAATCGTTTTAATATTACATCCGTTAAACCAATGATTAAAAAAGTAAAGGGGTAAAATAGGTAATAAAATAGGGCAACGGGTACAGCAAAAATTTTAATAAACGTATTGGCGTAGAGTTGAAAAAAAACTTTGGGTAGAAATTCTGCAGTGAGAAGAATTATCCCAGTTGAAAGAAGTGTTTGATAAAAAACTATAGTCAAACTAGCCTCCCCAGAAAGCAACGTATTGGGGAAAAACAATTGAAGAATTCTTTCTCCCATAAATATACCGTATACGACCAAGGCAATATTGTTACCCAAAAGCATTGCGGCGATAAATCTTGAGGGGTTTTTTGTAATGTTTTTTAGTACGGTTGAAGTAAGCCCCTGTTGAAGCTTTTCTATCTCAAGATAAATGCGGTTGGAGGATACAAATGCAATTTCCATCCCTGAAAAAAAGGCGGATAAAAGCAAGCAAACAAGGATGACCAGGTCGGTGGGGCTCATTCTGAAGAATTTGAGCGTTTATCGAATTTTTTTCGATAATGCCTTCTGAAAAGTGCCATAAAGATGGATACCCCACAAAATCCAGCGAACAACAAGGCGCGCTCCCGATTGAGCTCCCAACGCGCAAAGGCCTCATAGGCTGAAATAACAGCAATTACCCAATATAAAATTTCTGAAATTCTAAGGTTTTTCATTGTTGGTCTAAGGAATCTTTTTCTTCTGAAACCGTTACTGTTCCAATAAGACTTCCCGTCTGAAATTTAGTAAATCCCTTATTGGTATCCAATCTTAGGGCGTCAAAATTATAGTCCGTATCTTCAAATTTGAAGGGTTGTTCTGTAAAAAGCCACTCCGACTCTGCATCCCAAAAAAGTTGGCTTGTAGTAAGTACAGAGCCGTCATGCGATTGCAAACGTACATTTCCTTTTAAATCGATCAGTTTGGTATCGTTGTATAAAATTCCATAATCTGCCACAACTTCGTTTTCTTGTTCGAGTTCGTCGTAAAAAATAACTTTTAACCCTTCTGGAAATTCAGCATAACGAAAACTAAGATTGGTATAATCTACGTGTTTGGGTGCGGTAAGTATGGCTTGAATTTTTATGGAATCGGTATAGATCATCCTGATGTTAGATGCCGTACCTAAAGGCTCTTGCAAATCAGTGTTGATTTCCTTCAACGCCTGAGCATTGTCTCCACAAGAAATAAAAAGGGCCATGGTTGCTACCATAAGCCCTTTACACTTTACTGTGAAATAAGTTTTCATTTACAAACTAGGAACGGTCACGCTTCTGTTGATCCAACAATCAAATTTGATTACAGCACCTGCGTTTCCTTCAGTAAAAATATCGGTTTTACTCGGAGCTCTACCCATATAACTCTCTGTTGTTTGGCTTGCCACTTTTTTCAATGAAGCATCCACTTGGCCTGCTTTTTTGGCCATGTCTGCTGCAAGCCAATACACGGCTCGTTTGTTGAATTGTGAATCTCCACATTGGTTTGCGCTATCGGCATACATATTGGCAATGAGTAAATAAGCACGACCTAAAGAGGGTTGAAAGCCAAGGGCTTTGTTGGCATAGGATCTGGCTGAAGCAAATCTTCCAGCTGTCTTAAACTTATTGGCAATTTTTAAAAGAATTTTTGCTTTCTTGTAGTCATCCGTCTCCAAAGCAATGGATTCTTCATAGTATTTTAAAGCCTCATCAGCGTTGCCGCTTTTATCGTTTAACAGTCCTAAATAATAGGCTGAATCTGCAGAGGGTTCTAACGCGTGAAGTGCTTCAACCAGTGTAACGAATAGTGGATCGTCAGAACAATCCTTACTGTCCATTCTACTCGCTGCTCGTTTGATCCAAATAGCATCTGTTTTATTCGCTTCAAAGTTTCTTTGATAAAGTGGAATCAAGTTTTCACAGGTAGCTTCTATTGCAATAATGGCATCTAAATTAGATAAGAAGGTTCCAATTGCATTGGAGTTTACATTATAGATCCGCTTATTTCTAGAGTCTCTGCTCGAGAGTGCTTCTCCTGCCTCTTCTTTTTTAAGGATGACATCCAGTTTTTTAGCGAGTTCTGTCCCTTCAAATTCGAATTTTTCAGAAATTTCCTCGTATTTATTAAACAATAATTCCATGGTGACCTCCGCATCGCCTGCTTTATATCGATCGTATAAGGTTTTGAAATAATTGTATAAAAATTTGGGGTTTGTAAAACTTGCCGCGTCTTGTTGATATGCCTGGTCAAAAGTGTCGTAAATAACTTTTAAATCCGCTAGTTCGTAATCCAGTAATGCCTGGGCTTTTTTACTGATTATATCCCCAACTACCGATTGGAGTCCTTTTTTAGGAAAATTTTGCACCCACTCGTCGTAAAGTTTAATCAGGTCGGTCTTAGAGGTCTGTTGCTCTTCAGGAGTTCCGTTTTCTATGAAATCCTTTAAAATGCGTTCTCCGTAGGAATAAATTGCCACATTGATGGTAGGACAATCTTTTCTAACGCGCATCCAGGGTTCGTAGGCCGCTTTAAAGTTTTTTACTTTTGCAGACTCTGCAAATATGGAAAGGTCTTGCCTGCATGCATTAATGTCTTGAGCAAGAACAGTAGTCTGGTAAAGTCCTGTAAAAATTAGTGCGATCACACAAAGTTTTCTCATCATTTGAAATTTTAATTATACTTTCTCTTTATAAACCAAATATCGTTTAAGGATAATCCGATTCGCATTGCTACCATGGTTTCTCGAATTAAACCTGATTCTTTTTCCCCTCTTCGACTCAGTTCAAATCCAACATTGGCGTTGGAAAGGCTCCCTAACGGTAAGCCAAGACCAAAAGATATGCCAGTTTCTGTTAAGGGAACGTTATTTACAATAAGGCTCATTTGTTCAGACCGGAATCCGAAACGGTAAACCACCCTACTCCAAAAACTTGTAAACGATGCATAGTTGGGAATATAAAATCCACCAACAGACCATTGCTTGGCATCTCTATAGTCGACGTTAGTTCGGCTAAAAAAATCGTTGCTAAAGTTAGCAGATTTTGTCGAATTTCTTTGAATGCCCAAAAACCATTTTTTGGTTTCCCCAAAACCAAGGCCAATTTTGGTCGTTTCAGAGGTTTCAAGCCTTGTGTTTTCGAGCCCTTGGGCGGCTAAATTAATCTCTTCAAAATCCACGACAGTCTCGTTAGAGATCGACTGGGTATAAAAAATACGATCGTTTTGAGAGTTTAAAAAGGCTTCTGGCTGAAAAGAAAACATTCCTTGCAGCAGGTATTTTTTTTGAATTGGGATATTGGCTTGAGCTGAAAATTGGTAGTTGAATCCAGAAACACTGGACTGATTTGTCAAAAAAGTACCGTTGTCAATGCCCTCAACAAATTGACCTGTACGGTAAAATAAGGTTCCAAAATTATACTGAACGCTTGCCCCAACCGCTAAAAAAGAGGCTAAAGGTACACCAACAGAAAGATAGGTTTGATTGACCCCTCCTTGACCCTCATAACGGTTTAGTAAATCTAAACCTCCCGATGTGTTTGAATCGATAGCTTCAATCTTATAGCCAACGGAAGAATAGGGTAATATTCCAAAACCAAAACCAAATTTTCCTGCGGGTATGCTGATCGCTAAGTAATCCAAAGAAGCATCGTCTGCATCTCGATTTTCAGTCAGCGAAGCGAGATTGGTATTTCTGTAATGTATCCCTACCGAATAGGTGGTCACCTTAAGAAAGCCGTAACTGGCTGGATTGTTTAGGTTAGCATGTATGGAATCCGTAAACACATCAAGCCCTCCCATATGTCTTGTGGCTTGGGTTCCGTTAAAATTGCGTTCTCCTAAGCCAGCAGAAGAGTAAGGAGACGCGGAACCACTTTGAGCCATAGCAAGCTGGAGCTGCAAAAAAATTATTAAGACGGAGATGATTCGTGTCATGAACTTGTATTCAATGCTAAGATGTGGTTCAAACCTTTGGCTAAAAAATTTGAATGGGCAAATATGCCATTTTTAAATGGTTTTGGCAACCTTTCAGCATCACCACCTGTTAAAATAACCGTTAAATTTTGAAATTCTTCTCGATACCGATGAATCATCCCTTCCACTTCATGCTGTATCCCGAAAAAAACTCCGGCATGCATAGCCTGTTCAGTTGATTTCCCTTGGAGGGTTTTCGGAAGTTGGTAATCGAGTGCAGGGAGGGTGCCAGAAAATGAATGCATGGCCCTGTACCGCATCCCAAATCCGGGACTTATGGATCCTCCATGATGAACAGCGGCTTCATCCAGCAAATCGTAAGTAATGCAGCTTCCCAAATCAATTGCCAATACATTCGTGTGGGGATACATCAGACTACATGCCGCTAGTAAAGCAATCCGATCGGACCCAAGAGGGGTGTTGGAATCATACTGTGTTGTAAAAGGTAATTTTAATTTGGTAGAGCAGTGAATCGTAGGGATTTTTCCCAAAAGGGCCTCCAATTCCCTTGAAAAAGATTGATTAACATCCGCTATTATAGCCTTTGTAATGCCAGGGTTTCGCTGCATCATTTCGCTTAGAGAAGCCTGCCAATTTGCAGGTGTAACTATTAAGGAATCAATCTGTTGGTCCTGATCAAACACATAGGATTTCATTAAGGTATTGCCGATATCAAGGACGAGTTGCATCTACTGTTAAAGTTGAAGATGTAAAATTACAAAGAAAATAGTTGAATTCTTTTTGAGGGGAAGCAAAAGCCCATTATATTTGCACTTGCTTAAAAGCGGGGTACCTTAGCTCAGTTGGTAGAGCAAAGGACTGAAAATCCTTGTGTCCCTGGTTCGATTCCTGGAGGTACCACATTTTAACCCTGTAAGTCACTGATTTACAGGGTTTTGTTTTTTCATTACCCCATGTTAAACCAAAATCAATAAATTTTAGTTTTTTTAATAAATTAGTTGAGGGGGGTATCGCCCCCCTTGACTTTTTAAATAAATATCTATGAAAAAATATTTTTTAATATTCGGAGCCTTATTTTTCTCATTGACAATGTTTAGTCAATTTAGAAATACCACACCAGAATGGACTACCAAATGGGTTAACGTTCCAGGAATTGATAAAGAAGAAGCTGGACTTTATTTGTTTAGAAAAACTTTTAAATTAAATGAGGTCCCTAGTAGCTTCAGAGTAAAAATATCTGGTGATAATAAGTATAAACTTTATGTTAATGAAGAGTTTGTAATAAATGGACCTGCACTTGGAGATTTAAGTCATTGGAATTATGAAACTGTTGACCTTTCACCCTATTTAAAGGAAGGCGAAAATATAATAGCATCTGAAGTTTGGAATGAAGGGAGTATGAAGCCTGTCAATCAGTTTTCTTATCAAACAGGTTTTATTCTACAAGCAGAAGATGAGGTTGCAACAATTATAAATGCTGATGAAACTTGGAAATGTATACAAGATGAGAGTTATAATCCATTAAAACAGCAAGTTCCTGGTTATTACGCAGCAGGAGCTGGTCAATTTGTTCAAATGAATAAAAGTATTCCTTCTGGATGGAAACAATTTCAATATGATGATTCACAGTGGAAATATGCGACGATGATTTTTCGTGAAACTCAACGTGGAATGGGTTTTTTATCTAGAAAAGGATGGAAACTTCAACCGTCTATAATTCCAAATATGGAATTAAAAAAAGAACGTTTAAAAAAGGTAAGAAGAACTTCAGGAGTCGAAACCCCCAAAGAGTTTCCATCAAAGGAGAAGGCTTTTGAAATACCGGCTAATACCAAAGCATCTATTTTATTGGATCAAGAGTATTTAACAAATGCTTTTGTAACGCTTCAATTTAGCAAAGGAAAGGATGCTAATATTAATTTGCGATATGCCGAAGGATTATATGGTGAGGATCGCAATAAAGGTAACAGAAATGAGGTAGAAAGTAAAAAGTTTATCGGAAGATTGGACAGTATTATTTCAAATGGATCTAAAAATCAAGAATTTTCATCGCTATCTTATAGAACTTATCGCTATTTACAATTAGATGTTGAGACGAAATCTGAGGCATTAACTATCGATGATTTATTTGGAACCTTTGTAGGCTATCCCTTTAAAATGAATGCACAACTTCATGTAGATAATCATGAAATGGATCAGATTTTGGAGATTGGATGGAGAACTGCTCGTTTATGTTCTGTAGACACTTATATGGATTGTCCGTTTTATGAACGTCTACAATATGTAGGAGATACAAGGATTCAGATGTTTGTTTCTTATTTTAATAGTGGTGATGATAGATTGGCAAAAAATGCTATTAATTTAATTGATCAATCTCGACAGGCAGATGGGTTTACTTTAAGTCGCTATCCAGATGTTCAAAATCAAGTTATTCCTACTTACTCTCTTTGGCATATTAGTACTTTGTACGATTATCATTTATACGGAAAAGACCCTAATTTTGTTAAATCTAAAATACTTGGTTCAAGACAAATACTCAATTACTTTTTGTCCTTTGTAGACAAGGATGGATCGCTTAAAAATGTTCCTGGTTGGAATTATTCTGATTGGGTTCCTGAATGGAGAATGGGAACGGGTCCAATGAGTGAAGATGGTTCTTCGGCTTTACTTGATTTACAATTATTACATGCTCTGCAGTCAGCAATTAAAATTGAAGAACATACAGGAGGTGTTGAATTTGTTAAGCTCTATAGTTCGTACATAGATCAATTAATTCAAACAATAAACACCAAATATTGGGATGAAAGTAGAGGATTGTATGCGGATACACCTGAAAAAGATAAATTTTCACAACATACCAATTCATTAGCAATATTAGCTGGAATTGTCAATCAAGAAAAGAAGTATCAAATGGGTCAAATGATGTTAAATGATACTTCATTGGCCCCTGCTTCAATTTACTTTAGTTATTATCTTCATTTAGCACTTGCTGAAGCTGGATTGGGAAGTGAATATTTAAATTGGTTAGATATATGGAGAAAGAATATTGATTTAGGGCTTACGACATGGGGAGAAACATCTCAGGTTGAAACCACTCGCTCCGATTGTCATGCCTGGGGATCAAGTCCTAATGTTGAATTTTTTAGAATTATTCTAGGAATTCAATCCAATGGACCACAGTTTTCTTCAGTATTAATTAAACCTAATATCGATTCATTTGATGATATATCAGGATCAATTCCTCATCCAAATGGTTTCATAGAGGTAGCTTACAAAAAGAAAAAGGGAGTCTTGAAAGCAACTTTTTCACTTCCAGCAAACACCAGCGGAACATTTATTTGGAAAAATAAAGAATACAAATTAAATGAAGGAACTAACTCACTAAGTATCTAAACATATGGTACAAATTATTTAGAATCAAAAAAGCCTGAAGATTTTTTCAGGGTTTTTCTATGTAGATAACTCATTCGAAATATTGAACATCAGTTTTACTTCCAAAGAGTTAGAATTGGTATTAGACCCTTTTATGGGTAGTGGAACTACAGGAAGGGTTTGTGATATGTTGGGGAGGAATTTTGTGAGGTATGACTTACAGAACTTTATTGTCAAAATCTGATTGGTGGGTGATTAAATCTTTCATGATCAATAACAGTATTTGCTATTCCCGTTTTACAATCACTATATGAGATTTGCCTGATATTATAAACTATTACATCTACTAAAATAAATAAGATAATTGTCTTTAGTTAATTAAATGAGGGTACTCTTCTTCTCGATGCTGAAAACGGAGAATTACTTCCTTAACCACTACTCCTTCCAAAACATTAATTGAATTATTAATAGTAGCATTGTTCTCCCAACTTTTCTTCCCAGCTAATACCTCGGTTAAGTATACAATTAATGCAGCAGAAATCGAGCGAGATGCACTCTCCCAAAAATAACTAGGAGTATGATCTACGGCATAATAATCTATTGTACCAACCTTAAAGATTGGGTGTTTAAAAGTTGTGGGTTTAGCGAAATAAAATCCCATCCCTTCATCGCAGCTTACATCAATGATTAAACTTCCATCTTTTAAACTATCCAACTCATCTTCAATCACAAAATCAATTGGGTCATCAGTATTTTGATATGTTCCATTAATAATTATTTCCGCAGTACTTATCAAATCCATCAATGGACGTTGAGACCCATCGTGCTCAATTATCTTTAAACGTGGTTCATTCGAGCAACCTTTCTCTATACGAACGTATTCTACATCCAATATTTCTTCCCGAACTTCATGATCTGGACGTTGTATACAAATAGTAATATCTCGAAATCCATGTGCTTTTAAGGCGTAGATTGCTCCCCTGCTTACCGCACCAAAACTAAAAATAATCACCTTTCGTTGTTTACCATAATGACCGTCAATCCCTTTCAATTGTAGTGCATGTATAACGGCACTATAACCCGCCATCTCATTGTTTTTATAAAAAGTGTGTCTCCCCATTTCACCATTAGGTTTCCATACAAACATATCTTCAAAAGCAATAAGGGTTAACTTTCTATCAATAGCTACTTGTGTCATTTCTTCTTGTTGAACACAATGTGTATAGCCCCATAAAACACCTCCTTTCTTCAATGTTTTTAAATCGGATACTACTGGTTTAATGATAATTACAATCCCAATATCTGACAATAGAGAGGATCTAGAAGAGACCCCACCCGTTCGTTGGGATAATTCTTCATCGGATATATTAAAGGGTAAACCATATCCTTTTTCAAAGATGAGTTTTTGTAGAATATTGGGAGGTATACGATCCAAATGTTCTGGATGAATAGGTACACGTCTTTCATCTTCTTTCATTGACGTACCAATAACGCCTATTAGGGGTATTTCCATGGGATAGTGATTATAGTTAAAACACAAGGATATTAGAATCCCTGAGTTTGATCCGTGAGGTTAACAAAAAACGAACAATTGCATCCAGAATCGGTAATGATTCTTTGTGGATAAATGAAAAGGATGAAAGAGGACAATATGCACCTACATTTGTAAGGTACATCTATTAAATTGAATAAAGGATTTAGACCTTCCTAAAACACAAAATTATAGACATAAAAGCCCTCTACAATAATTGAAGAGGGTTTTGGGAAAAAGTTCTTAATCAGTTCTGATTTCTTCTTTTGCATATCTACCATATGTTTTGTTTGTTTATCAGTTAACTCTAACATATTATTTCCTTTTAGACTATTTAGTTCGAGGTTGATTCTCTTTATTTTAATCTGATTCTATTATTACTGCTACCACGAAATACTATAGATATTCTTCCAAAAGGGATACAATCCACCTTATAGTGAAGGTTTTTAATCTTCCCCATAAGATGTATGTAATAACTCTTCCGACGAGGTATTACAATAGTGTTTATTGGATATTCACACTCAACCTAATGCCCTTTCATCAGGTGCCACCTCCTACTTTATGTATCTTAACAAAGGCTGTACGGTTCTTTGGTTTCATTTATTATTGATAGGGAAAAGGTGTTTTCCAAAACTATCAAACTATCAACTCCTAAAAGTTTGAACGATTGTTATTACCCACATTTACAATCATCACTATTATATAAGTATATCAACTTTTAGAAAACGTAAAGAAAATATGAGAAAAAAGAGGAAAACAACTTCTGTTAAATCTAACAGAAGTTGTTAGTACCCAAATCACAAACTTAGTACCCAAGAGGTACTAAATAGTACCCACGGGTACTAAAAATATATTTTTATATATTGTATATCAATAAGTTATAAATTGTTATGAGTACAGGTGGGACCACCAAGAGAAAACCTCTAATCCCTTTAAAACTAGGGTTTAGAGGTTTTTTCTTTTCTGTTTTTTTAAAAGAGGAACAAATGAATGGGTCCCTTGACGTTGATTTTATTCCAAAAAGTTAAAAAAGAATAAAACCTTTTTCAATCGTTTACAAACGTTAAACATAAAACCCTTTCTTCAAAACGATATTGAAAGAAGGGTTTTAAAACGATTCGAAAGCGGTTTTAATAGATATGAACTTGTCCTGTTT
>Ga0181599_1001732_pt1 | contig 20641 bp, 14 predicted proteins | sample 041ome_3_FD_148658 | JGI IMG/M metagenome (GOLD analysis project Ga0181599, IMG submission 148658) | Coastal salt marsh microbial communities from the Groves Creek Marsh, Skidaway Island, Georgia - 041405US metaG (spades assembly) | ecosystem: Environmental > Aquatic > Marine > Intertidal zone >...
GTATCGGTACGCTGGTACGTACCAGGAAAGTCCTGGTACGGGATTTCAAGCACCCCTATCGGTCGGTCGGTCGGTCGGCGATCTGGCGATGGATGTTCTGGTGCGTCGAATGCGTTCTCACGTATCGTATCGTAGATGTACTCGAGTCCATCATCGCGCCACGGCATCGATCGCCGACGCGGACGGCGAATCGATCGCGTCGCGCGTCACGTCGCGTCGCGCGCGCGACGACGATCGCGCATGCGCGCGCGCGACGACGCGATAGCGTCCGCGTCGCCGCGCTCGATCGCGGCGCGCGCTTCGACGCCGCGCGATTCGGCGTCGCAGAGAAAGCGGTGCAACTGTAAAAATTCAAAATGTCTCAAGCTGTACTGCGAGTGCTTCGCGAGCGGGAAGTACTGCGACGCGTGCAACTGCGCGGGGTGCAAGAACAACGTCGAACACGCGCACGAGCGACAGTCGGCGATCGAACAGACGCTGGAGCGGAATCCGAACGCGTTTCGACCGAAAATCATCAATCAGACGACGAACGGGACGCTCGACGGCGCGGGCGCGGGCGACGGCGCGACGACGGAGGCGAGGCACAATCGTGGGTGTCACTGTAAACGGAGCGGGTGCTTGAAAAAGTATTGCGAGTGCTTTCAGGCGGCGATATATTGCGTGGAACGGTGTCGGTGCGCGGAGTGTAAGAATTTCGAGGGGAGCGAGGCGCACGAGGAGGTGAAGCGAACGCACGGACCCGACGCGAGGTTTCACGATCACGCGAGTGCGGTGACGTCGCCGAGCCCGGGGCGGAGGAAGATGCTCGCGACGCAACAGACGATGAGCGGGCGCGAGGGCGGACACGCGCTCGTTCAGGCGTCGCCGAAGCGTGGAAATCAGAGGGCGTCGATGGAGAGCGATTCGAGCGGCGGCGGCGAACGCGGGGCGTCGTCGCGGTATCAGAAGCGCGCGCCGTCGCGCGAAGCGGTGTCGGTGCCGTTGATGCATAATCTGGTGCAGCAAGGCGCGGTGGAGGAACTGGCGCGCATTTTACTCTGCGTCGCGGATGAGACGAAGGCGTCGACGCCGAGCGACGGCGCTCGCGTCGGCGTCGCCGCCGTCGCCGAGCTCGCGGCGAACGCGACGAACGAACGTCACGGAAACGACGCGAAGGACGATGATGAAACTTTAGACGATTTGATGTGCGACGAAGCCGCGGATGAGATTCGAGGCGCCGCGAAAGTCGCCGCGAGCCACGCCGCCGCCAAAGCCGCGTACGCCGACCGCGAGCGCGCGCTCTTGGGCGAGCTCGAGCGCGTGGTTTCGCGCCTGACGCACAACGCCAAGGCGCGCGTGGAGCACGCGAAGAAGCAGCAGCGCGCGGTGAAGCAGCGCGTGGCGTAGCGTAGCAAAAGAGTAGCGGCGCTCCACCGTCGACGATTTGTAGCGACGCCGAGCAACGAAAGCGCCTCATCCTCCACACTCGCGCGCGCTCGGACGCCGTTCGCGACGTCCGACGCCGTGTAAAAACGAAAACACATCACACATCGCGTCGCACGTCGGTCGGCGCCCTACCTCGCGCGCTCGAGCGCGTCGTTTGAGGCGCGAAAGCGTTCGTCAGGGCATGTCCGCTTCATCCCTTTCGACGCCTCGAACGTCGCGCGTTCGCCGTTTCACCGCGCGCGATCGCGCGTTTCAACGCCGACGATGCGGCGCGCGCCGCGCGCGCGCGTCGAGCGACGCGGCGACGACGAGAATCGCGCTCGACCGCGTCGAAAAGGCGAAAGAGACCAAACGCTTGGACCTGAGCGGGCTCGGCTTGCGAGAGATTCCGGGCGAAGCGCGAGAATTGAGCGATTTGATCGAATTGCAGGTGTCGAATAATTTATTGTACGAAATATCGGGCGATTTGATCGCGAGGTTTGAGAAATTGGAGCGATTGGGATGCGCCGGGAATCGCCTGCGAGCGCTGCCGCGCGAGGTCGGGGGGTTGAAGTCGTTGCGGGGAATCTGGGCGCACGGGAATTTGTTGAATCGCGTGCCCGAAGAGATTGGCAATTGTGAGAGTTTGCGAAATTTAGTGCTCGGGGGCAATCGCCTGCGCGAGCTGCCGAAGACGTTGGGGAACTTGAAGAACTTGGAAGAGCTTTCGGCGCCGGGAAATCAGCTGACGTCGCTGCCGGATTTGGGATCGATGCCGCTGTTGCGAGAGATTGATTTACACGGGAACGCGATAGAGGCGTTACCGGAAGATATGTCGGGCCTAAAAGCGCTGGAGACGCTGAGCTTACAAGGGAACAAGCTGAAGACGATTCCCAAGAGCGCCGCGACGCTGCGACGTTTGCGGGCGTTGAATTTAGCCGAAAACGTCGTCGAACGACTTCCGAGCGAAATATCTGAGATGACGATGTTGACATCGCTTTGGTTGTACTCGAACGCCTTGAAAGAGTTACCGGAGACGATGAAAAAGATGCCGTCGCTTCGTCAGCTGTGGATCGAGGGCAACCCGGAGATTGCGGTCGACGGCGCGCTCGACGACTTTGTCGCCGCGATGGCGGGTCACAAGACGCTGAAAACGCTCGGCGTCGACCAACACCAGATGGCGCGCTCAAAAACGCGCGATGAATTCGTTTCAGAGGCGGAAATCCCCGAAGAGGCCCCGGATGGATACTTCAAGCTCGTGCGATGGGACTCGGCGAATGGCGACTCGCGCGCGCCCGTACTCATCGTATCGTTTGGAAGCGCCCCGGGCGTGCCCAACTGGGGCGGATTGTTGAAAAAACTTCAAAAGAACGCGAAAAGTGGGGACACGTACGACGTGCTGTACGTGTGCGACGTCGAGAGATCGTGGTACATGTCCAACGTCATGAGTGTCGATCAAGACGCCGAGTTTGAGCGATGGTCATCCTATCTGCGAAATGCGTGCGAAAACTACGAGCGCGTGCTGTACATCGGTGATTCTATGGGCGCAAGCGCGTCGTTGATGTTCGCCGAGCACGCCACGCGCGTGCTAGCTTTTTGCCCGCAAGTCGATTTATACGCTGCGAGCATACGCCCGTCGCGCTCGCAAGCGTGGTTTCGCCGTTTCAAGCGCGTGCTCACGTCTGGTCTCGAGAAATCCGCCGCGAAAGTGTCTGTCCACACAGGCTCGTGGGATCACGACAAACATCAAGCTTCACTGCTACCACAAACCAAGATTGAGCACGTGGTGCATCGCGTGGATTCGCACAGACTCGCTCTAGCGCTCGACGGCGAAGAGAAATTGTTGCCGATCATCCAGGGCGCTTTTGAGAGCGAAATCGCGATCGCGCGCGGTGAAGTCGCCGTATCCGCTAGCGGCGATGGCGCGAACGTGGGTAAGTCTCACAGCGCGTTAGATGCGTTCGCGCCTTGGCAAAGTATAGAACTCAAGTAGAATTCGTTGTCGGCGGCGTTTGTTTGTTCGCGCGGGGTAAAAGTTCGTCGCGTCGCGCGTTTCGCGCCGAATTTCTCATCTCTAATATCATGTACATCATTTCTACGCGTCTACTATTTTTCACGATTTTTTCAAAGCCTTGGCGATGGCGAACGCGAGGGTCGGCGGGGCGAGCTCGGACGCCGTCTCGCCTTGCGCGTTTCGAAGCGTGGCATCCGCGCCGTGTCGTAACAGCGCATCCACCGCGTGCTTGCGATTGAACAAGCACGCCAAGTGTAACAACGTCATCCCAGAATTATCCTTCGCGTTTACATCCACGCCATGTTCGTCGAGAAGACGCTCGAGCCCGATCGCGTCGTTCGCCTTGATGGCTTCGCGCGCGCCCGCGCTCGAGGCGTCGTACGACGCCAAACCGTCGTTCCCGTTCGCGACACCACCATTCGTCGTGAGAAGCGTCGCACGATTCAACATAAACGACGACGTGACCATCGGCGTCGTTTGCATCGTCGTCGTTCGCGTCGTCGTCTCTCGCATCTCCTCCTCTTCGAACGCGCTCCCGCTCGAATCGTCCCTCCGCGCCTCCCCTTCCCCTCGTTCGCCCAGCGCGTCGCTCGTCCCGTGCACGCGCATCGTCGATCGCAGTAAACTCTCCAAACCACCACCACGCCTCGGAATCGGCGCGTCGTCGTCGTCGTCGTCGTCGTCGTCCTCACCCGCGCTCGCGCCGTTGTCTCGTTCGCCGTCCGTCCTCGAGCCTTCGACCCCTCCCGCGTCACCTCTCACCCCCAGCGTCGCCCGTTCCCGCGCCCCTCCCGTTCCCGCGCTCGTAAAAAATTCCACGACCTCATCGCACGCGCGCAATTCCCGATCGCGTCCCACGGCGTCGAGTATGAACTGAAATCCTTCCCTGCGCGTCTCGCGCACCGCCGGCGTTCGCACCAGCGCCTTCTTCGGCATCGTCGGCAATCGCGCCTCGTGCCTTCCTCGCGCCGTCAGCGCGCGATGCAGCGCTTCGAACGCGCTGTACCGCTTGTGCGCGCGAAACGTCACCGCCTCGCGCGTCGTCGTCCGGTCGTCGTCGCAATCTTTCTCATTCCCATCGTCGTCATCGGTTTTCGCGCGCGCGCGCGCGATGGCGACGTACCGAGGCACGTCCGTGACGAGCGCGACCTCGTAGTACTCCGTCGTCGTCGGCGCGCCCGTGTCGCGATCGACGAGCGGCGCGCCGTCGCCGACGACGACGCGAAACATGTCGCGATGTGACGACGCCGGCCGCGACGCGACGCCCGCGCGTCACTCCTCGACGTCGCGCGCGTCTCGAGCGCGCGACCGCATGCCGCGCGGACCGCGCGCGAGCGCGAGCGGCGCCGTCGGACGCGCGGACGCGCCGTACGACGCGCTGAATCGCGTGCGCGAGAGCGGCGAGGGCGTCGATGAAATTCATCGGCGTTGGCGCGCCGCGCACGCGTCTGGAGACGCGCCCGAGATCGAATTCGCGCGCGGGAGCGAGGGATTACTGCCGGAGTACGACGTCATCGTCGTCGGCGCGGGACTGAGCGGATGCACGATCGCCGAGCGGTGCTCGAGGGCGCTGGGGATGAAGGTGTTGACGCTCGAGCGGCGCGCGCACGCGGGGGGGAATTGCTACGATTACGTCGACGCGCGGAGCGGGATACGATGCTCGAAGTACGGCGCGCATTTATTTCACACGAAACACGCGCGCGTGTGGGAATACGTGACGCGGTTCAGTGAGTGGGTGCCTTTCGATCATCGCGTGCTCGGTCGGGTGACGCGGACGAGCGCGAGCGAGGAGGGGAAGCGAGCGCGCGTGCTCGTGCCCATACCGCCGACGCGAGCGACGGTGAACGCGCTGTTCGATGATGCAGACGTGCGGAGCGATGAAGATATGGAGGCGTGGTACGAACGGGAGAGGATTCATCCCGAGGGCGGGCGGGCGCCGGCGAACGGCGAGGAGGCGGCGCTGTCGCGCGTCGGACCGCGGTTGTATGAGGCGATATTTAAGCATTACACGAAGAAACAGTGGGATAAGTACCCCGAAGAGTTAGACGCGAGCGTGTTGATGCGGTTGCCGTGTCGAACGAGCGCGGACGATCGGTACTTTAACGACCCGTGGCAGGCGTTGCCGAGACGCGGGTACACGAGAATTTTTGAAAACATGCTTCACGGGGACGAGAACATCACCGTTCGGCTGAATTGCGATTATTTCGCGATGAAGCGGGATGGAACTCTTCCCAAACACAAATTTTTAGTGTACACGGGACAGATTGACTCGTACTACGCCGCGCTTGGGATGCCAAAGTTGGAGTACCGCTCGTTGCGCTTTGAGGAAGAGTACGTCGAGGGCGTTAAAGACGAAGACGCCGACGATGCCGATGCCGACGACGACAGCGGCTTGTTTTTCCAAGAGGCGATGGTGGTGAATTATCCTGGCCCTGACGTTCCGTTCACGCGTATCGTCGAGTATAAACACATGCCGAACCAACCCGAAGGTAGACATCGCGAACCGGGCACGCTCGTCGCCCGCGAGTACTCGAGCGCGACGGGCGAGCCGTATTACCCCGTCCCCAACCCCGAAAACCGCGCACTGTACGAAAAATACGCGGAATTAGCGAAACATGAACCTGGGGTCGCCTTCGTCGGTCGTTTAGCGAGTTACAAGTACTTCAACATGGACGAAGCCGTGTTAAACGCGCTCGAAATGTTTGACAACTTGCGAGACACCGGCGCGTTGGTCGTCAAGGAAAAATCTTGATCAATTCGCGTGGTCGTGTTTTTGGGTCTCCGTCGCGTCGAACGCGTTCTACACGTAGTTTTTGTGGATGTCAAATTTTTCTAGAATTTTTACCGTCACTCGACCGTCGATTCGACCGCGCGATGCACCGGTCGATATCCGCCGCGCGCGGCTTGGCGCCGCGACCATCAGCGAGCCGCATTCGCACGCGCGCGCGCTACCGCAAGAGGCGTGAACCGCCGTGCGATCGACATGGGTGTATCAAACACCGCCCTGTGCGCGTTCGGCGTGCAATTCTTCGGCTATATCGCGCTGTCGACGGCGCTAGAGCTCTGGTTTTACGTCGACTGGAGCGGCAAACGCGACTCGAGCGCGACGCATTCGCGCAAAATACAGCGCCACAAACGCGCGTGCGGCACCGTTCGCGCGCACAAAAGTGACCCATGGGGGCTTCCATTGTATCAGCTGCTGTGCGCGAGAAAACCGACGCCGGATGGGCGAGACGAGTGTTTTGAGCATCATCGATTGTTCGCGTCTGTGAATTTGCTGACTTCGGCGACGTTTGCGGGCGTCGTCGGCGAGACGGTGAATCGCGGGGCGCCGTACACTTCCCTATACGGCGGCTCGGCGTTTGATTTGAATTGTGGAATTTTAGCGTGCGTCTGGGCTTTCGTGAAAGCGGTGGCGTGGCAGAGCGTCGCCGAGTACGCGTGGCATCGAGCGATGCACTCGCGGTTCGCCTACGCGAGATGGCACAAGGCGCACCACGCGTACGCGAGCCCGTGCGTGTGGTGCGATTTGTGCATACACCCACTCGAGGCGTTGGGGTATTATGTGATATTGTACAGCCCGGCGTTCGTGATACCGATGCCGAAGGCGAGCTTTTTGGCGTACATTTGCGTCATGGGCGTGGCGGGAGTCTTAGATCACAGCGGCGTCGACGTCGCCGTGCGCGCGAGAGGGTGCGGCGTCGCCGTGTACGACACTAAGTTTCACGACTTGCACCACGCGCGGTTCAACGTCAACTACGCGTTTCCGTTTGATTTCATCGATCGCGCGTGCGGGACGTACGCCGAAATCAAACGCGACGCGCGCGCCGGGTAGGATTGTCGTGGATTAAATTAAAAGCACGATTAGGATTAGGACGACCAATTAGGATGTTTCATTAAGAGCGCGATCGGGACGATCGATCGATCGATCGAGCGACGTCGTCGCGTTCGACGACGACGCGTCTCGCGTCTGCTCCGCGCCGCGTTCGCGCCGCGTGGTCGTTTCACACACGGCCCGACGCCGCGATGGATGTGCGATCGCGCGTCCGCGGCGTCGCCATCGACGCGCGCGTTTCGCGATGGCGACGCTCGCGGCGCGCACCGACGGCACGCCGGACGCGCGCGAGGTGTGGCGACGCGCGCGCGATGACGAGCGCGCGACGCGCGCGCGCGAGGACGCGATGCGAGACGAGGTGCGACGACGACGACGGATTCGACGACGGATTCGACGGGACCCGACTGACGACGAGGGCCGATCGCAGGCGAACGCGATGCGAGCGACGATCAAGGAGCTGCGCGACGAACGCGCCGCGCTGTTGGCGCGCGAGGAGCGCGTGACGCACATGGTGGACGTCGCCGATCGAGAGTACCGCGCGGAGAGGAAACGGTTCGAGAGCGCGCTCGCGGAGACGCGAGACGAGGTGAAGGCGCTGCGAGCGAAAGCGGCGAGCGAGGCGAACGAACGCGAACGGGATCGCGCGCGGCGCGGCGCGATGGAGCGCGAGAGCGCGGACGCGCGCGAGGTCGAAGCGGCGCTGTCGAGACGGAGGGACGCGCTCGAACGCGAGGTGGAGGCGCTCAAGGAAACGAATCGCGAGCTTCGTAAGGAAGCGGTGCGCGCGAAAACCACGGGGCAACGCGCGGAGTGGCTCGAAGGCGAGGCGGAGCAAACGCGCGCGAGATTGAGCGCGAGCGAGGCGACGGTGAAGCAACTCAGGGCGGATTTACAATTTGAAAAGTCAAACGCGACAAAGTTTGAGAGCAAGCTCATCGCCGTCGTCAAGGAAAAAGAAGCATTGGAAAAGGCTCACCAGGCCAAGGACGCAAAGATCGAGCAGCTGCAGAATCGCGTGGACGAGCAGGTGAAGAAACTAGGCGCGGCGTCGAGCGAACTTCAATCGCTCGCGGCAACGAAGCGCAAGGACGCCGACTTGAGCGCGCGCGAACACGAATTAAAGGTGAGCTACGCCGCGCTGAAAGCGCGAGAGGCGTCGTGCGCGAGTCGTGAGAAGGCGTTGGCGTTGAAGAAGGATGTCGGCGCGCGAACCGAGGCGTCGGCGGCACTGCCGTCGGCGTCGATGACGCCGACTCTGGCGACTACGCCGGCGTCGACGTCCAAGCCGCCCATCTCCAGATTTGCCGATATCGCGCGACGATACGTGTTCACGCCCGGTTTGAACCCGCGCGCGAACGACACACCGACGAAGACGACGCCACTGAGCGCAAAGTCCAAGCAGCTCTTCGCCGCGGTGGTGGACAAGGCGCAAAGCGCGGCCAAGGCGAGCGCGAGCAAGGCGGAGCGGGCCAAGACGGCGACCGCGGTCGGGATGTTCAACGCGCTTCAATCCGTGGTGGGGTTCAAGGACGGCACCGCGTCCACGTCTGAGCCGAAGAAGATCGCCGCACCCGCGCTGACGCCGTCTAAGAAGACTTTGGAGACGCACTTTCCGTCGTCACCGACGAAGCCGACGCCCGCGAACGAGAAACCGGCCGAGGAAAAGGCGTCGGAGAAGAAATTTTCGTTGGAAGAATCCGAGCGTCCATCGACGCGTCGATCCCGACGCGCGGCGCCGACCGCGACCGAGACGGAGGACGCGCCGAAACCGAAGAAGGCGCCGGCGAAGAAGAAGGCGAAGGCGGCGGAACCGGCGACGGAACCGGCGACGGAACCGACGACGCGAAAGCGCGGTCGAACCGCGAAGAAACCGTCGACGTCCGAACCCGAGCGCGAGGCCGATGCGGACGACGAACCGGAGGTGAAGCGCGGACGCGGCCGTCCGCGCAAAACCGTCGCGGAGGACGACGTGAACGCGCCCAAGCCCGCCTCGCGACCGCGAGGTCGACCGAAGAAGTCCGAAGCGGCGTCGACGGCGAAAGCCGACCCGCTCAAGCACTTGCAAGATTTCTTGAGTTCAGGCCCGAAGGAAGCGGCGCCGACGACGCGTCGATCAACGCGAAGTCGCCGCGCGTGAGCGCGTTCGGACGACTGAAGAATAGAGATTTGATGAAATAATACACGACGCGCGTTTTAGCACACGAATCTCGTCCATCTCGTCCATCGTAACAACTTACAACAACGCGCGATGATCGACGTCTACGCGGTTCGATCTCCTACTAAAACGTTTTCTTTTGCTTTGGAAACTTGCTCGGCCACGACCCGTTGGGCTGCGATTTCGCCGCCGACCGAGAGGGCTTGACGTCCAACGCCGCCTCCAACGCGTCCGCGAGCGTGTTGCACCGCACGAGTTCGATGCCAGTCTTTTTACCCATCTCTGGCGAGCTTCCAGCCTCGGGCAAGAGCACGCGCTTGAACCCCATCGTCGCCGCCTCGGCGATGCGACGCTCGGCTTGCATCACCGGTCGCAACTCGCCGCCCAAGCCGACTTCGCCGAAGAAGCACATATCTGGCGGAAGCGGTTTCTCGACGAAACTACTCGCGATCGCCAGCGCGACGGCGACATCCGTGGATGGATCTTCGAGCTTCATACCACCCACGATGTTGATGAAGACGTCGTGCTTTTGCAGGCGTCGACCGAGGACGAATTTCGCGAGCACGGCGAGCAAGAGTTGCATGCGTTCGAATCGCAGACCGACGGCGGTGCGAATCGGCGGCGCGCTCATTCCACCACCTTCGCCCGCATCCGCGCGCTCGTTCGTGAGCGCTTGGACTTCGAGCATGAACGGTCGCGAGCCTTGCACCGTCACCGTCGGCGCCGCGGAGACGTCTGGGCTCAAGATGCGTTCGCCGAGGAAGAGCGCCGACGGCGACGCCACAGGTTTCATGCCCCCGTCGCTCATTTGAAACACCCCGACTTCGTCCGTGGAGCCGTAGCGATTCTTGTGCCCGCGCAAGATGCGCACGGCTCGATCGGCGTCGCCCTCCAAGTAAAGCACGACGTCGACGATGTGCTCCAACACGCGCGGACCCGCTATGTCGCCGGATTTCGTGACGTGACCGATGATGAACACCGGCATCCCCGTCGTTTTCGCCGCGTGCAACAGCGCGGTGGCGCACTCGCGCACCTGAGACACGCTTCCCGGGCTTCCCGTGGCGTCTTCCAAGAACACGGTTTGAATGGAATCCACCACGAGCGCCGCGGGCTTGAGCGTCGACACCGCCTCGAGAATATTTTCCAGGCGCGTTGCGCTGTATAAATAAATCCCGTTCGGATCAATCCCCATGCGCTCGGCGCGTCCGGCGACTTGCTCCACGGACTCTTCGCCAGACGCGTAAAGCACGCCTCCCGCGGCGATCGATTCGTTCGCGCCGTCTTCTTCGCCCTCTCGTTCCTCGCCTCGCGCGCCCAGAAGTCCCGCGAGCTGTAACAAAATCGTCGACTTCCCCACCCCCGGATCGCCACCGACGAGAATCATCCCGCCCGGAACCACTCCCCCGCCTAACACCCGCTCGATCTCCTTCCCCAATTCCTCTCTCAACCGCATCCTCGGCATCGTTTGCCTCTCCCCGTTCGCTCGCGGCCTCAGCACGTCCCCGAGCGCTCGCGGCGCGCTCGTCTCCGCGACCCACCCGAGCGCTCGCGCGCCGTCGCTCGCGCGTCCTCGCCCGTTCGCGTTCCCGCGCGTCGTCGCGTTCTCCGCCATCCGCGCCACCGCGCGCGCGCCCGCCCCGCCGCCCGCGCTCGCCTTCCCCGCGCCGCCTCCCGAGGTCGGCGCCAGCGCGATCGCCTTCATCGTGTCCCAGCTCTTGCACGCCGGGCACTGTCCCAGCCACTGCCGCGAGTCCTCGCCGCACTCGGCGCACACGTACGCCGTCTTCGTCTGCGACCCCGCGCCGCGAGATCCGGATCCGGCGCGCGCGACGACGCCGCGTCGCGTCGTCGTCGCGAATCCACTCGCGGTCGACGTCGTCGCCATGAGCGCGCCGGTGCCGTGATTCGAGCGCGGGTTCGCGCCGCGATTTCGATGCCGTCGACCGCGCCGATCGCGCGTCGTCGTCGAGGGCGTCGCGCGCGGCGAGGTCGTCGAAATCGTCGTCGCGAATCGGCGCATCGTCGTCGCGAATCCGCGCGCGGTGACGGTCGTCGAGCGCGCCTCGAGCGCGACGCGCGCGAGCAGGGACGCCGCGGCGCGACCGCGCATGCGACGCGGCGCGACGTGACGACGCGACAGAATGCCAGAACGCGTTCGAACGCGCGAATCGATCGGATATGTGCGTCACTCATCTCCACTCGAATGCGTCACCCGAACAAAGCATGTAAGGCACGCGATGGACCGACACATGCCTTACATGCTCCGTGGAGCGAAGAATGCACGCGACGCGGCGATGTGGAATGATTTCAGAATCGTCACGATTGAAACATCGAACGCGAGAGCGCGCGCGAACGCTCGCGGTCGCGGCGACGCGCGTCGCGAAGACGCGCGAGCTCGTCGTGGGGCTCGGCGTCGTACGGATCCAAGCGGAGACACGCGGCGAAGTCGCGCTCGGCGGCGGCGAAATCGCCGCGACCGACGAAGGCGCGACCGCGACGACACAAGATGCGCGCGTCGTCGGGCGACGCGCGCAAATACTCGGATAAATGCTCGATCGCTTCGCCGTAGAGCTTAAGACCCATGCACGCGGCGCCGAGGTTGCGGAGGCACGCCGCGCGGTTTTTGAAGCACTCGTCGGCGTCGAACGGGTTCTTGCCCTTGACGAGATTCATGATCCCGAGCGCCTGCGCGTAACACTCGCGCGCTTCCGCGAATTCTCGACGCTCGTAGTGCGCGTTGCCCTTGTATCGCAATTCGCACTGCTCGTTCAGCGCGCCGACCAAGTCTTTGGTCTCTAGATTCGCCTCGCGCGTGGTTCGCTTCTTGAACGCGTCGTGTCCATCGTTTTTGGAATCGCTCAGATAGTTCACCATGAAGCGCTCGATCTCTTCCTCCGACGCCCGTCCTTCGTCCAGCGCCGTCTGCATCTCCGAAAGCATCCGCAACACCAACGGATTCGTCGCCCACTTGCCGAAATCGCCGTTGGCGTCGTTGCGAAACGTCGAAATCACCGCGCGCAGCGCGCGCGTCCTCAAAAACGGCGCCACGTTCCGCTGCGCCTCCTCGTTCGATCGCAGCACGGCGTCGCGAAAATCCATCGCGTCCACCCTGTGCGCGATTCGATCGAGTTTCCGCAGTTCCTGTCGCTGATGCTCCCGCATCAGCGGCGCGTTTTCCTCCGATTTGCAAAACGCTTGGAAATCCCGCGCGAACGCGTCGTCGTCCATCCCACCGCCGCGCGACGCGCCGCGCGCGCCGAACCGCGCGCCGACGCCGTCGAAATCGCCGGCGTCCACGGAGGCGTCCATGGCACCGGCGTCGGCGTCACGACACCGCGCACGCGTCGCCCTCTGACGAACGACGGACGAAAAAAACGCTCGCCGAGACGCGCGTCGACGGGCCATCGCGCGCTGGTTTTGAACGATTAGGTCAAACGCGCGCACACCACGCGTCGAGGTTCGACGCGTTTCCGCGAACGACGCATCGAGGTTCGACCGATGTTTCGATCGATCGATCGAGCGGCGCGACCGCGGCCGCGTCGCGTTATCGCGTCGTCGCGATCGTCGACGCGACACGGCGACGCGCGTTCGCGAATCGTCCATCGCGACGCGCGCACGGAGCGCGCGAGCGATCCGACACCGACCGCGCCGATGATCGCCCGCGCGCCGACGCTCGCGGCGACGCGCGGCGCGACGACGCGCGCGGCGACGCGACGAGGCGAAGGCGCGGGACGCGCGCGCGGCGCGGCGACGCGCCGGGGCGCGACGAACGACGCGGACGCGAAGACGACGACGGCGACGACGACGACGACGGCGCGACGGACGTTCGTGCTCGACGGCGCGCGGGGGGCGATCGCGATGGCGATGGTGATGGCGCGGGCGGAGGACGCGCGCGCGCTGCTGCAGCCGAACGACGAGGAGGACGAGGCGTTCTTGGCCAAGGCGCGGGAAAACCGCGCGCAGAGGATACAGAGCGAGGTGGCGAAGGAGAAAAAGTACGTCAACGATACGGGGTATAAACAAGACGAACCGACCGCGAAGGTGCAGTTGGCGGTGTATAAATTGTCGAAGAGCGGCGCGCAAATCGCGAGCGGGAACCTGAGCGACGCGGCGAGCGAACTCGGCAAGGGGGATTGGGTGACCTACGCCGTCGACGGCGCCAAGGCGTTGAACGCGTCGAGCGATGGAAGCGATTTCGCGTCGAGCGTCAAGGCGCTCGAAAAGGCGTGTGAGAACGGTGACGCCGCCGCGGCGAAGTCGGCGTATCGCGCGAGCGCCGAGGCGTTAAAGGCGCTCGCCGCGAGCGCGGGCGTCGCCGACAAGCTGCGATTGTTGTGAGCGATCGATCGATCGATCGATCGAGCGCCGATGACGACGACGTCCACGTTCGTTCGTGACTTTGTTTTGTGATGAAAGTTTTCTAAACATATTATATGATACACGTCCCCGTCCCGCGTCGCTCACGCGTCGAAGAGCGTCGATTCCGGGTCAAAGTACGCCTTGGCGTCCTTCGCCTTGACCTGCTTCACGAGTGCGGCGTACTTGCCCATCAAAGGCTTGACGATTTGCCACACCGGCGTGAACACCCACGGGGGTTCGATGAGCAGCACCTGAGAGATGCGCTTGGGAAAGTAGTCGAAGATGCACTTGATGAAAAACTTGACGAAGTCGATGTCGGCGTTCTTCATCGTGAATCCGCGCAGGTCGAACACGCACATCAGCGTCTCCGGCGCGCCCGCGCCCTCACCGCGCAACTGCTCCAGCGCTTCGTCGACGAGTTTCACGCACAATCGACACGTTCGCGAGAGTTCGCGCGTCTCCACGTCGTGCTTCGTCAGCGTGACGTACACCACCGGCCGATTCTGCGCGTCGCGCTCGCCGAGCAGCACAGCCTTGCCGCTCGCCGCTTCTTCCGCGACTTCGCTCGAGAGTTTCAGTTCGCTCTCTCCGTACCCCGAGCGTCGCCATTCGAGATATTTCAGCGTCTTAGCGCGCGCCTTATCCGCGTCCAATTTCCTGTCCCGCAGAAACCACGCGAGCAACCAATCGGGCGCCGACGCCAATAGCTCCGCGTCGTCCGACGCGTCGTCCGAGGCGTCGTCGCGAGACGCGCGCATGACGGCGACGCCTCGCTCGATCGCGTCGTCGTCGAAAACGTCGAGCGTCAAACCGGCGTCCGCCGCGGCGACGCGCGGCGATCTTCGACACCGCGACGCGCGACGCGCGCGCGCCACGTTACGCCCGCATGGCGTCGCGCGCGCGCTCTGTCGCGTCTCTAACGTCGCACCCCGCTGGATCGTCATCGTCGACGTCAGACGGCGCGCGCGAGTGCGGCGCGTCGTCGTCGACGGCGAGCGGCGACGCCGTCGTCGAACGCTCGCATCGCGCGAACTCTCGCAAATCTCTCGCGCGCAGTTCGCCGCGATACACTTGCTCGCACACGTGCAAAACGCGTTTTAAATCCCGCTCGCACCGCTCGAGCTTGATTCGCATCGCCTCGCATCGCCTGTTCGCGTCGCTCTCGGCGTTGCGCGCGCGCTCGCGAATCGCGTACGCCTCGTCCCGCTCGCGATTGACGAGTTCGTACGCCGATTTCAGCGCGTCTCGCTCCTCTTGCAGCGACGATGCCGTCGACGACGCTCGTCGCGCGTCGTTCGAGTTCGTCCCATCGCTCTTCGTCCTCGTCTTCGTCTTCGTCTTCGTCTTCGTCGTCGTCGTCGTCGTCGTCGTCGTCGAGACTCTTCGTTTCGCCGCTTCGTCATCCTTCGTCGAACCGCCGCGTCGCCGACCGCCCCGCGCCACGGCGTCGTCGACTCGCGCGACGATCGTCGTGCTCACGCGAGCCTCTGACAGCAGCGCTCGCCGCGCGCGCCGTCGTCGCGGCGACGCGTTCGCGTCGTCGTCGTCGTCGTCGTCGTCGTCGTCGTGTATTTTTATCGCCGCGCGACGCCGATCGATGCGCGACGCGCAGCGACTCACCGCGCGACGACGACGCGCGTCGACGTCGTCGCGATCGGACGCGATCGCGCGAACGACGACTCGATGGGCCAGGGACGTCGAGCGACCGCTCGCGCGCGCGCGAAGGCGCGCGCGATCCATCGCGAGTCGCGTCGTGACGATTCGATTCGAGCGTGCGAGTGTTTTTCGTTTTCATCAAAGTCGCGCGCGTTCATCGCAATCGTTTCGCGCGTGTTCACCCCTCGTCGGTCCTCGTGACTTCGCCGCCCCGCGAGTCCTACGCGTCGCCGTCGCGTCGCAACTCTCGCTCGCCGTCGTCGTCGACGTCGTCGTCTCGCCTCGTCTCGTCGTCGTCGTCGTCGTCGTCGTCGTCGGTCCGCGTCGTCGTCATCGCCTCGATCTCTCATCACCGCGACGTTCGCCGCGACAACCGCTCGACACGAACGAAACGTTTGCGTTCATTCGCGGCCGCGTCGTCCGCGCGTCAGCGCGCGTCGCCCGCGCGTCGTCGCGAACGACGACGTGTCCGAGATCTCGAGAGTGACGAAGTAAGTCCGACGTCTCGACGACGCGATGATCGTCCGACGTCTCGCGCTCGAGCGTCGTCGAGACGTCATCAACGCGCCTCGTCACGATTGCCCTCGTTCCGCGCCATGTCGCATCGCGTCGCGTCGTCGCCGTCGCGCGTCGCGATGCGACGTCGCGATGCGAGTGAACTCGAACCGTCGCGCGCGCCGACGCGAAAAACGACCCGTAAGCGCCAAAACGCACCGTCGCGATCGCGAACGCTCCAGTGGGATCGCGCTTTAACCCGACCGCAACTTTTCTCGAGCTTTCGCTCAGATCAAGTGTAGTATCTGTTCTATTATGTTTAAACACATAATGAGGCTTTCTTAAGCCTTCATTAGTTTAACCGAATTTCTTCAGAGGGCGTTATTCAAACAGGCTTGTTTACAAGTCGAATACGCGAGCATGTTCTTGGCCTTGCACTTTGCCTCGAACGTGTACCTCGATTGCCCGCGTCATTGGCACCGCACGCGAATGTGATTTCGCTCCACCGTCCAGCCCGCGCGAAACATCGCTCGCGACGCCGCATCGAACGCGCGTGCGCGTGCCGTTCGTTTTTTAAATCAATATAATGTTGCATCATCGCATCTACGAGCCGTTTCGCGCGCGCGGTAGTCAACTCAAAACACGCTTCGCCCGAGCGCGGCTTCGACCAAAGCCGTGCCGACGAAGCCCACCATGGCTAACCGCCCGTGCGCGCGCTCGACGTCGGGGTTTAAATTCAACGCCTCCATCGCCAAGAACCCGCTCATCCCTTTCTTTTCCTTCAACCCGTTCGGGTCGGCGCCGTACTCTTGCGGATTAAACTCGAAAGGCGATATGGATGCCCACGCGATGAGACAACACAGCGCCACGGCGACGAAGCCGCCCGTCGCCGTCGACGCTTGATTCGCCAGCGTCGCCCCCGATTGCGCTTCGATTTGCGCGCCGATGGCGTACCCGGCCATCGCGCACCGTCCCGCGATCGTTTCGTACGCCCAATCAGAAGCGCCAGACGCGGCGTCTTCCACCGCCGGCGCGTCGTCTTTTACCGCGCGCGTTCGCGTCGCGACGCGTCGTCGCGCGCGCGCCGTCGTCGCCCTCGTCGTCGCCCTCGTCGTCGTCACGCTCGCGTTCGTCCAAACGCGCGCCGCCGGCATGACGAGCGAAACGCGACGCGACGAGTCGATGAGTGGCGCGACGTCGACGCGCGCGGCGCGAGCGATTGAAACGACGATCGACGACCGCACGCGTGCGCGCGCCGCGCGATCGTCGTCGATGTCGACGACGCGCGCGATGCGCGTCGCGCTCGACGCGACGAGCGCGCGCGGCGCGCGACGACGCGAGCGATTCGAGCGTAAACATCGCGCGCCGCGCGCGATGCGCGTCGCCGACGGTCGCGCGGATAACGTCGTCGGTCGTCGCGCGCGATGCGGCGACGCGCGATCGGCGCCGATCCGCGGCTCGCGCGTCCCGACGGCGGCGTCGCCTGGGAATCAGTCGTCGACGTCGGAATCGATCGATCGACTCGGGAGTCGATCGAACGACACGAGTGGAACGTCTTCTTCGCCCGCGGCGCCGGCGCCGGCGCCGCTGACGCCGCCGAACGCGTCGCAGCGGCGCGTGATCGATCAGATGATCACGCTGCGCACGCGATTGAACGAACGCGTGGCCAAGGCGAACGCGTTCGCGAAGTTTTTAGAGAAAACGCTCGTGGAGCGAGACGCGGATTTGGTAAACGCGAGACGCGCGTTGGCGCGCGCGGCGATGGAGGCGGAGACGCTGCGGGGACTGGCCGAGGACGCGCGACGCGGGAACGGTGCGCCCGACGCCTTGATCGCCCGACTCGATCGCATGGCGAAAGCGCTCAAGGAAGACGCCGACGACGCCGATGCGCACTGCCTGCGCCAAGTTCCGGTGGCTTGGCAAGGCAACGCGTCGGACGTGCGCCTGATGGGATCGTTCGACGACTGGACGCGAGGCTTTCACTTATCGCCCGAGTGGCACGGCCACGGCGACGGCATGAGCGACACGTTCGCGTGCACGTGTTTACTCCCGCCCGGGACGTACGAGGTTAAATTTTTAGTCGACGGCGAATGGCGCACGACGGATGATTGGAAAACCGTCGGCGAAGGTTTCGAGCGCAACATGCTTCTCGAAGTTCGCTGACCGCGGCGAATTCGGACGCCCGAATTCCTCGCGCGAGCTGTGTACGCATACATTCTGACAACATCACATTCTTATTCATTGAATCCCGACGGACGCGCGCGCGTCCGTATCGTCCGCGCGACTCGAAGCGATTTGACTTCGACCTCGACTTCGGCGCCCAGACTGCCCGATCACGCCTCGGCCGCGCGGAATCGCGCCGCCGCCGAATTCGCGCGATGCGTCGCCATCTCGCGTCGCGCGCGCGCATCGCGCATGGCGCGCGCGCACGAATCCGAGTCCGCGACGACGTCCGCGCTGTCGCCGACGCGATACGCGCACGAGGAGCGCGTGTTGCGCACGCCGCACGACGTCGAGGCGTGGTGCGACTACCTCGACGCGATCGACGCTGGCGACGAAAATGACGACGACGACGACGCGTCGCGCGCGATCGATCGGTACATGATATACGAACGGGCGATAAAACATAACGCACACTCGTATAAACTGTGGTACCGGTACCTCACCGAGCGCGCGCGACGCGATCGAGGCGCGCGATTCGACGACGCCGCGCGAGCGAAGACGCGCGCGTGCTTCGAACGCGCGCTGACGACGATGCATAAAATGCCGAAGATATGGATAATGGCGATAGAATACGTGAGAGATGCGTGCGCGTTGATCACGGAGACGCGAAGGATGTGCGATCGCGCGCTGCGGGCGTTACCGGTGACGCAACACGAACGCGTGTGGGCGCCGTACGTGGAGTTTATTCGGCGAGACTTTGTGCCGATTTCGACGGCGCGGCGAGTGTACAGGCGGTATTTGAAATTCGAGCCAGGGCACGCGGAGGAGTACGTCGAGTTTTTGCGTAAAAAGCAGTGCCACGGCGAGGTGGCGAGTAAACTCGCCGAACTCGTCAACGACGACAGCTTCCAGTCGCTCGCCGGTAAGTCCAAGCACGCGTTGTGGCTCGAACTGTGCGACGTCGTCACCAAGCACCCGCCCTCGTCGGACGCCGCGGACGAGACCGATCGCGCGCTGGACGTCGACGCCATCTTGCGCGGGGGAATTCGAACGTTCACAAACGAGGTCGGGAGGTTGTGGACGGCGCTCGCGGATTATTACATTCGCCGCGGCTTGTTTGAAGCCGCGCGAGACGTGTACGAGGAGGGCGTCGAGAGCGTCTCCACCGTGCGCGACTTTTCGTTGATTTTCGATGCGTACGCGCAGTTCGAAGAGTCCGTCATCAGCGCGAAGATGGAAGCCGGCGAGGACGAAGACGAAGACGAGGACGCGGACGACTCGTCGACCGCGGATCCGTCGATCGACTTCGTGTTGCGCGACGACTCGTACGCGAGCGTGGAGCTTTTGCTCGCGCGATTAGAACACCTCATGGAACGGCGACCGGAATTGCTTTCGTCGGTAATGCTGAGACAAAACCCGCACAACGTGCACGAGTGGGAAAAGCGCGTGGCGCTGTTCGAAGGACAACCGACGAAGCAAATCTTGACGTACACGGAAGCCGTCAAAACGGTGAAACCGGAGCTCGCCAACGGACGCGTCGCGTCGCTTTGGGTCGGATTCGCAAAGTTTTACGAAGACCACGGAGACTTGGAGAGCGCGCAGACGGTGTTTGAGAAAGCCGTGGGCGCCGAACGCGCGGCGACGTTCAAGACGGCGGACGATTTAGCGACGTGTTGGTGCGAGTACGCAGAGATGCACTTGCGGCACAAAAATTACGACGAGGCGTTGGCGGTGATGCGTCGAGCGACGACACCGCGCGAAGGCTTCCGCGAACCTCGCACGGCGGCGGAATACGACGCGCTGCCGGCGCGAGACAAGGTTTTCAAATCGCTCAAGATGTGGACGTTGCGCGTCGACTTGGAAGAATCCTTGGGCGACTTGAAGTCGACCAAGGCGGTGTACGACGAGATGATTTCGATCAAGGTGGCGACGCCGCAGATACTGTTGAACTACACGCACTTGCTCCAAGAGCACAATTTCTTTGAAGACGCGTTTCAAGTCTTCGAGCGCGGGGTGAATAGTTTCAAATTTCCGTACTCGCGCGAGCTGTGGGCGGCGTATCTCACGCTCTTCGTCGCGCGTTTCAAGGGCTCGAAACTCGAGCGCGCGCGAGACTTGTTCGAGCAAGTGATTGAAGAAGCCCCGGCGAAGGAGTCGAAGCAATTTTTCTTGGCGTACGCCAAACTCGAAGAGGATTACGGCCTCGCCAAGCGGGCGATGGACGTGTACGAGCGCGCCGTCAAGCGCGTGCCCGTGGACGAGAGACTGGGGGTGTACGACGTCTACGTGGCCAAGGCGATGGAATTTTTCGGCGTCGCCAAGGTGCGCGACGTCTTCACGCGCGCCGCGGACGACGGCGAGCTGTCGAACGACGTGAGCAAGACGTTGACGACTAGGTTTGCGGAGTTTGAGCGCAAACTCGGCGAGATCGATCGCGCGCGCGCCCTGTACGCGCACGCGTCGCAGTTTAGCGATCCCACAAAGGATGCAGATTTCTGGTCGACGTGGCACGAATTTGAGGTTCGTCACGGCAACGAAGAGACGTTTCGAGAAATGCTTC